>Ga0070741_10009011_pt1 | contig 19648 bp, 20 predicted proteins | sample Coa_R1_4_FD_66440 | JGI IMG/M metagenome (GOLD analysis project Ga0070741, IMG submission 66440) | Surface soil microbial communities from Centralia Pennsylvania, which are recovering from an underground coalmine fire - Coalmine... | ecosystem: Environmental > Terrestrial > Soil > Unclassified ...
GAGAGAAGAATTGCGAGAACGAAACAACACGTCACCGGCATGTCAGTTAACGCCGCCGACGCGAGGCGAAAGAAGAACGGCATGCAGAACAGCCATGCCGCCGCCACCAGGCCGACCGTCCGAGTCGAGAATTCCTTTCCGATCTGATAGGTGAGTCCTAACGTGACCAAGGCAAAGAATACAGACGTGAGGCGTATAACAAAAAGTTCCTCTCCGCCGATGCGCAACGCAAATCCGTAGAACAAAACGGCGAGCGGCGGGTGCTGCCGTCCGAGCCAGGGGATGTTTAAGTAATCACGGAAGAACGGACCGACTCCTTGCCCGGCGACAATTTTTGCCGCGGCAAAGACGAGTGGCTCGTCGGGCCATCCGTAAAAATTGTAGGCATACGCCCCGCCGGCACAGAGTAAAAGAAGGCTCACAAGCACCCAGCGCCGAGTTTCGCCTCGCGTCAGTGGTTGGCCCGCTCTCCGCAGGCCGCCGAGAACTGTCCCCGGTAGGCGGTCAACTGTCACCGTGGCCATTACGCTGTAGAGCAAGATCGGAAGCAACTTCTCTGTGTGAGGTGCCGCTCCACTCCACCACATGAGCGCCACCCACCATACTTGCAGGGTGGCCATGAAAGCGATTACCGTGCGAGCTGTCACGAGAGACCCGGGCTGCGCGGCCGCGCGCTTCATCGCGGCCAGGCGCTTGATTAACATTGTCGCCGCACGCTCTCGCACCGCAGTCACCGTTTCTGGCGTCACACGAGCATTCCCATAGCGGCGGTCCTCCCTCTCTTCCTCGGGGCGTTTGTAGAGCCTGCTGGTATCGATCGCGCGTGTCAATCGGGCTTGAGCTTTCGCCGGAGGCTGCTAGACCCGCGTGCCGAAGGCGTATCCCGTATACGATCACGGGCATCGGGAGTAAAAAGCTTAAGAATGTATCCATTAAGCATTCAACCGCGCAAGCCAAAGGCAGCGCACTGGGATAGTGTGGCCCGGTCATTTCCGCAGAAGCCACATTACCTTGATGAATTCCTCAGCGACATGAAGAAACAAGCGCATCTCTCGCTGGTTGAGCGTTGGGGCGGGCTTCCAGAGAGAGGAAACATACTTAAGACCGACCTCTTCGAGGAAGCGATGGGAACGGACGGGTTGTTAGAAGGTCTGATAAGGAAGCAGGGGCTCGCCGTCGGTATGGACTGGCCGTTGCCATCGCACACCGCGCCTACGAGCGAAACGGTGACAAACCAATTTCCTACGTCGCTGCGGACGTGCGTCGCCTCCCTTTTGCCGGCGACTCTTTTGCACTCATCGTCTCGCCGTCGACACTCGACCATTTCGCCGACCCCAACGACCTCGGTCTCAGCTTGCGCGAACTCGGCCGCATTCTCGCTGCCGGCGGTCGACTCATCATCACCCTCGACAATCGGCAGAATATCTTTGACCCGCTTTTGCGCTTGGCAAACAAATTGAAACTCACCCCTTACTACCTGGGCCGTTCGTATCGTATCGATGAACTGTGTGTCGAACTCGAGGCCGCGGGCTTTACAGTAGAGGAGAAAACGGCGATCTTGCACAATCCCCGGTTGGTCGCGGTTGCGATGGTCAAGATAGCCGGCGTCCTCAACTGGCCGCCTCTCACACGGCTTGTACGCACCGGGCTACTCACCGCCCAGCGTCTGGAACATTCGCGCTGGTGCTATTTCACTGGGAGTTTTATCGCGGTCAAAGCTTCGCGCACGCGTTAACCGTCCGCAGCGGCTCGGCCCGGAGCGCATCGCATGGGGAAACCAGTGGCAAGCTCGCCGTTCACCAGAACTTGGCTCAAGATTCGCTATTACGCACGCGGCCTTCCGCCCCACCAAGCCCTGCTGCGGATTCTCATTGACGCCTGCGCCAAGCTCGGTGTGCGCGTTGAACCCTTTCACCTCGTCGTGGAAGGCCTCGGGCACGGACGACCGCCGGCCTTAGCGTCCTGCGCGAGTGACTACGAGGTAAAGTTTTTAACCGCAGACGACATGCCCGTGCTCGCGAATATTCCCGGGCGGCTCCCGACTGAGGTCGAGCTTCGGCAACGCTTACGGGAAGGGAAGCGCTGTCTCGGCATTTTACGGCAGGGCCTACTCGTGGCGTTCACTTGGTGTGACCTTGACACCTGTTGCTTTGAAACGATTCCAGTGTTCGCCCTCAAGGGCAACGAAGCGTACCTCTTTGACGCCTATACCAGAGAAACGGCCCGCGGGGGCGGGCTCGCGCCATTTATGCGCTATCGTTTGTATGAGGAACTGGCAAAACTTGGCAGGGACAGATGCTACAGCATTACTGTGCTTTTCAACGCCCCTGCCGCCCGTTTCAAGGCGAAGCTAGGGGCCCGGGTCGTCGAATTGCACCTGTTAATTGAACTCTTCAGACGGTGGCGGATTCGTTGGGTCCTCCACCGCTATCAACACGGGCGTCTGCCGGAAAGTCAGCCGGCGAAGCAAACAAAGACGTGAGGTACAAAAACATTTAGACCCGCTGCCCGCGAATGTGGCGTTGATAAATCTTCGGCAATTCGCGAGGCAAAGAGAGAACATCCTCGATCACCATATAGCGCGACGACGCACACATCTCCCGCAAATAATCGTGCCCGCCTTTATCAACCGTCAAACAAAACGGCACGATGCCGCTGCGCTCAGCTTCACGCAGTGCCATTGCTGTGTCACGCAGGCCGTACGTCGGCGGAATGACGGGTTTGCCGTAGCCCGCGTCTTCGGGATAACCGTCACTGAGCAGCACAAGCAGTTTTGTTCGACTAGAGAGCCCCTTCATTCTGCGGATCGCATGACGGACCGCCGTCCCCATTCGCGTTCCTCCGCGCGACGTCAACCCGCCAATTCGTCCTTGGACCTCCGTAGATAGTGGATCACGAAAAGTTTTGACCGGGTACACTTCAACATCGTAACGGCCGTTGCTAGAGAAACCGTAGATCGCGTAGGTATCGCCGATTTCCTCCAGCGCGACCGCAAGAAGGGTGACCGCTTCTTTTACTACGTCAATTATCGGGGGGCCGTTCGGCTGCGGCATGGCGAGCTGAGCAGTCGGGTCGGTAACAATCTGTCCTGCCGTAGACGCGCTGACGTCAAGCAATAGTAAGACGGCCACGTCGCGCTCAATCAATTGTCGCGCTGAGTATAGCTTTGTCGTAGGAGAGTTGCCCAGCAGCCGATCGATGCGCGCGTTTACTGTGGCGTTGAGATCGATCTCTTCCCCGTCTTCCAGACCCTTCACGTGGTGATACATGCGCGGACGCAACCGTTGAAATTCACGTTTGATACCACGAATCACGTCAGCGTGAGTCATCACAGTGCGAGAGAAGAAGCCCCCCTCGTCTCCCTCGACCGCTACTTCTCGGAGTTCACACCAATGCGGACGGTAATCCTCAATCTCACAATCCCATTCATCGTAAATGTAACGCAAATCAGCCGTAGTTAGCGTCCGTCGGCGTTGCACCACATGAGCATCGTCGTCTGACTCTTTTTCTTCCTTTTTACTCTCTATCTCATTGCCGGCAAGAAATCCGGCTCTGTCTTCGTCACCAAATCCGCTGTTTTGGAACTGCGAGTTGTCCCGAGCCATAAAAAGACTGGTCTCATCGCGTAAGAACTCCATGTATAGTTTGGTGGCTAGCACCAGAGAATCCGAGACCGTGCCAGTCGCCGCGAGCTCTGTCCACACCGTATCAGGCATCTGCGAGAGAATGACAACGATTTCCGGCCGCACCAGACTCGTGAGGGAGTCTGCCCAGGCGAAGTCTCCCCGTAACCCCGGATACCGTGCGATAAGTTGTGGAACAATCCGTTTCCCTTCGGCAGTGAGGAACAGCGCCTCGATAAGATCCGGGCGCGGAAAGAGTTGAAAGTAGGCCGCCACGTCACCGGGGGGGGAGACCTTCGTACGATTCACGCTTTGAACGAGGGGGCCGAGGGCTGACCATAATGCCGACGGTGAACAGGCATAGGAGCCAAACTCTATACGCCCGGCGTGGTGCGCGACTAAGACTCGATAGAGGCGGAAGTTTTCTTCATACGTTGAGAAACGCTCGACGCAAAATGGTAATGGCATTAGGAGTCCGTCTTGGATGGCCAAAGGAGGAGGGAAAGAAATCTGATCCGTCTCAGTCAGACCAACTACCGCACCGCTCAACATGTGAAGAAATTTGAGCAACAAACCTTGGACATCGCTGAGGTATACGGCTGCGGGCACGCCACGGAGCGCCAGCAGGCTGGTGCGCGAGCGTAAGGCGAAGAACACGGCCCCGGCGTCAGCATTACGACGGCCAATCGATTCACCAATCGCTATCCACTCCAGCGTCCGCTGTTCCCCGCCGTCATCGAATACGCGGCTCAGCGTGCGAAAGAGGGGCACCACGCCGGCCGGGAACACTTGGGCAAGTTGCGCGATGCGTTCGAGTACGACCGCATGACTTTTAGGCGGGAGAAGGCGAAGGGTGGGACCGATCAACGGCAACACTCCGGGCAGTAACCGAGCGTCGCATGCCGCCGCCGCAGTCAGGCTGCGTTCTAAGAACGGCCGTGTGGATGAAGGAAGCTGATCGAGGAGCGCCGAGAGCTGTTGTCGATCAGCTTCGCGTAAGCGCGTAAGCATCTCAGGTCAGTGTGAATGGCCGAGAGGTCGACGCCTCGCCAGTGCTCCCACGATTCACCCGACTCTTTTTGGCGCGCGCTTCTTGCGCGATCCCCGACCTGCGCCACATGTCCGGTCCGACCGCGGTGAGTCCGCCATCAACTACTAACGCTTCTCCTGTCACAAATCGCGAATCGTCACTCGCTAGGAAGAGTGCGGCACCGGCTATGTCCTCGCCTACACCATGATCGGGCCAAGGCTGAAACGTGTCCATCCCTTTGGCAGCAACCTCTGGATTCCCTTGATCCGTTAGACCGGTCAGAATCCCGCCCGGACAAATCGCGTTCACATGAATGCGATCCGGCGCCAATTGTACTGCCGCGGCTTTGGTGAGATTGATCACAGCGGCTTTGGCGGCGGAGTATACTAATGGCCCCGAGCCACCGCTCAGGCCCGCGGTGGAAGCAGTGTTGATAATCGACCCGCCCTGCCCTTGCCGCCGCATTACCCGTGCGGCGTGCTTGATACCAAAAAAAACACCTTTGGTGAGCACGGCAAACGTGTAATCCCACTCTTCCTCCGTAATGTCCCATACCGGACCAATGACCCCGCCCACGCCGGCGTTGTTAAAAACGATATCAAGGCGGCCGAACTGTGACGTCGCGCAATCAATCATTGCGACGACGTCAGCTTCCTTCGCGACGTCAGTACGGATAAAGCGGATGTTGTTTACTTGGCCGGCGTTCTTTGCTTGTGCCAGTGTGTCTTGCCCCGATTTCTCGTTGTAATCAGCGACGACAACCTTGGCGCCTTCAGCCAGAAAGCGCATGACGGTGGCGCGTCCCATGCCGCTCGCCCCGCCGGTAATCACCGCAACTTTTCCCGCAAGTCTCATAATGAAGCTCCTCTCTCTCGTTGTAATGTATTGGCAATACTGTTCAGTACAAATTGGGGCATCGGGCAGAAAATCCCCTCTCCCGGAGGGAGAGGGCTAGGGTGAGGGAAGCCAATTAAGGAATACCACTCCTTCTTCCCCTCATCCTGACCTTCTCCTTCTGGGAGAAGGAACCCCTTATCATCTTTGCATAATGAGTGACGAACACTACTATTGCCGACCCACTTCCTTTGCAAACCAACTCAACATTTCAGTTTTTCCCTATAGTCGGCAAGGCCCGTGTGCGTGGCAAGAGGCGACACTCCTTGATCCGGCTTGAGCCGCGCCCCAAAATCTCATAATTTTCTCCCGAAAAGGAGGATCATACCATGACGCAGTATGTCTATGCCGGAGCCGCACCGTGGAGTGGCGCAAGCCCAACTGACCAGCCGGGCGGCTTGTTCCGTCAAGCGATCGGTAGTCGCGAATGGCAGTTGCTGAGTAATGGACTCCCAACGAAAGCCGAAGTCCGGGCCGTTGCCATTCATCCGCAGGATTCACAAATTGTCTATGTCGGCACCCAGGACGGCCCCTACCGCAGTACCGACAGCGGGAATCACTGGGAGCGGCTCAATCTACCAGACACGGGGATGGTGATCTGGTCGATTCTCTTTCATCCGCAAAATCCACAAACCCTCTACGTCGGGGCCGCCCCGCCGGCGATCTATCGCAGCGACGACGGCGGAGACAGTTGGCGGAAATTGTCCATCATCGAGCCGGTAGGGATGGTGAAGATGGGATTTCCCTGTCGCGTGATACGCATGAGCGCAGACCCAAATAATCCCCACGAGCTCTATGCCGGGCTCGAAGTCGGCGGCGTGATTCGGAGTCTCGACGGCGGAGAGACCTGGGACGACTGTACGAGGCCGTTGCTCAAATTTACCGAACAGGATCACCTCAAAAGCCAACTGATCAGTGACACCCAAGCCGAAGGCATGATGGATTCTCACGCGCTGAGTGTCAGTGCCGCAAAACCGGGCACGGTCTTTCTCGCTACCCGCATGGGCCTGTTCTGTAGCCCGGATCGTGGAACCAGCTGGCAAGAGATGGAGATCTGGCGGCACTCACCGTTATCATACGCGCGTGACGTTCAGGTCGCCCCCCACAATCCTAATACGTTGTACGCCGCCTTGAGTCCCGCGGCGATGAGCAATGCGGGGGCCCTCTATCGCAGTCCGGACCTGGGCCAGAGCTGGCAACGGTTTGATCACGGGGTGGCGGTGAAAAGCACGATGATGACAGTCGCGCCGAGTCGAAGCAATTCACAAGTTGTCTACGGGGCGACCCGTAAAGGGCAAGTCATCGGCACCCAAGATGGCGGGGCAACCTGGGCCGAGTACCCGCTACCGGCGGCGAAACAGGATGTGTATGCGTTGGCGTGTGGGTAGTTTCGATTGAGGTAAAAAGCAAAGACTTCGACCTTTGTCACCCTGAGCGAAAGCGAAGGGTCTCTCAGAGAGATTCTTCGCTCTGCTCAGAATGACATTTCCCAATTGGCGAGTCGGATGGACATGGATAGGACCCAAGCCACTTACCCATAAAAGGGCAACCGAGGCGGTCGCCTCCCAGGTATTGTAGGACGAGCTGTGTCCGCTAGAAGAAAGCTGCTCTACTTTTTCCCCTCCCCGGGAGTTTCAATCCCCAGCAGCTCAACCTCAAAGACAAGCGTCGCACCAGGTTTAATCTTCGGCGGTGCGCCACGATCGCCATAAGCAATCGTGGAAGGGCAAACCAAACGTGCTTTTTCTCCGACCTTCATCTTCTGGACGCCCTCAGTCCAACACGGAATCACTTGATTCAAGGAAAACGTCGCCGGTTGTTTGCGCTCCACCGAGCTGTCGAACACCGTGCCGTCAGTGAGTGTTCCGTGATAATGGACTTTCACCGTGTCCGTCGCCTTGGGTGACACGCCGGTTCCAGGCTTGATTGTCGAAAATACCAGTCCAGAATCGGTCTTGACTGCGCCTTTTTCCGCCGCGGCTTTGGCAAGGAATTCGGCCCCCGCCTTTTTTTCAGTCTCAGCGGCTGCCGCCATGCGTGTTTGTGCCATCTGTTGGACCTTGGGCATGAATTCTTGCAGGTTCACCTTCTCCGGCCGTTTGAGCACCCCATCCGTCATGCCAGCTTTCACCATTTCCAACTCCGCTTCGTTCAAGTTGAATGACCCAAGAGCTTGACGACTCAGGATAACGCCGAGGGCGTAGAGCGTTTTCTGATCGTCTGTCATCGGGTCAGCCGCAAAGACCGACGAGACCGCCAATGACGATACCCCAACGAGTAAAGAGACAACTACTCTGCGCATAGAAACCCTTCTTTTCCTGTCCTCCCCACTTTGGTTATGAACGAACCGACAGCGAAAAAACTATAAATTGTCGACAACACGTGGCAGTCTAAGTGATCCAGGGAAGACAATCAAGCTCAAATTGAGGCCGGACGATTAATCCACTGCGGGTTATTCACTAATAGTTTTTCTCGCACCGACTCCCGCACGTGCGCGAAGACCTGTTGCCGATAGGGGCCGGCGTCGGCGTCGCCTCGCCGAATCCGTTGGCAGAGTTCGTCGGTGCGTTGACGAATTGCCTGACGCAGCGCAGACGGAGAGGACGGACGTTCTATAGGCGGCAAGAGTTGATTGAGGCGCTCCCACTCGGCAAAGAGATCGTGTTCCTCATTCTCCAACTCACGCATCACCGCACGGAGGACATTGGCCGCCACGCGACCATAAAATTGGCGCGAACCGGTAAGATTGGGGACCGCCTCTTCATCGAGAAAGTGTGTCACTGCTTGTAAGTACTCCATAACGGTCGGACGATCTTGCATCATTCCTCCAGGAGGTGGAGCAGTTCCCACTCGGTCTCGACGGTGCGACGACCAATCGCCGCCAGCTCAACACTGGGATTCTGCCCGTCAAGGAACGGCTGAGTGAGTGTCAGACAGAGAATGCCCCAGCGTAGGTTGCCGAAGATTTCCCAAAAATGGGCCCGCGCCGGATCGACCGGGTACCCCCCCGCTTCTTCGTACGCACGCCAGAAGTCTTCGCGCTTGCCGACGCCACCGACCGGCAGTTCGTCATTGCCGAAGCGCCACGAGCGCACGCACATCCAGCCGAGATCTTCTAACGGATCGCCGATATGGGCGAGTTCCCAATCGAGAATCGACCGCACTCCGTCCGGCCCAAAGATGACGTTGCCCATGCGATAGTCGCCATGCACGAGCACCTGTTCCCGCCTGGCCGGGACGTGCTGGCGTAACCAACGGAACGCGAGTTCAAAAGCAAGATGTGGTTCGCGCGCCATGGTCGCGTACATCTCTTCATAACGCTTGATCTCTTCCTCCGCCGGCGAGCGACCGTCTTGCGGCGCTGGCAAGTTCAGTAGGGCGTACTTCTCGATCGGCACACGATGAATACGAGCAAGCCGCGCACCGAGCTGCTGCGCCATCACTTGTCGCGCTCGGTTAAAACTCGGGTCCCGAAATAAGCGGCGCGGGATCGTCTCCCCCTCAATCCGTTCCATGATAAAAAACGGCACCCCTAGGCTGTCATCGCCAAGAAAGTACGGCTTCGGCGCAAGCACGCCTTCAGCATGGACGGCTTCGATCAGGCGGAACTCAAGGGTGCGGTCCATCACCGATTGTGGGCCTTCGTGCGGATCACTACGAAGAATGAGCGGGAGGGTCTCCCTGCGCCCATCCGTATGCTCAATCGCAGCGTCGAACGACCACGTCTGCCGTGACGCACCGCCAGTGAGGAGACGAAGGCCTTTAATCTGCACCTGCCGAGCGCGGGAGGAACGTTTGATAAAATCGGCGAGCAGCGGAGTCAGTCGTTCAGCATCAAGCTGTTTGGTTGTTGGGGTCATGTCACGAATTCCGCGACACGTACTACGTGCGACGTGTCGCGTGCCTGTCTACGCCACTGAAGTGCCACTCACGAGAGGTAACCCATCGGCTCGCTTTTCAGCATTTCGGCAATGAGTTGCCCTGGGGTTTTCTGCGGCAAGGGGTTCTCGGCTTTCCCCTTTACGACGAACACGCCGCGTGTGTAGCGTCCCCCTCCTCGTTCACACATGTCCCACAATTGTTGCCAGCGCTCCGGGTGCTTCACCCAGGCTCGCATCAGATCCTCTTGTTTGGCCATGCTTCACTCTCCCTATCGCGTACACTACACGTTACCCGTGCCTCTACCAAACTTCGCCCTCCAGGTCCATTGCGGGCGTACGGCAAGGGTCCCGACTTGATTTCCGGCGGCTCAAGTGGAATGCTTCGGTCTCGTACTACTTCGCATTTTCACTCAGTAAGGAGGGCTTTTTATGGGACTGCCGAACGGAATCCACCACCTCGCGATCTGCACAAAGGACATCAAGAAGCAGATTGAGTTCTTTACCGACGTCTGCGGGATGGAACTTGTCGCGCTCTATTGGATGCATGGGGTGAAAAATACCTTCCACGGATTCCTCAAAATGGGCGACAGCTCCTCAATTGCTTTTGTGCAGGGACCGGAAGTCGGCGAGATCCAACCGATTAAAGGCGTTTCTCATGCGGCTTGGACTGGGTCGCCGGTTGCCCCCGGTGCGATGCAACACGTTGCGATGAACGTTGATACCGAAGCCGACCTCCTTGCAATGCGCGATCGGGTGCGCGACCGCGGCTATTGGGTAATGGGACCGCTCGATCATGGTTTCTGCAAGTCGATTTATTTTGCCGGGCCGGAAGGCTTAATGCTAGAATTCTCGACCTCTGAAGGGAAAGCGATTGATGCCGAAGCGTGGATCGATCCCGAAGTGTGCAAGCTGGCAGGAATCAAGCCGGACGAGTTAGCCCGCTACAAAGCGCCCGCGCCCTTCGAATCAAAAGGCGGTACAGTCCCACAGGTCGCCCCCGAGAAGAGTAAGCTGATGATGGACTTTCCGCCCGAGAATCGTGCGGTGCTCACGATGACCGATGAAGAGGTCCTCAAACGGCTCAGTGAGACAACACCGCCGGTGCAAGTACAACGCTGACGAAGCCGGACAAAGCGTGGGTATAAGAATCACGGGGATAGAGGATAAGGGCAAAAGGATAAAGGATAGAATAGAACAGGCAAAGACCACATTCTCACGTTTTTCCGCCTTTATCCCTTCTCCATTCTCCTTTATCCCATTTCGCCATTTCCCCTTTTCCCCTTCTTTCTAGCGACAATCACCGCAAGTGTGGCATTACCTCTTTGGCGAACCGTTCGAGTGACCGCATCACTTGCTCATGCGGAAAGCCGCCGAAATTCACTTCAAAAATTGGATAGGTTAAACGGAACGCTTTCTGGGCACGTTGGAGCCTTTGTATACACCTTTCCGGACTGCCGAAGATCATGCAGTCACCTTTATCGAGATCTTCGTAAGTGGCGCCGCCCATCACCTTCGTTAGGCCACCTTTGTAGACTTCGTAATCTTTTGACTGGAAGGCCGCTTTCCGATCCAACCCGCCAAAGAAGCGGAAGTATTGCATAAAGTGCTTACTCGCCACTTCGTGCGCTTGCGCGTCAGTATCGGTGACATATAGATGATACACACCAAGCACTTCGCGACTCGCCGCGTCGTGCCCGGCCTTTTTCATCGCCGACCAATAGAGGTCTAACTTCGCTTGTAACTCTTCGTGACGCGGATAGGCGAACGGCGTGAGCATGGCATGAAAGCCTTTTTCTCCGGCCCAGACAAAGCTCTCCGGAGTGAACGCGCAGGCGGCCCAAATCGGCGGGTGGGGGATCTGTACTGGTTTTGGTAAGGAAAGGACGTCATTCACGGTGTAATACTTTCCCGCGTGTGAAACCGACTCTCGCGTCCAGGCCTGGAGAATCACTTCTAGTGCTTCGTGAAACCGTCCCTGACTTTCGGCCTCGTCGACACCGAAGAGTTCGTACTCGGCTTTGAGTACCCCGCGGCCAACGCCGAAGTCGAGCCGCCCATTACTGAGCACATCAAGCATGGCGTATTCTTCCGCAGTGCGGATCGGGTTGTTCAGCGGTAAGAGGGTGACGCCGGTGCCCAACCGGATACGCGTAGTCCGCTGTGCCACGGCGGTCGCAAACACCGGCGGCGACGGGAACGAATACCCGCCAATATAGTGCTCGGCAAAGAATACCCCGTCAAAGCCGAGTTCCTCTGCGTACTGAATCTGCGTTATCATCTCGCCGTAGTACTGCGTCGCCGATTGGTGACGGGCCGGATAATAATCTGGGATGTAGAGAAGACCGAATTTCATGCCTGCCCTCCTCGTAGAGTCCTCCGCCTCTAGCAGAGTTCTCGCTACAGGTCTATTCGCATCGGTACGAGTCGTCATCATAGATTGAGAACAGGGCGAGACCTATGAGAATCAAGAGAATAATACTACCGCCGCTGATGAATGCGTGAATCATAGTTGAGAAGATCAGAATGGCGCGGTTGCTAACGAAGGCGAAGATGAGCACTGGGACTTACACCGAAGGTCGATCTTCAAGTATGTGCCTCGTCGTACGAATGAGATCTTTTGCCAACATTGGATCTAAATCCGTAACTTTGTATCCATGCGCGAGCGCGTTACGATACTTCATCGCACGCTCAAGGAAATTGTAATCCTCACGCGATATCACACCATTCATCACTGCCTGTTTAAGAACGACCACGGGAACAGGACGATCGAGATTAAGCCCTTCTTCCGTTGCCAGTAATCGGATCGCTGCTTCATTTGTTGACCACGCAATTAAGATAGCAGCATCTACAGCACCAGCATCAAGTAGTCGCTCAGATTCTTGCAGCCGTTGAAGAATTTCCTCTTTTCCGAGTGGGAGTGCCCCTTCAGGAATACTAATCTTCTCCTCTTCGCCGATCACGACAAGCTCAAACTTCCAGTCTGGTTTCGTTGCAAGTAAACGAGCCAGATCTCTGATCCTGGAATCTTTGGTAAGGGAGGAGCGTGTCGCCACCTCAACGACGAGCGTCTCACTTCCCTTCTTCACCAACAGATCGGGATAATAGCCTGATAAGAATTCAGGCAATTGCTGTGACGTTGGCCCTACGATCACTTCGTAGCCTTTGCTACGATACTCCTTAGCAAGATCGAAAGTTCGTTGCCGTTCTCTTTCAGAAATTTGCTCCATCATGGGATCACCCTCTGGTCCGGTGCGTCTTCAACAACAATATAGAGAAAATCTTTTTCACGACTCAGCCCTTCCGCCAATACGGCTGAGGGATTCTCAACGACGACCTCTTTCAGATTTCGCTTTCGGCAAACCATATCCGTTACTTGATTATCATCCATGAACACTAGCCCCTTCAAGGCATCGATAATAGGCTTTGGGATATTATCGACATCTATCGAAGTCGTTTCGTAGAAATACGTAATAATTAGCAGAACCGACTCAGAGATAGGAATCTCTCCTAATAACCAAGACCGGGATGCCGCCGCTCGTACTTCGTCTATCCACTGACGAACCCGTTCTCTTCGACGTGCTTGTTGAGAAACAGGCGGACCATTAACGATGAACTCGAACCGGAACATTCATTAGCCCACTCACGACAAGCTCATCCCGCCATCGATAATGATCATCTGCCCGGTCACATACGACGACAACGGCGACGCGAGGAAGAGCGAGACCCCTCCCATCTCTTCCGGCGTTCCCCAACGGTGAAGCGGAATCTCATTGAGTGAATCTTCGTAACGGCGCGGATGGTCCCACGTCACTTTGGTGATCTTGGTCGCTACCAGCCCCGGAGCAATGCCATTCACCCGAATCCCATCAATCGCCCACGCTTCGGCCAACGATTTCGTGAACGTTACTAATGCGCCTTTGCTCGCACTATAGGCAGGATTACCAAACACGGCGTGAAAGCTGGCCCCGGAACCGACAATGACAACCGTGCCTTTGCTTGCTTTCAGCATCTCGTAAAACTTCATGCAGCAACTCATGACACTCATCAAGTTCACGTCAAGCACTTTGCGGAAGTTCGGCATCTGGAACTCGGCGCGTTTGTACATAACGATGCCCTGGGAGAGGACCAACGTATCAAGAGAAGAGAACGGTGGCTTGAGATTTTCGACGACTTTATCGTCTGACACATCCCATCGAAAATAGGTCATCCCAGAGAGGTCAGACCCGTCTTCATCTTTGTAGTCACCGGCTGACGCCCGCGTGCCGCTAGCAAAAACATTTGCCCCATGATCGCGGAACACGCGGGCAATACCGTTACCAATGCCACTCGAGCCGCCGACGACGAGGACGTTCTTGTCACTAAAGTCGATTTCATTCATAGCGATATCCTTACGAAGTGCGAGATAAATTCTCAGATTGTGACGACGCCACATGGTCGAGCCAGCCTAACACCGCATCCTGAAACGGCGGCAGGCTTTTGTAGAGCCGCATGGATTCTGGCATCGTGCGGATCGTCGACGCCAATTCGGCCGCCCGTTCGGGCTGAGTTGCTAGTTCGCGCAGTGGGCGCACATACACACGGATGGTGAAGAGAATGCCGTGCGTACGCGGCAGACGGCGCAGGGTTTGGCGCTCCATCCGCAGCCAGAGTTTGTCGCCGGCATTCGCGACAGTAACGTCTGGGTTCAGCCCTTTGCGACCATGCCCGGTAGGTTGAAAAAGTGTAGGGTCGTCGATCAATCCCCAGTTCACTCGCCACACCGGCTTGTCGACTTTGAGCCGCTCGAAGAAACGGTCCATTGTCGAGGCAAGCTCTGCCTCGTACCCGGGAACGGGGCCGTGCACCAGATTGAGCGGTTTGTCGAGTTTATCAGCTAGGCGCCAACGTGTCGGGAAACAAAGCGAAGCGCCGATAAGGCGGTAAAGGCGCGTTGTCGGATCTAACTGCATGAGACAGAGGTCTTCCTGGACCAGGCGTCCAGCCAAGTCCAGTGGATGCAACACGTTTTGCGAGAGGTCCCAGGATTGTCGGGTGACAAGATGGTGCAGCAGGCTGCCCTCGCGTCGGAACAGTTGCGGGAATCTTGTCGGTAGATGAGCAGCAAGCAGTTCGAGGACCTCGGCCGAGCCCTCGGCAGCTTCGGGTAACGCGGCAAAGACGTCGTGATGACGTTCGCAAAGTAATCGCTCTTTTTCGGCGAGTTCGCTTGCCATACGCTCATCCGGCTCAATCCAGTTACGCAAATCAAGTGGCAACAGTCCCATCGCCAGACGGAATTGCCCGGTCTTATACGGCGCATACTCTGGTGCACGAGGGAGTTGCGGAGTCGGAGTCTGTTCAGTCACGTCCTTCTTTGTAGGGAGCAAATGTTTTTTGCGCAAGGGTGAGGAAGCCTGACATCGTCGAATGGGGAATGCGGATTGCGGACCGCAGAGAGAACCGACCTGGGGTGGCACAACCTTAGCCGCGAGAAATGACGCCACCACAAGTACGGGGCCATACCTCTGTCCTGCAGTCCGGTTTAGGCTATATTTCTCATTCGCCGTCGCGAGGAAACTATGGCGCAATTACGGAATGTGGCAAAGGACCTGTGGGTGATTGACCATCCGCTGCGGGTCGCAGGGTTGCACCTTGGGACACGAACCACCGTGGTTCGCCTTACTAACGGCGGACTATGGATGCACTCGCCGGGGCCACTCCAGCCGGAACTCACGGCCCAACTCATAGCACTCGGGCCCGTGCAAGCACTCGTCGCGCCAAACGCAACGCACCATTTGTATCTCACTCAGAATGTCGAAGCATTTCCTCAAGCGGCGGTGTACGTTTCCCCCGCACTGCCGGCGAAAATCAAAGGCGCATTCGCGTACAACACGCTGAGTGACGGGCCGCCGACGCTATGGCGCGACGACTTTGTTCAACACCTCGTCGGAGGCATGCCGAAACTGCAAGAGGTCGTCTTTCTGCACCGTGCGAGTCGCACGCTCATCCTGACCGACCTGGCTTTCAATATTCGGCGGTCTGGCTCGTGGTTCACGCGGCTCTTCATGCGCATTAATGGCGCCTACGGTCACTTTGGACCGTCGCGCATCTTCCGCACCCTTGTGAAAGACCGGGCAGCCTTCCGTTCGTCACTGAATCGGGTGCAAGGGTGGGACTTCGACCGGATCATAGTCACCCATGGTGACGTTCTGGAAACTGGGGGAAAGTCGGTAATACAGACGCAATATGCTTGGGTGTAACGACTTTTCGCCAGAGAAAACCCACATCCCGAAAGGCGCCCAACGCGCAAGAGGCTGGGGGCGCGGGGCGTACCGGTAATGATCGGACCATGAACCCTTGATCGTTCCTAGGGGGCACCCTATCGCTTCAGTGAAACGAACATCGCACGTCCCTCGTGTCATTAAAGGCCGCCACTTCTTCCGGCATTGCCTTTTTATTTTTAATAGTTAATTCCACTGCGTATACCCCAGAAAGAAAGGTATGAATTTCAAGACCTGATCTTAGAACCTCTACCGGTCGCGCAGGAACTTGAAAAAAATCGTAGCCGCACAGGGTCTTCCGTCCGGCCAGAGTGCGTAATTCGGAATTTCCCCGCACCGTCGCCAGCGGTGCCGTGCATATAAGCGCTCGCCGTCACTGCCCGTGACTGTATCGAGCACCAGCAGCGTCTTGCCAAAGCTAAGAGCACTACGCTCGGCGGCAGCCAGCAGCGCTGCACCGACGCCCCGCCGCCGTGCTCGTCGATGCACAAGCATTTTCGCGAGGTCCCCACGGTGTGGCTGGTTCTCAGGCTGAGCCCAAATGACCTGCACAGTACCGACGATCGCTCCCGTTGCGTCTTCGGCAACGAGCACTATTCGCTCGCCGCGCGCCACACTCGCGGCCACGTTGTGCCAGAACGCCTCTGCTTTGGCGCGGGATATTGGGAGCATAAAACTGACGGATGCCCCGCCTTCCACGCAGTCGATCAACACGTCGCTTAACCCTCGGATCTCGCGATCACCAATGGTTTGCAAACAGCGAAGCTGAACGGTATCCATCACTTCATCTCCTCGACGCACGCGACCGCTCGGTTGCGATGATCACTATATAGCGCGCAGGCTTGCGCGTGCGGTTGCGAAACGCCGTTGGCTCGTTGAGCTGCATAGCGAGGCAGTCGTCTTCCGAGAGCCGATACGTAACGTTGCCGTGCGTCACCTCGACACTCCCTTCCTGCACCCAGATCTGCTGATGAATACCGACGTCGCGCGTGCCAGTTTCGTACGCCACTCTTGCGCCGGCCGGTAAAATAACCTCGACGATGTGAATAGGCGAGGGGAAATTGGCAGGAGAAATATTGCGCCGCACGTAGCCGGACTGCGGATCGCGCCACGGCGTCCGATCGCCGCGCCGGGACACCGGGCCAGCAGGTGCACTTGAATCATCGAATAGCGTTGCCAGTGGCACGCCGAGGCCCGTAGCGATTTTCTCTAACACGACCGCAGTGGGACTGCTTTCCCCACGCTCGACTAACGAGATCATTGAGCGGCTGACGCCGCATTTCGCGGCGAGCACATCGAGAGTCAAACCGAGCTCCGTTCGCAGCGCCCGGACGCGGCTCGCGATGCGAGCGTTGATCTCCGGAGTGATAAGGGTTGCTGCTTTCTCCTTCATACTGGACATAATATCCATTAAAATAGAATTACTGTCAACTTGACGTGGCAGAGGGCAAAAGCTCAATCGCAACTTCTTCCTAAGGTATAAGCTCGACTTGTATGTCTTTCTGCCTGACTAACTCCGCTCCTTCCTCCCCGTACGGTGCCCACCCCCTAAGCGCTGTTTACGCGAAATTCACGCCTCCTCACTCATAATGAGTCTAGCAGCCAATCTGCCGGCGCTCCTCGCGGCAAGTGAATCCGGCCATGCTTTCACAGGGAAATGCCGCGGTGGTAACCACCAGTACATATTCGGCTAAAGCTACAACGGCGGCAGCAGTGCAACTTTTTTCTAACCCGCCCATGTATGGTCTCCGGACTCACTCGTTTGCTCCAGCCTATGTGCACCAACACTCCCCATTATGTCAGCCAGCGGAAGCCGGAATTTATGGTTAATAATGACGGGGCTCGGGTAAGATTCTCCTGGTGGTATTTCGCTTTTAGTGAGAAAGAGAATATGTGATCCGCGCAGTCGCCCTTTTCTTCACAGTATCGGGAAGCGCAACCGTGGCTTGGTCCCAAAAGTCAGATGTGAATCCAGGAGAAGTTTTAACTGTAGAGCGAGCGGTTGAACTGGCATTCCCACAGAATCGGCAGGTAAAGAACGCCGCATTAGAGGTGGAAAAAGCCGCGGACGACACCGCTGCCGCACGCACTGACGTTGGCGCTGCCGATGGCTTGAGGTTCCGTAGAGGAATTTGTGCCTATCTTTCGCACTTGTACTTTTCTTCGCTTTCAATCTTTTCAACAGCGCAGTGCGTTGCTAGGCGGCGGTCCCCATCTTCCCAGTCATATGTTTCGCCCCTTATTTCTCAAAGATGAGCACCAGATAAGCGAGAAATAGAAGTAAGTGTACCGCGCCCAATAGAACGTTGGTCCGTTCAAGGGCGAAGGTCAGCATGCTCACCACCAGCGTCAATAACAATATGGTCGTATCAGTGGCATCGAGTCCGAGGATGATCGTTCTCTCCGCTATGAAGCCGATGATGAGAACTGCCGGGATCGTCAGGCTGATGCTCGACAACGCGGTTCCCAGCGAGAGATTAATCGAGCGCTGAAGCTGATTAGCCAGTGCGGCCCGGACGGCGGCCAGCGATTCCGGAGAGAGTATTAGCGCGGCAACGAGTAAACCTCCGAGTCCGACAGGCGCACCCAGAACACTGATGCTGTAATTGATCGGCACCGCGATCTGTTTCGCCAGAAGAACAATGGGGACGGCATACGCTAGCAGCAGCAGGCTGTGATACCCTACCGACCGAACTTCAAGTCCGTCATGCATGTCCGCACCGTGGCCATTCGCTGTAGCTGCCGCGACGTTAGGGGAAACGAAATAGTCGCGGTGGCGCCGGGTCTGGATCGCGAGGAACACACCATAGAGACCCACCGACATGAGGATGAGAAACGTGGACTGCAGTGGGGAAAAAGTAGGTCCCGGAGACGACACGGTAAACCTTGGCAACACTAGTCCGAGCACCGCCAACGGCAGGATCACGGACAGAAAGGCATTTGCCCCGTAGAGATTGTACGTCTGTTCATGGTAGCGCAGCCCGCCGAGCAGCAGGCAGGCGCCCACCAGCCCGTTCAATACGATCATCACGATGGCGAGCATGGTGTCGCGCGCCAGCGACGACTCTCCTTGGCCAGTGTACATGACCGCCGCAATCATCATCATTTCCATGCCGCTCATGGACAGCGTCAGCACAAGCGTACCAAAAGGCTCGCCCAGCCGCACGGCGAGACCTTCCGCATGGCGCACGACGGCGAACGCCGAAACCAGAATCGCGAGGAAGAGCCAACCCAGCACGAACGCGAACCAGCCGGTATTGGAGAGATCGACGAACCACTCTTTCCCGAACACGAGAAACAGTGCCGTCGTGACGACGCTCACCGGGAGTGGCCATTCGGTGCGTAACATAGAAAGGAACTGCTGTGTACGTTCCGTCATAAATGTACTGCGTGTGACTTCGTCTGACAGCTTCGCACAAGTGGACGCCGGTACGCGCCCTCAGGTCAGATAACTACCTTCTTCGTCGGTCGGAAGAAAGATCCGCACCTACGGTAAAGAGGCCTGTTCTCTGCTTTGTAAAAACGTCAGAATTCTGCCCGAGGAGAACAGCATGGACAAGGCTCAATACCCTACGGCAATCCTGGCGGCTGAAGCAGCACCACGCACAAAGCCCTCGAATTATCCTGAACCATTCGCCTCGCGGATGGCAGGGCGCGTGAAGCGCCCACTCGGAGATCTGTTCGGCCTCACCAATTTCGGTGTCAACTTGACACGGCTGACGCCGGGATCAGTGTCCGCGCTACTCCACGCACACTCACGGCAAGACGAGTTCATCTATATTCTGGAAGGGAGGCCGACTTTAGTGACCGAAGCCGGTGAGACCCTGCTCAGCCCCGGTATGTGCGCCGGCTTCAAGGGAGGCACCGGCCAAGCTCATCACCTCGTGAACCGCACGAACAGTGACGTAGCCTTTCTTGAGATTGGCGACCGCGGTGCCGGAGATGTGGGGAGTTATCCGG
>Ga0070741_10009012_pt1 | contig 19648 bp, 11 predicted proteins | sample Coa_R1_4_FD_66440 | JGI IMG/M metagenome (GOLD analysis project Ga0070741, IMG submission 66440) | Surface soil microbial communities from Centralia Pennsylvania, which are recovering from an underground coalmine fire - Coalmine... | ecosystem: Environmental > Terrestrial > Soil > Unclassified ...
GGAAGTACCGTGCGGAACTGATCGATCCATGGGCGATGACCGTATCGCCGGTGCCCGGTGAGTTCTCCGGCAAAACCCGCCTCACCCTAACCGACCAGCCATATCGCGCGCTGCGGTTCACACGGATCTAGAGTCCGATAAAGTCGCAGGTTCAATCCTGGTGTGCCCACCAACTCCGAGCCCGTCAATTCAGAAAAATTTATCGTCGCTGTGCTTCGCTTTAACATCGTGGTCAGCGCGCCTATCGTTCTCGTCGGCTAGCGGGGTAGCGTGACCGCACTGTGGATGTGGAAGGCGATCCCATCCGCACGCATTGGGAATGCCTGGATGCAGTGTCGATTGATAGTAATCGATTGACATTGATTTCGCGAGACGATTATATTCCTCGACGTCACAAACAATCCGGACTCAGATACCGCTACCCCGGAAACTCTGCACAAGAGGTTTACTTCCTATATGCAACGCCGCGCTTTTTCTGTGTGGTTCCTGCAGATGCTCGCTTTTGCAGTTTTGGCAACCGTGATGTCAGCGGCCACTTATGCACAGAATCTTACCGGCACCATCGATGGTGTGGTGACGGATGCGTCAGGAGCGGTGATCCCCGGTGCAAAGGTTACACTCTCGAATGCCGCCACCGGAGTCGTGGCACGCGTAGTGAAGACCGACAAGGGCGGACGATACAACGCGCCATCGCTGCTGATTGGGACCTACAAGGTGACTGTGCAGGCGCCAGGGTTTGAGACCACGGTGGAGAGGGTCGAACTGGACCTGGACAAGTCGGTGCCCGTGGACGCTGTGCTCAAGGTCGGTTCAGTGAGTACAGAGGTCGTGGTCGCGAGCGGTGTAAACACCGGGCTGGATCTGGAAGACGCGGCGCAGAGCACGCTCATCGAACAGAAGGAAGTCACCGAGCTTCCGCTGAACCAGCGAAATTTCGTGCAATTCATCGCTCTCCAGCCAGGCGTGAATGGGGGTACGGGAACGATCACACGCGGTCCGCTCGCGGTCGCGGGCGGCAACAATACAATGAGCATCTCGGTGAACGGCCAGGGCACGTCATCCAACGGTTATTACCTGGACGGCGCTGACTTCCTCAATCACGACGAAGACACGATGCTGGGCATGTTTCCGAGCGTGGATGCGCTGCAAGAGATCAATCTCCTGCGCAATAACTACGGCGCCCAGTATGGCGGAGAAGGCGCGGCCATCTTCAACTTGGCTTCAAAGGGCGGCACCAGCACCTTTCACGGCAGCGCGTATTACTACTTCCAGAACCAGCTCTTGAACGCGAATGGTTACTTCAACAATCTTGCCGGTAACGCGCGGATTCCGTTCCGGTACAACGACTTTGGCTTCACGCTCGGTGGGCCGCTTTTCGTTCCCAAACTCGTCTCACAGAGGCAATCCAGCACGTTCTTCTTCGTCAGCGGAGAAATCCTGCGGAGCGCTCAGGCTGCTACGTCTTCGGTGGGGAACGATCCTACGGCACAACAGCGCCAGGGAATCTTTTCCACTCCCGTTTGCATTGCGTACGACGCGAAGGGCGCCTGCAGTTCCAGCTCGACTACCGTGACTAACATTGATCCAGCCGCCAAGGCCTGGCTCAACGATGTCATCGATAAAACACCGCTGCCGAACGATCCGCGCAATGCACAGGGGCTGATCTCCTCGTTTGACGGCATCATGAATGAGGGCCAGATCATCGGACGCTTGGACCACTCCTTCGGCCAGAAGCTGAGCGTCTTTGTTCGCTTTTTGAACGATCCCTACAACTCGATCGGTCCCGAGGGAATTGGCGGCAACACCAATCCGATTCCCGGCCTCGCGACGACATCGGCTCAGTCCGGTGCGCAGAACACGCTGCTGCATGCCACGTATGTCCCGACGCCGCGCTGGGTGATCGAAGGTGGCCTCTCCCATATGAGAGCGTATGAAAACACGCATGTCATCGGCCTTTTGAACCCGGCCAATGCGCCGGACTTCAACGTCAATCTCCCATACGTGAACCTGACGGGCAAACTGCCGACCGTCACGATTGACGGCACCAAATACAACTCCGCAGGGCCGATCAACAGGATTAATCCAACCAATCAGGCGTTTCTGAATGTGACACACACGATGGGGAAGCACACGCTGCTGTTCGGCGTGAACGTGGAAAGGATGAAGTCGTCCTACACGAATCTGAACAACGGCAATAACGGCGGCTTCAACTTCACGGCGCCTTCGTCCGTTGGCAATACGCAGGCGGTGTGGAACCAGTCCTTCGCGGACTTTCTTATCGGCTACACCACAAGCTTCTCGCAGTCGACATTCGGGACCGGTGAAGGATATGGAGCTGATACGTATGAGGCGTATGTCCAGGATAACTACAAGCCAACCGAAAATCTAACACTGAACGTGGGTCTTCGTTACAGCTATTACAAAGATCCGACGGAATGGATTCTGAATTCTGATAACTTCGACCCGGCGTTGTACAGCGCAGCGCAGGCGGCGACGATCGACAACACAGGGTATATCTGCCTCAAGGCTCCATGCGCCGGCGGCGGAACACCCAACGCGGCGTATAACCCGCTAAACGGCATCATCATTCCGGGCGAGAACTCGCCGTTCGGAAGAGCGATGGTTTCACAGCCGGACTTGGACTTTGCGCCTCGTTTTGGATTTGCCTGGAGCCCATTCGCGAGCCGCAGCACCGCGATTCGGGGCGGTTTCGGAATTTACTACAAGTTCCCCACCATCTGGGGCAATTCGCCCAGCGGAAATCCCCCCTCGATCTCAACCATCAACGCCTCGAACGTCTCGTTCGAGAATCCCGGTGGAACTGTAGCTCCCTCGACGACACCACCGGCGATCGGTGCGCTGGGCGTCAATTACAAGGTGCCCTATCTCGAAAGCTTCGTCTTCGATGTGCAGCGGCAACTTCCCGCCGACATTGTTCTTGATGTAGCGTATGTCGGTAACGCGGCCCGGCATCTGGCCCTTCCGATTGACCTGAATGAGCCGCTGCCTGGAGCCTACGTGACGGCCGGTATTGCGAAAGCTGGCGGCCTTACCAGTGGAAACTCGATCAAGTTGAACGAGATCAGGCCGTACCGTGGGTATGGCGCCTTCAGTGCTTCGATGCCGATCTTCTCCTCGAATTACAACGGTCTTCAAGTGCAGTTCAAGCAACATCTCGGCACTTCGCTCGAACTGGGCGGCGCTTATACCTTCTCAAAGAACATGGGCGTCAGCGGTGTCCAGAGTATTTACAACATGAGCGCGGATTACGGCGTGTTGCAGCGGGACAATATGTTCGTGGCGCAGGCCGTCTACAATATCCCGTTCTACAAGCAGCAGGTTGGCGTGCTCGGGCATCTTCTGGGGGGCTATGAGCTCTCGGGCATCGTGAACCTGTCTGCCGGTGGCGTTCTCACCGCGACCACCAGCAATCAGGATCCTGCCGGACTCGGATTGCTTACCAGCAGTACCGCCGCAACGGCTCGTCCTGATCGGGTAGGGGATCCGAACAACGGCCCCCGGACCACCAAAGAATGGTTCGATACATCGGCTTTCGCGTTTGTTCCGGCGTCTCAGACCCGGCCGGGTAACGAATCGATCGGCAGCATTTATGGACCGGGGTCGAAGGTGGTGAATATCGCGCTGATGCGGAACATCCGCCTTTACGAAAATTTGACTATGCAGCTCCGCGTGGAGACCTATAACACGTTGAACCACACTAATCTGAGCAACCCCAACACCAGCCTGAACAGTTCCAACTTCGGCGTCATCGCCAATAACGGCGAGGCGAGGAAGATGCAGATAGCCGCCAAGCTCCGCTTCTAGATAGGAAACGCAGGCACACGATCGCAACGTGGCTGTGGAGAGAGCAGATGAAGAAGTCTCGAATGCCGAGAACGATATCGAGTTCTCTGTCTCCGGCGCCGGCTCGCTGGCTGGTGTCGCGAACGGCAGCCCCGCAAGTCATGAATCGAATGTGCATCGCGTCGCGCTGCACTCCACGGCCTTGCGATGGTATTAGCGCGTCCGGCCAACCATGCCGGGATGATCATGGTGCAGGCACGAGTGAACGGACAGCCTGCAACAACCATCACGATCAACACAGTTGAAGAGAAATCAAATTCCCTTGCACACCAATCTCTACGAATGCATCACCAACCATGACGGAAGGAAGCTAATGCCTGGCGCTTCGCAGCCATTTATTTTTTCAGCAAGGCCTCGAAAATCCACCGCGCGGCGCTGCCTCGCGCTTGCTGTTGTTTTGCTCGGCCCCATCCTCAGTGCATCTGGACAGTACATCGTTGGAGCCGACACTTCTTACGTCAAGCAGGCGCAGGACGCGGGCACGATCTTCAAGGACAATGGCGTCCCCACCCCAGCTCTCCAGATACTCAAGGACCACGGCTACAACTGGATCCGGCTGCGTATCTTCGTTCATCCAACAACGCTCGCAAACGATCAGGCCTACACCATCGCCTCTGCAAAGATGGCGAAGCAACTCGGCTTCAAAGTTCTGCTCGACTTCCATTACTCAGACACCTGGGCCGACCCGGGCAAGCAGATCATCCCGACCGAGTGGTCCAACCTCAATCATGACCAATTGGTCGATAAGGTCTTCACCTACACCCGCGATACCATCGCAGCTTTCCGCGATGCCGGCGTTCTCCCGGACATGGTGCAGATTGGCAACGAGATCACGCGTGGGATGCTCCGCCCCGACGGCCAATTGCCTGACAACTGGAAGAACTTCACGGATCTTCTCAAGGCCGGTATTAACGGCGTCGACGCCGGCCACGGCAATCAGCCGCGCCCGCTCATCATGATCCACATCGACCGCGGCGGCGACTGGACGCGTACGAAAGACTTCTTCGATCACCTCCTCGCCTATGACGTCCGCTTCGACATCATCGGGCAGTCGTATCACCCGTGGTGGCAGGGAAGTCTGGACGACTTGCGTAACAACCTCTACTGGACCGCTGTCACATACCACAAGCCCATCGTGCTCGCAGAGGTCTCCTATCCCTGGAAGCCCTTCGGCAAACAGAACGATCATCCGCCATTCCCGCTCACACCGCAAGGTCAGGCGGATTGGCTGCGCGCACTCAATCAGGTGGTCGAGCAAACGCCCGAGCATCTTGGCGCAGGGCTCTTCTGGTGGGAGCCGGCTATCCGCCTCACCCAGCCGCTGCATGGTCGAGACCTCTTCGACGACAACGGCAACGCGCTGCCTGCAATGGACGTCTTCGATGCGACCACACGCAAGTGAAGCACTCAGCGAAACCCGTCATCTCCAACGTCAACTCATTGTCATCGCGAGGTCGCTCGATGTCACGTTGTCTAGGTATTCTCTCCGCCGCTGTGCTCTTCGGCGTTTCCATGGCCTGCTCTGCCCAAACCATGAAGGCGCCGGACATCACGAAGCAGCCCACGCTGTACGTTGTGCCCTACGCTCATCTCGACACACAATGGCGTTGGGAGTTTCCGCAGACCATCAGCGAGTACCTGCTGAAGACGATGCGCCTGAACTTCTACTACATCGACAAATACCCGCACTATGTCTTCAACTGGACCGGCTCCAATCGCTATCGGCTGATGAAGGAGTACTATCCCGCCGATTACGAGCGCCTGAAGCAGTACGTTGCTGAGGGCCGATGGTATCCGGCCGGCGCGTCCGTCGAAGAGAACGATGTCAATCTTCCCAGCGCGGAGTCCATCTTCCGCCAGGTCCTCTATGGCAATGAGTTCTATCGCCGCGAATTCGGCAAGACCAGCGAAGACTACATGCTCCCTGATTGCTTCGGGTTTCCTGCGTCGCTGCCCACGATCCTCGCCCATGCCGGCGTGCGCGGCTTCTCAACGCAAAAGCTGAGCGCGAACTGGCAGCCCGGCGCGCGCGTTGGTGGCCCGGGCTCGCCGGAGCAAACGCCAGAGGGCATTCCGTTCAACGTTGGCCTCTGGAAAGGCCCTGACGGCGAATCCGTAATCGCCGCGCTGAACCCCAGCCGCTACGGCAGCCGCATCCGCTACGATCTCAGCAAGACACCGCGTGCCGATGTCGACGAAATCACCACGACGACCGGCGGCGGAAGAGCTACCGACATCGTCGATTGGCCTGCCCGCGTTGAGCTCGATGGCAAGGTCACCGGAGTCTTCGCCGACTATCACTACATCGGCATCGGCGACAACGGGGGCGCCACCGACGAAGAGACCGCCAAGATGCTCGAGGCCATCGTTAGCAAGGGTACGATCAACCTTCCCGTTCCGCACGATCCTGAACTCAAGTCTGCCTCCTCTCCCGCGCTCGGCCTGCTCCAGGCTGAAGGCCAGCCCGTTCGCGTCGGCGATGGTCCGCTCAGTGTGATCGCCGCAACCTCCGACCAGATGTTTCGCGACATCAAGCCGGACATGACCGCTCGCATGCCCACCTACCAGGGCGACCTCGAGCTCATCAACCACTCCGCCGGCTCGCTGACCTCGCAGGCGTATCACAAGCGCTGGAACCGCAAGAACGAGATCCTTGCCGATGCTGCAGAGAAGGCCGCAACGGCTGCCGCCTGGATGGGCGCCGGTCAGTATCCGCAGCAGCGCCTCACCGATGCCTGGACGCTCGTGCTCGCAGGCCAGTTCCACGATGTCGGCGCGGGCACTGCCACGCCGCGCGCATACCAGTTCGTTCAGAACGACGATGTCATCGCACTCAACCAGTTCGCGGACGTGCTGACAACGGCCACGCGCTCCATCGCCTCCGGCCTCAACACCGACGCTCCGGGCGTCCCGATCGTCCTCTACAACTCGCTGAATATCGACCGTCAGGACGTCGTCGAAGCCAAGCTCCCGGACTCGCTAAACGCCACCAACGTGCAGGTCTACTCACCAGAAGGCAAGCCTGTCCCCACGCAAGTCGAGGGCGGCCGGTTGCTCTTCCTGGCGCGTGTGCCGTCGGTCGGTTTCGCAGTGTACTCCGCGCGCAACGTCGCCGCGCCCAAACCCACCTCCGATCTCAAGGTTTCAAAGATCGGACTCGAGAACGCCCGCTATCGCGTCCGTCTCAACGATGCCGGAGACATCACCAGCGTCTTCGACAAATCTCTCCACCGCGAGCTCCTCTCTGCTCCCATCTGCCTCGCCATCTCCAACGACGCGCCAAAGCAATACCCTGCGTGGAACATGGACTTCGATCAGGAGCAGGCTCCGCCGCGGGCGTATGTCAGCGGTCCGGCGACTATCCGCGTCGTCGAAGATGGTCCCGTTCGTGTGGCAGTCCAGGTCACCCGTGACACCGACGGCTCACACTTCGTGCAGACCGTCAGCCTCTCCGCCGGCTCTGCAGGCAATCGCGTCGAGTTCCACGACTCCGTCGACTGGCACACGAGTTCCGCCAACCTGAAGGCCGTCTTCCCGCTTGCTGCGCAGAATCGCATGGCCACCTACAACTGGGAGGTTGGCACCATTCAGCGGCCCACGGCCGAGCCCAACCAGTTTGAAGTCGCCTCTCACTACTGGATCGATCTCACCGATCAGTCGAAAACCTTCGGCGCCACCGTTCTCACAGACGTCAAGAACGGTTCCGACAAACCCGACGCTCATACGATCCGCCTCACTCTCCTGCGAACTCCAGGCTTTCCGCCCAACATCACTCCGCAAGCCGCCGAGCACAGAGCCTACAGCGACCAGCTCAGTCAGGACTGGGGCCACCACGAAATCCTGTACGGTCTCGCTGGCCACTCCGGCGACTGGCGACAGGACAACACTGACTGGCAGGCCTACCGGCTCAGCACACCGGTTATGGCGTTCACAACCTCGCGGCATCCCGGTGCCCTCGGGCGCACGTTCTCGATCGTCCACGTCAGCAACCCGGACGTCCGTATCCTCGCGCTAAAGAAGGCGGAGTTCTCAGACGCCACCATCCTGCGTATGATCGAGCTCCACGGAGAAACCCTGCCGCTTGTCCGCGTAGCCTTCGCCGGTCCCATCTCGTCCGCCGAAGAGACCAATGGTCAAGAGGAAGTTAAGTCCGACGCGCCGATCACTAACGGCGCGCTCGACGTTTCCTTCACGCCTTACCAGCCGCGCACGTTCGCACTTCATCTCGGCGCTGCGCCCGCACATCTGGCTGCCATCACTTCCGAGCCTGTAAGTTTCCCTTACAACCTCGCTGCATCAAGCGCTAACGACACGCGTTCCAACGGTGGCTTCGACGCGCAGGGCGATGCTCTGCCGTCCGAAATGCTTCCCTCCATCGTTCACTTCAACGGCGTCAACTTCCATCTTGCCGCCGCTAACCAACCTGACGCGCTCATTCCTGCAGGCCAGACCATCCACCTCCCGGCAGGTGACTACAACCGCATCTATCTGCTCGCCGCGTCCGCGAACGGAGATCGCACCGCCACCTTCCGCGTCGGCGAAACCTCTATCACCCTCCGCATCGAAAACTGGACCGGCTTCATCGGCCAGTGGGACACCCGCATGTGGAAGCCCGAGCCCGACTACCCGATCGATGGCAAAAAATCAGCCACGCCCGTGCCCTACCGGAAAGACTGGGCCGTCTCGGCCAACCACGCTACATGGGATCTCGCAAACCACGGCTCACCCACATACTCGCCCCGCTATCCTGATGATTACCTCGGCGTGAAACCCGGCTATATCAAGCGCGATCCGCTGGCCTGGTATGTATCCCACTACCACACGCCGGCCGGACTCAACCAGCCTTACGCCTACAGCTATCTCTTCGGCTACGAAATGAACCTCCCGCCGGACGCCACAACTCTCACGCTGCCCAACGATCCGGACATCCGCATCCTGGCGATCTCCGTCGCGCACACGCCAGCCGACGTAACCCCCGCGCACCCGCTCTACGACACATTGGAGAACCAATCGCAATCTAAGGAATGATTGACTCTACAATTCCATCATCTGTCTCGCGCACACAGTGGGTCCTTGGCGTGAGCTGCGTCAGAGGGAATTGGATGAACGATCGAAATAGTCGCAAGTTGGCGGAGGCGCTGACCTCCAACTGGCACGCCGAAATGCGCGGATGGCACACCTATGGTACGCTGGCCGACCGCGAGGACGATCCGCACCGCAGAAGTGTACTGCGAGGACTTGCGCACGCCGAAAAGCACCACGCCGACCTCTGGGCCAACCGGATGAAGGCGCTCGGCATTGCAGTGCCCGAATACGAAGGTCCTCAGGCTGGCGATGCGGACTCGCTCACCGCTCGGATTGGCGGCGATCAGCTTGAGCTGCGCCGCCTGGAGCTGGACGAGAGCCGCGACATCGCTCGCTATGGCAAACAACTTCGCGATCTCGGCGACCAGGAGAGCATCGCGATCCTCGAGGAGGTGATCTCCGACGAGAAGGATCATTACCAGGCGCTCGGCCATCTCATCCGTCGGCGGCGGCCGGCTCCGGAAGTCACCACCGAGGAAGCACAGCGCGCGCTCGATGAGCTGGTGGCCGCGCGCGATGCCGGTCAGCCGCGCGCTGGAAGCTGGATTGGAGACGCTATCTACGGCGTAAACGACGGCCTGGGCGCCATCTTCGGGATTGTCTCCGGCGTCTCCGGTGCCACGCTGGGTAACAGCCACTTCGTGCTGATCGCCGGCTTGGCCGGAATGATTGCCAGCGCCTTGTCGATGGGCTCCGGTGCTTACCTCGCGGCAAAGAGCGAGCGTGAAATTTACGAGGCAGAGTATGCGAGGGAAGAGGAAGCTGTCACGCTGAACGAAGCCGAAGCGCGTGAACTGCTCACGCTGAGCTACCAGGTGCGTGGCCTGAACCGCGACGACGCGGAACGTTTCGTCGAGCACATTGCGAACGATAAGAAGAGGCTCGTCGCCGCACTGGCACGGGAGCGGCTTGATACGACAGAAGAAGGCCTCAGCAAGCCGATGGTTTCAGCGGTTTCCGGCGCGCTCTCTACGGCTGTCGGCGCATTCATTCCGATCATTCCGTTCTTCTTCACCTCCGGCTACACCGCCGTGATCATCGCCGGGATCATTTCACTCGCGGCGCATTTCGCGGTGGGAGCTGCCAAGTCCCTCATCACCATACGTTCATGGTGGAGCAGCGGTCTGGAGATGACGCTCATTGGCGCGGTGGAGGGCGGTGTCACATACGCTATCGGAATCGGACTCGGCCACATTGGCGGTGGCTCCTAAGCCGAAGCGAGCCGCCACACGGTTCAGCGGACAAATGCGCAGGTTCATGCGGCCTTGTTATGCTGGCCAATGCGGTAGCAACTCTTCCGCCGCAAATCTCCAGCTAGAGGAAAGCAATGGCCAGGATGGCTCCGCAGGAGCTTGCAAAGAAGATTGGTGGAGGGCTGCTCTCCTTTCCGGTGACCCACTTCAACGACGATTTCGCGTTCAATGAAGCACCCTACCGCGAGCATATTGAATGGCTGCTGCAGCACGCGCCCGCGGGTCTGTTTGCGGCGGGCGGCACCGGAGAGTTTTTCTCGCTCACCTTACCGGAGTTCAAGAGCGTCGTTGCGGCGGCGGTTCAGCAGACGAGCGGCCGTGTTCCAGTGGTCGCAGGCTGCGGATACGGCACCGCTATCGCAAAGCAGTTTGCGCAAGAAGCGGAAGCAGCCGGCGCCGATGGTCTGCTGCTGCTGCCTCCTTATCTTGTGAACAGTGAACCAGTTGGCCTGATGGCGCATGTCGAGGCCGTATGCTCGTCGACCCAACTCGGTGTCATCTTCTACAACCGTGACAACGCCATCCTGAATGAGTCCGCCATCGAGCGCCTTTGCGAACGCTGCCCCAACCTGGTTGGATTCAAAGACGGCTACGGAGACATCGAGCTGATGACTCGCATTTACGCGAGGCTTGGCGACCGCTTGACCTATGTCGGCGGGCTTCCAACAGCCGAAACATTCGCTCTGCCGTACCTCGAGATGGGAGTGACAACCTACTCGTCCGCGATCTTCAACTTCCTTCCAGAGTTTGCGCAGTCGTTCTATCGAGCTGTGCGGCGCCGTGATCGCGACCAGGTATTGAAACAATTGCGAGAGTTCGTTCTTCCGTACATCGAGATTCGCAACCGGCGCAAAGGTTATGCGGTCTCAATCGTCAAGGCAGGGATGCGTGCCGTTGGACGCCCCGCTGGTCCGGTGCGATCACCGCTCACGGACCTCGACCAGAACGACATGGCCGCGCTGAGCCGCTTGGTCACCGGACGATCATGAGTTCGTTACGATGACCGCCAGCAAGCAGACGCATGTTCGCTATCTGATCGTCGCGATGTTATTTGTCGCGAGCAGCTTCAGCTACGGCGATCGCGTTGCACTTTCGATCGCCGGCACGGCCATGGAGCGCGAGCTTGCACTCGACCCGGTGAAGCTCGGCCTGCTGCTCTCCGGTTTTGGTTGGGCCTACGTAGCAGGGCAACTGCCATCGGGCGGCCTTCTGGACCGCTTCGGCTCGAAGCGCATCTACGGCATCAGCATCATTAGCTGGACGATCTGCGCGTTCCTGACCGGCTTTGCCGGATATGTACTCCCGGCCATGGCCTTCACTACGATCTTCGTGTTGCGGCTTATCTCAGGGCTGGCTCAGTCGCCGGTCTTTCCCGGGAACGGTCGCATCGTTGCCGCTTGGTTTCCTGCGGCTGAACGCGGAACTGCATCCGCGATCTTCAACTCGTCACAATATTTTGCGCTGGTGATGTTTGGGCCGCTGTTCGGCTGGTTGACCCACAGCCATGGATGGCGAAGCTGCTTCTGGTTCATGGGCGCATTCGGCCTGCTGCTCGCGCTCATCTGGTGGAAGACCGTCTACAACGTCAAAGAACATCCGCTGATCTCACGCGCTGAGATAGAGCACATCGAGAAGGGCGGAGGACTCGCTAACCTCGATCGCGGCAAGGCTAAATCGAATCCGATCACGTGGAACGGCGTCAAACAACTCTTGAGTCAGAGGATGCTGATCGGCATCTACATGGGCCAGTTCTGCATCACGACGCTCACCTACTTCTTCATAACCTGGTTTCCGATCTATCTTGTTCAGGCCCGGCACATGTCCATTCTTCGCGGCGGCTTTGCGGTGGCTCTTCCCGCGCTGTGCGGCTCCGTCGGCGGTGTGCTCGGTGGCGTCTCGTCGGACGGTCTGCTTCGGCACGGATATTCGCTCACCTTCGCGCGCAAGGCGCCAATCATCGCCGGTATGCTGCTCTCCATCACGATGATTGCCTGCAACTTTACGAATACACAGAGTGTCGTCATGTTGCTGATGTCCATTGCATTCTTCGGAAAGGGCTTCGGTGCGCTAGGCTGGACAGTGATTGCGGATGCTTCGCCTAGAGAGCTGATCGGGCTGAACGGCGGCATCTTCAATTTGTTCGGCAACACCGCCGGCATTACAACGCCAATCATCATTGGATGGCTGGTGAAGAAGACCGGCTCGTTCAATGACGCTCTAATCTTTGTCGCCGCAACAGCTGTGCTGGCGATCATCAGCTACCTTGTAGTTGTCGGTGAGATCAAGCGAGTGGAGATCCATCAGCCGGCACACGAGCGTGCCGTTAGAGAATGATTCGTGAGCCAGATGGAACAATCGGTCAGCAAAACGCCTGTCGTTATCGGAATGCGAGTGATTCCCGTTGCCGGCCAGGACAGCATGCTGCTCAATCTCAGCGGAGCCCATGCGCCATTCTTCACGCGCAATCTCGTGTTGCTGAACGACAGCGCCGGACATGTCGGTGTTGGAGAAGTTCCTGGCGGCGAGAAGATCCGGCGTGTGCTGGAATCCGCACGTCAGCTCGTAGAACGGCAGCCGATCGCCGCATACCACGCTGTTCTGCACTCCATCCGAGACCAATTCGCGGAAGATACAGGCGGCCGCGGGCTGCAGACCTTCGATCAGCGGACTACGATCCACGCGATGACTGCGATCGAATCCGCAATGCTGGACCTGTTCGGCCAATTCCTGGGCGTTCCCGTTTGCGAGCTTCTCGGAGAAGGGCGTCAGCGCTCGACCGTCAATGTGCTCGGATATTTGTTTTACATCGGCGACCGGCGCAAATGCGATCTGCGATATCGAGATGAGAGCACTGAGAACAACGAATGGTTTCGGCTGCGCAACGAGGAGGCGGTCACAGCAGATGCCATCCTTAGCCTTGCGACTGCCGCGCAGGCTCGCTATGGATTCCGTGATTTCAAGCTGAAGGGCGGCGTGTTCGAGGGCGCCCGCGAGATGGAAACTGTAGCTGCGCTCGCAGAACGTTTCCGCGAAGCACGAGTTACGCTCGACCCCAACGGTGCATGGTCTCTCGAAGAAGCAATTCGTCTGTGCAGCGGAAAGCATAATGTGTTGGCCTATGCCGAAGATCCGTGCGGAGCAGAGAACGGCTTCTCTGGCCGCGAGATCATGGCTGAATTCCGCTCCGCAACCGGCCTGCCAACGGCGACCAATATGATCGCGACAGACTGGCGTGAGCTCAAGCACGCAGTTCAGCTCCACGCCGTGGACATCCCGCTCGCCGACGCACACTTCTGGACAATGCAAGGCTCGGTGCGCGTAGCGCAGCTCTGTCAGCAGTGGGGACTTACCTGGGGCTCCCACTCCAATAACCACTTCGATGTCTCACTCGCGATGTTCACGCACGTCGCCGCGGCTGCACCGGGCAAGATCACGGCAATCGACACGCATTGGATTTGGCAGGATGGGCAGCGTCTTACCAAAGAGCCACTGCAGATCGAAGACGGAACGATTCGTGTGCCGGATCGGCCCGGACTTGGAATCGAGATCGACATGGAGCAGGTGGAGCAGGCACACGCGCTCTACAATGAAGTAGGATCCGGTGGCCGCGATGATGCAAGCCCAATGCAGTCTCTTATCCCCGGCTGGAAGTTCGACAACAAACGCCCCTGCATGCTTCGTTGAAACCGCTCCCGCGCGCCACCTCCTGATAGCAAGGAATTCGCGATGTTGAACGCCGAAGGATCACGTCCGCTGTATGTTCAGGTTCACCCCGACGATAACGTCGCCATCGTGGTGAATGAGGGCGGCTTGCGCGCCGGGACGAAGTTTGATTCGGGACTGGTGCTCACGGAAAACATCCCCGAGGCGCACAAGATTGCACTCAGCCATATACATGCCGGCAACCCGATCGTTCGTTACGGCTCCGTCATCGGGTTCGCCGAGGGAGAGATTGCAAAAGGAAGCTGGGTACATGAGGAGAAGATGCGCCTTCCCAGCGCGCCCTCCCTGGATTCTCTTCCGCTCGCGACTGCCGTGCCTCAGCCGCTCTCGCCTCTTGAGGGCTACACGTTCGAGGGCTTCCTTAATGACGACGGTTCCGTCGGCACAAAGAACATCCTCGGCATCACCACCACTGTGCAATGCGTTGCCGCAACCGTGGACTATGCCGTGCGACGCATCCAGGAGGAGATTCTTCCGCGCTTCCGAAACGTGGACGACGTCATTGCGCTCACACATAACTATGGATGTGGCGTAGCCATCGACGCTCCGAATGCCGAAATCCCGATTCGCACTCTCCGCAATCTCAGCCTCAATCCAAACCTCGGTGGCGCGCCCATGGTCGTAAGTCTGGGTTGCGAGAAGCTGCAGCCGATGCGATTGATGCCTTCCAGCACGCTGCCCATCCTCAGCGCATCGCCCTACGTGGTGCAACTGCAGGATGAGCGGCACCACAGCTTCGAAGAGATCGTCGCAGCCATCATGCAAATGGCCGAAAATCGTCTCGATATGCTGAACAAGCGCCGCCGCACAACACGTCCCGCAGCTGACCTCGTCGTAGGCGTCCAATGCGGAGGCAGCGATGCGTTCTCCGGTGTGACTGCGAATCCAGCCGTCGGCTACGCTACGGATCTGCTGGTCAGGGCTGGTGCAACCGTGATGTTTTCCGAGGTGACGGAGGTCCGCGACGCTGTGCATCTCCTGACCGCACGCGCCTCGACCGAAGATGTCGCCCGCGACCTCGTTCGCGAGATGGCCTGGTATGACGCGTACCTCAGCGAAGGCGGCAGCGACCGCAGTGCGAATCCGAGTCCCGGCAACAAGCGCGGCGGCCTCACCAACATCGTCGAAAAAGCGCTAGGCTCAATCGCCAAGGCCGGCACCGCGCCAATCAATGGCGTATTCGGCCCTGGCGAAAAAGTTACAAAAAAGGGACTGATCTTCGCAGCCACTCCCGCGAGCGATTTTGTTTGTGGAACACTGCAGCTCGCCGCCTCGATGAACATGCATATCTTCACGACGGGGCGGGGAACTCCCTACGGCCTTGCCATGGCTCCCGTCATCAAGGTGGCCTCACGTTCCGCGCTCGCAGAGCGCTGGCGCGATCTGATTGACATCGACGCAGGAACAATCGCCACAGGTGCGGCCACAATTGAACAGGTCGGTTGGCAGATATTCGAAATCGTGCTGGAGGTCGCCAGCGGCCGCCGCGAAACCTGGGCCGACCACTGGGGCCTGCACAACGACCTCGCACTCTTCAATCCAACGCCGCTCACCTGAGCGTCTTGCCCGCACCCTCGCCTCAGCTAAGCCACTCCAGACGGCCTGCGAGCCACTCCTAATGGCTCGCCATGTACGACGGCTTCCACAGCGACCACCGAATCGGAACCGAGACTGAGAACTGCAGGTTGGGCGTATCCGGTGTAAGGCCAACACCCATGCTGATGTCCATCAGTCGCCCCGGCGCAAACATATACGATGTGCCGATACGCAGCGAACCTTCTACGAGGTACGACGCCGGCAATGGCTGACCATCCAGCTTCGCCTGTCGCGTAAACTGCTGGCTCCAGCCAACCGTCATCGACGTTTCCGGGTTAAGTGACAGCACCGAACCCAGCTGGAACCCATAGGCATCGCCCGGACGAATATAACCAACCTCGCTGGTTACGCTCGGATCCGAAGGATTGCTGATGGGAATCGTGTGGTGTGCCGGAAAATTCTTCGTATAAGAGAGGCTGCCGAAAAACACGAGCGGATCATTTGTCTTGGCCGCCGTCAACGCTGCTGTTAGACCATTGAATCCCGTTCCCAGCGACGTCTCAGCGCTTGTAAGGTCATAGCCATCCGTCCCTGTGCTCGACTTGAAATGCAGGCTCGCCAGAAGATCTGGAGCGTTCCCGTGTTCGGTTTGGAACTGGTAGGACGCGCCTCCCGAAATGTCGCCCAATCCAAACTGGCTCTGTGTCGTCTGCTTTTCTGTTGCGTCGACCGTACGATTCAGAACGTAGCCATAGGGAACATTGGCATCCAATTGCAAATGTTTTGTGACTCCGACTCGCGTGGTAACTGAATTGACCAGGATGTCTCGGCGCAGCCGCTCAGACGTGATATCTCCGACCACCAGGACAGGGAACAACGCGAACCCGTTCACCGTCACGTGGTCGGACGACAGGCTGTAGTACGACGCCGCGTCGTCGACCTCCATCAGTCCGGGGGGCAGCAGCAAACCACCGCGAACCAGCAACGCGCGATCCAGCGCTGCTGACGCATGTCGCTCCGCTTCGTCATACGTGGAGTTGCTGATCGTCGTCGCGAGCGACGTTGTCGGCGGCGGCGCTATGGCAACGGCCGAGGGAACGGGTCCATGACCAGTCAGCCCGGTATTGTTAACCGCGTTCAGTCGTGACTCAAGCTCCTGGACACGCTCCAGAAGATTTCGAATGATTGCATCGCGCTCGCGCAGGGCCTGCTGAATCTTGATGTCGACAACATCCGCTTGCGTGCTTCGCACTTGTGTTGAACGCTCGGCCTGGGCTGCTGGATTTACAGGAGCCGGTGATGCGGCAGCGGACTGCGTTTGTGCGCTTAGGCTGGCCGCAAAGAGCAGAACTGTGCCTATTGCAAATGACCGTAGAAACATATAGCCCTCCCCGTCAATACAGGCCATTGGTAGGCGTCGTCACCCCAAGGGTGCGCGTAATAAAGGTCTCGTCAGGAATCAGCTTCGCCGAGGAGCTGATTTGTTTGGCGACCTGCATACGCTCATCCGGAGGGTGAACGATAAAGACAATCCCGTTCTTCCAGAGTTTTTGGAAGCGGTCTGTCTTCATCGTGACGTTGCCAAAGCCAGGATCAGCAAGAAATACTCTGCCCTGAAGGATGCCTTTGACAACAACAAAATGATCGAAGCCCTTCAGACGGATTGGTACGATCACTGCCGTCTTCTGGCTGGCCAGTTCGTCCATGGACATGTCGCTGTAGCCTTCAGCCGTGTATCCGCGCGCCTGCGCAAAATGCTTCATGTCCAAAAGAGAAAACCCGTGCCTCGCGCGGACGAGGGCCGGGTCGGTTCGATGCAGCATCCACACGACAATGTCCGTCTCAGGTGTGGCGTCTTTGAATTGATACGTGAGAAGCGTGCTTAGCGCGGCAGCGCCGCAGCTCATATCCCACCGCTGACGTGTAACTCCGTCGTTGCGCAGCTCTTGCAACGACGCGATAGGTTTCCCCCACCCCGCGTCTTCCCCTGGTGCAGGCTTGTTCGGAGCCTGCGCCAGGGTGACGGCGGATGATGCGCTCAGCAGTACTACTGCGATCCCGATCCCGAATGAGGTCATTAATGCGATTTCCCGCTGAGGTTGCTTTGCGTGATGGTTCCAACAGTTGAGTTGATGTTCACGTTTAGGTTCAACAGCACGTTAATCGCGGAGTTCACAGCATTGATGTTGATCAACGAACTCATGTTCTGCTGTGCGTTCCCACTAAGATTGATCGACCCCACGGTTGTGTTGGTCGTCGTGCTGTTCGGCGCTTGAACAACAAGCGATCCGATACCGGAGACAAGGCCGTTTGCTGTGGGCACCTCGCCCGAAAAATTGATGACGTTACCCGGACTGACGCTTGTCGTCACCCCGGCCGCCGTCACCCGGTCAAGCATGCTGTCGTCGAGTGCCTTCTTCCTCGACTGCGACACACCTGTCTGTGTCGCCAGCAAAAGACCGATGACCAAAAGAGTGCGATACATGATTACTCTCCTCGCGAGCAGTTACGCCGCGCGGCGGAGCCATCCCGTTGTGGGGTGGCTCCGTCCGTGGTCATCAGTGGGCCTGGCTGATCGTGTTCGATTGAGTCACTGCGATCGGCGAGGTCGCTAGGCCGGACGTGTAGTTGATGTTGACGCCGTTGGCAACCATGCTGCCGACTGCGTTGACGATGTTCACGCCCGACGCGCTCGATTCAGACGAACCTGCTAGGCTCAGCGTGTCTGTCTTGGTCGAGTTGATCGTCGAGCCGTCAACCGCGATGTTCTGTCCGACCGCAGAACCGATGGTCGTCGGTCCCATGTAGGTCAGCGCCAGCGTGTCGTTGGTTGTGCTGCTGTGGGCATAGTTGTCGCTCGCCACCAGAGAGTGGCTGGCGGTCGTGTTGGTCGCGAAGTTGTTCGAGGCCGTCGTTGTGTGAGAGGAAGACGACTGCTCAGCAGCCTGCTGGGCAAACGCGTTCGTGGTGGAGGTCGCAGCCTGCTGCTGTCCGCCGACCGAGGCGTTGTGGGCGTACGCGTTCGTGGTGGAGGTCGCAGCCTGCTGCTGTCCACCAACGGACGCGGTGTGGTTGAAGCCGTTGGTCGTCGAGGTCGAAGCACCAAAGCTTGCGCTCTGCGAACGGTTCCCTGCATCGGAAGCATTGGCGCTCAGAGACGCGTTGTTGGTGAGGTTCGCGCTCGCAGTGTGCGATCCCTGGCTGGAGGTCGCAGCGTTGTTGTTGGTGGTGGTTCCGGTTCCGGTGGTTGTCGAGGTGTTCGTGTTGCTTCCCGTCGTGTTCGCAGCGTTGGTGCTGGCGGTGTTGGAGGGGTTGCTGAACGTGTCAGTCCCCGAGATGGAGCTGCCGCTGCCCGAACCGGTTGAACTGCCAGCCTGATGTTGCGTGTTCGAGCTCGAGGAGCCATTCGATGCGGTGGAACCGCTCGCTGCTAGGTTGTCGCTCGCAGTCAAAGAGCCACTCGCCGTGTGGGACGACGAAGACGCTTCTTGGCCGCCAACGGACGCGTTGTGCGCGAAGTTGTCGGTCGTGCCGGTTGAGGCGCCGAAGCTGGAGCTCTCGTTCGCACCGTGCGCAAAGTTGTCAGTTGTGGAGGTCGACGCGCCGAAGCTGGAGCTCTCGTTTGCGCCATGGGCGAAGTTGTCGGAGGAAGACTCGCTCGCACTCTGGCTGTGTGTGCCGGTGTTGGAGTATGCCGCCGCATCCGTCGTGGTGTGGTTGTAGCTCGACGTATCGGTCAAGCTCTTGTTATTCGTCGTGCTGTTGGTGTTGCTGTAGGTGTTGTTGACGGTCAGATCTGGTCCGTTGCTGTAATTACGCAGCGTTGCATTCGAGTCCGGATCGGTCTGGGTGATGTCGTTGCTCTGGTGAAGCGTTACACCAGGACCGCCGATGACAGTCACGCCGCCGCCGGGCATCGTCTCTGCCTGGATGTTGACGCCATCGCCCACGGTGCTATCCGTACCGCTTACGATATTTACGCCGCTTGCGGAGCTCAACGAGCTTCCCGCGAGGGAAGCGCTCGCTGCATCGCTCGTCGTTACTGTCGAGCCGGCAACAGCGATCGCATTGTTGTCCGTCTGACCGGCGGTGATGTTGCTCATCTGGCTGTCATCGATCGCATGAGCTTTCTTGTTGTTGCTGCTTTGAGCTGCGGCCACCCCGGCAGCAAGGAAGGACGCTGTAAT
>Ga0070741_10009013_pt1 | contig 19648 bp, 18 predicted proteins | sample Coa_R1_4_FD_66440 | JGI IMG/M metagenome (GOLD analysis project Ga0070741, IMG submission 66440) | Surface soil microbial communities from Centralia Pennsylvania, which are recovering from an underground coalmine fire - Coalmine... | ecosystem: Environmental > Terrestrial > Soil > Unclassified ...
AGTAAGTATCCCCCGGCAAAGCCGGGGGCTTTAGATGTTGGGCCGCTCAAAGCGGCCGGAGGGGTCGCTAACGCGACCCCGGTTCTGTTGGCCACCTGAAGGTGGCCTAACGCCACATGTTTAACTGCTCGAGGCGAGCGTCCTCTGCCTCTTGTTTCCTGATGTATTCCCGTATCACGGCTTCGTCTCGCCCCACCGTCGAGACGAAGTATCCCCCGGCCCAGAAGTGCTGCCCTATGAAGTTGCGCTTCCTCTCGCCGTAGACCCGAGCCAAGTGGATAGCGCTCTTGCCCTTGATGTACCCGATCACCTGCGAAACCGCATACTTTGGCGGGATCGCGATCATCATATGGACGTGATCCGGCATCAGATGGCCTTCCTCGACTCTGCTCTCCTTCTGCATCGCCAATCTGCGAAACACCTCCCCAAGATGCTGCCTCAGCTCGCCGTAAAGCGTCTTCCTGCGGCACTTGGGAATGAACACCACATGATATTTGCACTCCCATTTGCTGTGACTTAGACTCTCGTAATCGTCCATCGCGAAACTCCTTCTCGTGCGCGTGGTGGCTCACGAGTCGCGAGTTTCGACGATGGACGACTGCCTTAAATGTCAAACTTCTACTGCCACCCCGGCAGAGCCGGGGGGCCTCCTATGATGGGCTAGCAAACCCATGATTCTAGTACCGCTTTCGATCTGAAGTCCCTGAACCCGATTTCGCCACGAGTGTGTCAGGGACTTCAGATCGGCGGTACTAGATCGTCACCTGCGTTCCGACCTCGACCACCCGCCCGCTCGGAATCTGGAAATAGTCGGTGGCGTCGTTGGCGGTCCGCGTCAACGCGATGAACATATGGTCCTGCCAGCGCGGCATGCCGGAATGGACGGCCGGTTTCAGGGCTCTACGAGACAGGAAGAACGACGTCGACATGATGTCGAAATGCCAGCCGAGCTTGCGCGCAATCGCGAGCGCGCGGGGGACATTCGGCGATTCCATGAAGCCGAATTTCAGCGTGACCTTGGTGAAGGTCGAAGAGACCTCCTCCAGCCGCACCCGCTCGGCCGGATCGACGCGCGGCGTCGGTGCGGATTCGATGGTGAGGATCACGTTCTTCTCATGCAACACCTTGTAGTGCTTGAGGCTGTGCATCAGCGCGGTCGGCGCGCTGGTGGGATCGCTGGTGAGGAACACCGCCGTCCCGGGCACCCGCGCCGGCGGGCGTTTCTCCAGCATCGCCACGAGATCGGCGAGCGGGAATTCCAGCTTGCGCGATTTCTCCCACAACAGCCGGCTGCCGCGCCGCCACGTGTACATCAGCAGCATCACCCAGCCGCCGAGCGCGAGCGGCACCCAGCCGCCTTCCCACACCTTGAGCAGGTTCGCGGCGAGGAAGGTCAGGTCGAGGCACAGGAACGGCACGATCAGCGCGGCGGCCCACAGCGCCGACCAGCGCCAGACCCGCCAGATCACCACGAAGCCCATCATCGCCGTGACCACCATGGTGCCGGTCACCGAGATGCCATAGGCGGAAGCGAGCGCGCTCGAGGACTTGAACATCAGGACCAGCAGCATGACCGCGATCAGCAGCATGCGGTTGATGCGGGGGATGTAGATCTGTCCCGAATGCGCTTCCGAGGTGTGTCGGATCTCGAAGCGCGGCATCAGGCCGAGCTGGATCGCCTGGCGCGTCAGCGAATAGGCGCCGGTGATCACGGCCTGGCTTGCGATCACGGTGGCGACGGTCGCGAGCGTCACCATCGGGATCAGCGCCCAGTCCGGGAACATCAGGAAGAACGGGTTTTCGACCGCCTTGGGATCGGCGATCACCAGCGCGCCCTGCCCCAGATAATTCAGCGCCAGCGCCGGCAGCACGATGAAAAGCCATGCGGTCTGGATCGGCTTCTTGCCGAAATGGCCGAGATCGGCATAGAGCGCCTCGGCGCCGGTCACGGCAAGGAACACGGCGCCCAGCGTCACAAAGCCGATGATGCCGTGACTGAGCATGAAGGAGACCGCGAGGAGCGGATTGAGCGCGGAGAATACCTCAGGCTGGCGCAGGATCGGCGGCACGGCCGCGATACCAATGATGACGAACCAGGTCAGCATGATCGGGCCGAAGAACGCGGCGACACGCGCCGTACCGCGCGACTGCACGGCGAACAGCGCCAGCAGGATCAGAACGGTGATCGGCACGACATACGGATCGAACGCCCTGGTGACGAGCGTGGTGCCTTCGATCGCCGACAGGACCGACAGCGCCGGCGTGATGACGGCATCGCCGTAGAACAGCGCGCCGCTGATGATGCCGAGCAGCACGATGGTGCCGGCCCACTGGCTGGTCACGGCGCGCTGCGCCAGCGCCATCAGCGCCAGTGTTCCGCCTTCGCCGTTATTATCGGCGCGCAGCAGGATCACCACATATTTGAGAGTCACGACGATGATCAGCGCCCACAGAATCAGCGAGATGACGCCGAGCACCGCGTGCGAGGCGACCTCGCCGCCGGCGCTTGCCGCGTTGACGGCTTCGCGCAGCGCATATAGCGGGCTGGTGCCGATGTCGCCATAGACGACGCCGATGCTGCCGAGCGTGAGCGCGGCAAAGCTTGCGGTGGAATGGGTGTCGCCATGCCCATTGGCCGCCGTGGTTTCCCCGGCGGGAGCAGCAACGTCAGTCGTCATGGAATGGAGGCCCTAATGCCTGACAGCAGCACCATTTGCGGCAGCATGGCGGCATATAGTCCCGCCCAAGGCCGATACCTAGCCCGTTTTCGGGATCGCGGTATGTAAAAAAGTTATATAGATTTTATAGGCGTGGCCCTACCCGGATATAGGAATTCAAGACCCTAGATCGTCACCTGGGTGCCGACCTCGACCACCCGACCGGTGGGAATCTGGAAGTAGTCGATCGCGTCGTTGGCCGACCGGCTCAGCATGATGAACAGGCGGTCCTGCCAGCGCGGCATGCCCGACTGCGCCGCCGGCTTGAGCGAACGTCGAGAGACGAAGAACGACGTCGACATGATGTCGAATTGCCAGCCGAGCTTGCGGGCGATCGCCAGCGCCTTGGGCACGTTCGGCGATTCCATGAAGCCGAAGCGCAGCCGCACCTTGGCGAATTTGTCGCTGACGGTCTCCATCCTGACCCGCTCGGCGAGCGAAACGCGCGGCGTATGTGCGGTTTCGATGGTCAGCACCACGTTGTGCTCGTGCAGTATCTTGTTGTGCTTGAGATTATGCAGCAGCGCGGTCGGCGCGAATTCGGGATCGCTGGTGAGGAAGACGGCCGTGCCCTTGACGATGTGCGGCGGCCGCTTCTCGAGGCTCGAGATCAGGCTGGCGAGCGGCACCTCGGTGCGGCGATTCTTGTCGGCCAGAATCGACGAGCCGCGGCGCCAGCTCCAGATCGTGACCGCCATCCCTGCCCCGAACAACAGCGGCACCCAGGCGCCTTCGAGCAGCTTCAACAGATTGGCGGAGAAGAACGCGACGTCGACGGTGACCAGCGGCATGATCAGCGCCGCCGCGGCCGCCACGCGCCAGTTCCACAATTTCCAGATCACCACAAATCCCATGATGCCGTCCGCCACCATGGTGGTGGAGACGGCGATGCCGTAGGCGGAGGCGAGATTGTCCGACGTGCGGAACATCAGCACCAGGAACATCACGCCGATCAGGAGCAGGGTATTGACGCGCGGCAGATAGATCTGGCCGGCATGCGATTCCGAGGTGTAGCGGATCTCGAAGCGCGGCAGCAGGCCGAGCTGGATCGCCTGCCGGGTCAGCGAATAGGCGCCGGTGATCACGGCCTGGCTCGCGATCACGGTCGCAGCGGTGGCCAGCACCACCATCGGCAGCAGCAGCACTTCCGGCACCATGCGATAGAACGAGTTCTCGATCGCTTCCGGATGGGACAACACCAACGCACCCTGGCCGAAATAGTTGAGCAGCAGCGACGGCAGGACGAAATAGAGCCAGGCCGACTGGATCGGCTTGCGGCCGAAATGGCCGAGATCGGCATAGAGCGCCTCGCCGCCGGTGACGGCGAGGAAAACCGCGCCGAGCGTCACAAGCCCGATCGTGCCGTGTCCAAGCAGGAAGTGCACCGCATAATACGGATTGATCGCGATCAGCACGGACGGATCGTCGGCAATGTGGACCACGCCGAGAATGCCCAGCGTTGTGAACCACACCACCATCACCGGCCCGAAATAGGCAGCCACCCGTGCCGTTCCGCGCGACTGCACCGCGAACAGCACGACCAGGATGAAAACGGTCAGCGGCACCACGTAATGTTCGAGCGCCGGCGTTGCGAGCTTGAGGCCTTCGACCGCCGACAGCACCGAGATCGCCGGCGTGATCATGGAGTCGCCGAGAAACATCGAGGCGCCGACCACGCCGAGCGACAGCAGGAAAAGGCTGCGCCGGCCGAGCGCACGCTGGCCGAGCGCCATCAGCGACAGCGTGCCGCCCTCGCCATTGTTGTCGGCCCGAAGCAGCAGCAGGACGTATTTGGCCGTGACGACGATGAAGAGCGCCCACAGGATCATCGAGAGCACGCCCAGCACCATGATGCGGCTGACCGCCTCGCCATGAGCGGCGTCGCTCACCGCCGCGCGAAAGGCGTAAAGCGGCGAGGTTCCGATGTCGCCGAACACCACGCCGATGCTGCCGAGCGCCAGCGCCCAGAAGCCCGACGCTGGTGCGCCCTCGTGGGTTTCGGATGAGGTGGCGGTGACAGCCATGATGAAAAAGAGAACGCTCGCCCCGACAGGATTGATCCCGGCGCGCCCTTTGCGAGGCTTGCCGTTCCCCCGTCAATTGGCCGAGCTTAGCAGTACCGGCTTCTCCCACGCGACGACGCGAACGCCACAGTCGCCGGGAACTTTACCCGGCAGTATCGGTATTATGGTATTGCGCCATCAAGGCTTGAGATCGGGCGGCAGCGGCGGATCCTCGCGCATCAGGGTGATGGTGACGCGCCGGTTGGCGGCCAGCGAGGGATCGTCGGGGAAGAGCGGCTGGGTGTCGGCCTTGCCCGACACCGCGAAGATATGGCCGGCCGGCAGCCCTTCCCGCTCCAGGATCTGGCGCACCGCATTGGCGCGGTCGGCGGACAGATCGAAGGCGCCGTAGTCGCCGCGGGTCGGCACGAAGCCAGCCGCGGTGTGGCCGGTGATGGAGACGCGCAGCGGCGTCTGCTTCAGCGGGATCGCGAGTTTCTCGATCAGGCGCCGGGTGCGCTCATAGGGCTCCCTGGAGCCGTCGGCGAACATCGAGCGGCCATCCTGGTCGACGATTTCGAGGTTGAGCCCCTGCTTGGTCTCCTCGAACATGATGTGCTTGGAAATCTCGGTCAGCTCCGGCATGTCCTGCAGCGCCTGGCGCAGCGAGGCCGAAGCGAGGGCGAATTCGCGGTCGACCTTGAGCTTGGCGCCGGCGACACGCTGGCGCTCCTGTTGGTCCGGCGTCGGCGTGTTGGAGGCGTCCTCGGGCGGAACGTGGTCGGTGTTCTTCAGCTTGGGGCGGGTCGGCACACCGTCGGATTCGATGATGCCGGAGTAGCGCGCCTGCTGCACGCCGAAGGCGTCGCGCATCGAGCCGGCGACGATCTTCAGCTTCTGCTGGTCCTGCGTCGAGAAGGCGACGAGCATCACGAAGAAGCTCATCATCAGTCCCATCAGGTCGGCAAAGGAGACGTACCAGCCGTGGCCGCCTCCATGCCCGTCGCCGCGTTTCTTCTTGGCCATGGTCTAAAACCCCGCCCTGCCCTTCGCCGTCAGGCCGGGACCGGCTCGCCCTCTTCGTGGCGGTGTTTCTCCGGCAAATAAGCCAGCAGCATCTCGCGGACCAGCGCCGGACTCTTGGAATCGCGGATCATCAGGATGCCGTCGATGATCAGCGTGCGGTTGGTTTCCTCGTCGAGCAGCTTGCCGTGCAGCTTGTCGGCGATCGGCAAGCAAAGCAGGTTTGCAAGCATGGCGCCGTAGAGCGTCGCGAGCAGCGCGGTCGCCATGAACGGGCCAAGCTTGGACGGATCGGTCATGTTGGCGAACATCTGCACCATGCCGATCAGGGTGCCGACCATGCCGAAGGCCGGCGCGCAGTCGCCGACGGCGCGATAGATCTTGCTGCCCTCGTCGAGATGCATCAGGAAATTGTCGCGGTCGCGCTCGAGATTGTCGCGGATGAATTCGAGGTCGTAGCCGTCGGCGACGTAGCGCACGCCCTTGGCGAGGAAGGGATCGTCGGCCTCGACCTTTTCGAGTCCCACCGGGCCCTGCTTGCGCGCGATTTCGGCGATGCGGGCGAGCTCGTCGACGAGGTCGCGGGCCGACAGCCGGCTCATCGTGAACGCATATTTCGCTCCCAGCGGCAAGCCGTGGAGCATCACACCGAGCGGGAAGCGGATCATCGTCGCCGCAATCGAGCCGCCGAAGACGATGATGGCCGCATGGTCGCTGAGGAAGATGCCAAGGTCGCCACCCAGCAGCATGATGGTCGCAACGACAATAGTGCCGACGACCAGCCCTGCGCTCGTCATGATGTCCATGGCAGGCTCCAACGCGTACGCGAACAGCCGGCCATCCTGGACGGCACGCGGCTCATCCTGAACCGCATGGTCAGACCCTACGGATGGGCAATTAAAAGCGCGTAAAGGTTAAGCGCCCTCACATTGTCGGCGCGCGCGTCAGTGCAGGTAAAACGGCTATCCTGACACGATCTCAACGATCTGCTAACCATACTGGTGCCGCCGATCTGAAGTCCCTGACCCACTCGTCGCAAATCGGGTTCAGGAACTTCAGATCGAAAGCGGCACTGGACGCTTCGCCCTCGTTGATCCCGCTTGCATGACACGTTCCGGCACCTTCGCCGTCCTGTTGTCGGCTGCCCTGCTCGCCGGCTGCTGGAGCAACGACCGCGCCGCGGTACAGGGCGCGGCCGCGCCGAGCGGGCCGGTCGCGGCGCCGCCGCCGGTCAATCTCGCGGGCAAGTGGACCTTGTCGGCGACCGGCGCGGGCTCGTGTGCGATGACGTTCGGCGCGCAGCCTGAAGCGGTCGACGGCACCATCGCCCCGGCCGGCGGCTGTCCCTATAATTTCTTCACCAGCCGCAAATGGAGCTACACCTCGGCCGGCCTGATGATCCGGGATCACAACGCGCAGACGCTGGCGCAGCTTCAGCCGGTCGGCGACAACCGCTTCGAGGGCAAGACCAACGCCGGCCAGGATATCGCGCTATTCCGGTAAACCGGTGAGCTTGAGGCTCAGCTCGCGCAGTTTTTTGCGCGCGGCCGGGTCATAGGCTTGCGCGTTCGCCTTCATCTCGCTCATGCCGTTGAAGAACAGTCCGCTCTTGTTGGCGACGTCGTCGCCCCGCACCAAATGCAGGATCGCGGCCCCGCCCTGCTCCACCGTCGAGACAGGCGTGATGCCGCCGGCGCGCACCATGGTCGTGTTCATGTAGGTCGCCGGATGCAGCGAATTGACGGTCACTCCTGTGCCCTTCAGTTCCCCGGCGAGATCGATGGTGAACATGATCTGCGATAGCTTGCTCTGCGCATAGGCGCGTGAGCCGGAATAATTCCTGGTGATCATCACGTCGTCGAAGTCGATCGGATGCTGGCCGAGAGAGGCGACATTGACGATGCGCGAGGGGGCCGCGGCCTTGATCAGCGGCAGCAGGCGATAGGCCAAGAGGAAGCCGGCAAGATAATTCACGGCAAAGCGCAGCTCGTGCCCGTCGGTGCTTTCCTGCCGCTGCGGCCCGTTGTTCTGCGAGCCGATGCCGGCATTGCTGACGAACACATCGATCTTCTTGTGATCGGCGGCGACCTTGTCGGCGAGCGCGCGCACATCTGACAGCGACGACAAGTCGGCCTGATAGAAGGTCGCTTTACCGCCGCCAGCCTTGATCGCATCGATCACGGCCTTCGCACGGCCGGCGTCGCGGCCATGAATCAACACATGCGCGCCTTGCCTGGCGAGTTCGCCCGCGACATAGCGGCCGACGCCGTCGGTCGAGCCCGTGATCAGGACCGTCTTGCCCTTCATGTCCATGGCCCAAGTCCCCTTAGTGAATCTCCGCCGAGCGCTTCAGCGCCTCTTTCAGCTTCTCCAGCGAAAAATCCTTCGACCTTGCGATCTCCAGGATCGGGGTCTCGCGCCGTCCGCAGAGCTCGCAGGCGTCAGGCAGCTTCGCCGCGAGATCGTAGGGGATCACGATTGCGCCATGACGGTCGGCATGGATCAGATCGTCCGACTTCACGGTCATGCCGGCAACGCGCACCTCACCGCCAAAACTTTCGGCATGCACCCACGCATGCGACGGACCGATCGAACCGGCCAGCGCCTGAAAGCCCGGCGCCCATTGCGGGATGTCGCGGATCGAGCCGTCGGTGACGACGCCGAGGCAGCCGAGCGCCTTGTGCACGTTGCTCTGCACCTCGCCCCAGAACGCGCCATAGCCGACATCGGTGCCGTCGATGTCCTGGATCACGGCGATGCGCGGACCGAAGCCGGTGCCGACATACTCATAATATTCGATGCGGCGCCTGGCCTGCTCGGCCGCGGGCAGGCCGGACTTGACCACCGAGCGGATCGCCACGGTGCGGGCGTAACCGACGATCGGCGGCAGGTCGGGAAACGGGCAGACCAGCGGCTTGGTGGTGTAACCGATCAGTCGCCGCTCCGGCGCCACCACTTCCATGGCGTTGCAGATGGTCGGCGTGTCGTAGCGCGCCAGCGCATCGAGGACGGATGCGGGCACGGGCGCGTCGGTTTTGGTCACGGGCGTTTCTCCGGATTTTTTGCGATGGCTTGATGGTCCAGCCCTATAGCCGAGTTCAAGCGCGAACCCAACTCATACCAGCTCCTCATCCTGAGGAGCGCGCTTCTTGCGCGCGTCTCGAAGGATGAGGCCGGAGATTTGCGGGCCTCATGGTTCGAGACGGCGCTTTGCGCCTCCTCACCATGAGGGTTTGAGATTTCAGTGCAGCCGTTCGGGCCGGTCGTCGTCCTTTGGCTCGACTGTGGGCGCGATGAAACCCGGCGCGGGCGCCGGCGCCGCAGTTGCTGCCGTCGCGGGCGCGTTCGCTGCGTCATAGGCGCGCTTGTGATCGCGATAGGATTTCCACCCGAGCGGCAGGCTGAGCAGATAGAGCACCGACCCCGCCGAGAGAATGTGCCAGGGATAGCCGACCAGCAGCGCGATGAAGAAAATCACGCAGACGAAGAGCGGCAACACCATTTCCGGCGGCACGCGCATGCGCACCGTCTTGCCGGAAAACACCGGCAGGCGCGACACCATCAGGAAAGCGATCAGCAGGATGTAGAGGGCGGTCAGTATCGCCGGCATGTTCCAGACGCCGAGGAAGGCGAGATAGACCGGCAACAGCGCGGTCACCGCGCCCGCGGGCGCCGGCACGCCGGTGAAATAGTTCGCGGCGAAGGGCGGCTTGGTGGGATCGTCGATCGTGGCATTGAAGCGCGCGAGCCTCAGGCCCCCCGAGATCGCAAACACCATCGCCGCGATCCAGCCGCCGTCATGCAGCTCGTGCAGCTGCCAGAAATACAGGATCAGTCCGGGCGCGACGCCGAAATTGACGAAGTCGGCGAGGCTGTCGAGCTCGGCGCCGAACTTCGACTGGCCCTTGATCATGCGCGCGACGCGGCCGTCGATACCGTCGAGTATCGCCGCGAACACGATGGCGCCAACCGCGAGCCCCATCCGCCCTTCCGTAGAGAGGCGGATCGCCGTCAGGCCGGCGCAGATCGCCAGCAGCGTGATGACATTGGGCACCAGCATGCGCACCGGGATCGGGCGAAAGCGGCGGCGGCGTTCGGTGTAGACGGGGTCGAAGGGCATCCGTTCAATATAGCAAGGCCGGTGCGGCCGCGCCATTGCGGCGGCGCATCGCAAGTCCGGGTATTACCGATGGTTAATTCGACCGGTAGGTCCTGCGAGTGCCGCCGATTTGAAGCTCCTGAAGTGCAGGCAGCCAACTCGGCCAGGAGCTTCAAATCGTAAGCGGCACTCGAATCATAAGGTTGCTAGCGCCTTTCGCTTTCCGAAGTTCGGTTCGATGGTGCTGCAATACTCACGAACTTCGGAAAGCGGGCGCTAGCGCGTCGCTCAGGCGGAAGTCGGCCAATATCGTCTCGCCGGCGACCGCGGTCTGGCCTTCCGACACCAGCGCCTGGGTGCCATCAGGCAGATAGACGTCGAGCCGCGAGCCGAAACGAATGAGCCCGAAGCGCTCGCCGGCGCCGATCGACTGCCCTTCCCGCACGAAGCAGACGATGCGACGTGCCACCAGGCCTGCGATCTGGATCACGCCGATGCGCCCCTGGGCCGAGGCGATCACGAGCGAGTTGCGTTCATTGTCCTCGCTCGCCTTGTCGAGCTCGGCATTGATGAAAGTGCCGGGCCGGTAGGCGATCCGCTCGATCCTGCCGGTCGCCGGCGCGCGGTTCACATGGCAGTTGAACACGCTCATGAAGATCGAGATGCGCGGCAGCGGCTTGTCTCCGAGTCCAAGCTCGGCCGGCGGCATCGCCTGGGTGATCATGGAAATGCGCCCATCGGCCGGCGCCACCACGATGCCGTCGCGCACCGGCGTCACGCGCGCGGGATCGCGGAAGAACAGCGCGCACCAGAGCGTCAGCACCGTGCCGATCCACCCCAAGGGCGTCCAGATCCAGAACAGGATCAGGCTTGCCAGCGCAAAGCCGCCGATGAAGGGATAGCCTTCGGGATGGATCGGCGGGATCTGCGCGCGGATAGAATTGGCGATGGACATCTCTCGGCTGTTCTCGTCTCAACGCTTGCTCGGTCGTCCCCTCTCCCCTTGTGGGAGAGGGTGGCGCGCCGCGAAGCGGCGTGCCGGGAGAGGGGTTTCACGGCGTGCTCTCGATCGCGGCCATGATCGAATCCAGCACGCCGGCTAGTGGAGCGGATTTGACGTTCGCTACCATGTTAGCCACGCATTCGCAAAGCGAACGTCATATCCAAAGCTCCACTAGAACCTATATTTTTGCTAGTGGTCCTTTGATTCCAACATTCGCAAACGTGCTCGCGTCAATGGGGTGCGAATGTTGGAATCGGACCACTAGTGTTCTTCAACACCTCATTATTCCAGAACCGCATCACGCGAAACCCCTGATCTTCGAGCCAACGGGTCCGCACGCTGTCGGTTTGATCGTCGGCATGCTGGCTGCCATCGACTTCGATAACAAGATGTTTCTCGAAGCACACGAAATCGACGATATATTTTCCAATCACCGCTTGTCGTTTGAACTTCGTCCCTTTGAAACGATGCGCACGCAGAAAATACCAAAGCCTCCGCTCGGCGTCGGTCATGTTGCTTCGGAGAGATTTCGCCTGAGCGTTTGCCATCCCCCTCTCCCGCCCTCGCTTCGCGAGGGCACCCTCTCCCACAAGGGGACAGGGGATTTTCTTTGCGCGGCCGGAACTACGTCAACGACACGCAGTCGCGTCACCTACTCCGCCGCGGTCGGGATGACGTCGCTGCCCTCGCCCGTCTTGTCCGCCGCGGCGTCATCGACCTCCGGCGGCAGCCGGTTCGGCGCCTCGTTGTCGTCGACGACCTGCGCCAGCCGTTCGCGCGCCGCCTCGGCCTCACGCTGCCGGTTCCACATGCTGGCATAAAGCCCGCGGCCGGCGAGCAACTGCGCATGCGTGCCGCGCTCGGCGATGCGGCCCTGGTCGAGCACGATGATCTCGTCGGCGCCGACGATGGTGGAAAGACGATGCGCGATCACCAACGACGTGCGGTTGCGCGAGACGCGGTCGAGCGCTTCCTGAATCTCGTGCTCGGTGTGGCTGTCGAGCGCCGAGGTCGCCTCGTCTAGCACCAGGATCGGCGGCGCCTTCAACACGGTGCGCGCGATCGCCACGCGCTGCTTCTCGCCGCCCGACAGCTTCAGCCCGCGCTCGCCGACCTGGGTCTCGTAGCCCGCCGGCGACATCCGGATGAAGCCGTCGATCTGCGCCAGCCGCGCCGCTTCCTCGACTTCGGCGTCGCTGGCGTCCCAGCGGCCATAGCGGATGTTGTAGCGGATGGTGTCGTTGAACAGCACGGTGTCCTGCGGCACCATGCCGATCGCCGCGCGCAGCGAGGCCTGCGTGACATCGCGGATGTCCTGCCCGTCGATGGTGATGCGGCCGCCCGAAATGTCGTAGAGGCGGAACAAGAGCCGCGAGATCGTGGACTTGCCGGCGCCGGACGGACCGACGATCGCGACCGTCTTGCCGGCCGGCACCTCGAAGCTCAGCCCTTTGAGGATCGGCCGTTCCACCTCATAGGCAAAGCGCACGTCCTCGAAGCGCACCGCGCCCGCGGTGACCACCAGCGGCTTCGCATTCGGCGCGTCCTCGATCTCCGCCTTGCGCGCCAGCACCTCGAACATCTTCTCGATGTCGATCACCGCCTGCTTGATCTCGCGATAGACCATGCCCATGAAGTTCAGGGGCTGGTAGAGCTGGATCATCATGGCGTTGATCAGCACGAAGTCGCCGACCGTGTGGCGCCCGCTTCGGATGCCGAGTGCGCACATCAGCATCACCGCCGTCAGCCCGAACGTGAAGATCACCGCCTGCCCGGTGTTGAGCACGGCAAGCGAGGTATAGGTCTTCACGCTGGCCTGCTCGTAGCGTTCCATCGAGCGGTCGTAGCGATTGGCCTCGCGCGTCTCCGCGCCGAAATATTTCACGGTCTCGTAGTTGAGCAGCGAGTCGATCGCCTTGGTGTTCGCTTCGGTGTCGGACTCGTTCATCCTGCGGCGGATGGTGATCCGCCACTCCGTGGCGTAATAGGTGAAGGACATGAAGGACGCGACCATGATCGCGGTCGCGATCACGTAACGCCAGTCGAACTGCCAGAGCAGCACACCGAGCAGCAGCGCGACCTCGACGATGGTCGGGATCAACTGCAGGATCACCATGCGAACGATGGTCTCGATGCCGTTGCGGCCGCGTTCGAGCACCCGCGTCAAACCGCCGGTCTTGCGCTCCAGGTGGAAGCGCAGCGACAATTCGTGCATGTGCACGAAAGTTATGTAGGCGAGCCGGCGCACCGCATGCATGGCCACCCGGGCGAAGATGCCGTCGCGCCACTGCGTCAGGATCGCCATCAGGATACGCAAGGCCCCGTAGCTGACGGTCATGATCAAGGGCGAAGCGATGATCCAGAACGTCCAGTTGTCGGGCGCGACCGGCGCGCTGCCGTGGCCGGACAGCGCATCGGTCGCCCATTTGAAGGTGAAGGGAACGGCGAGGGTCGCGACCTTGGCGACCAGCAGCAGCACCACCGACCAGACCACGCGCATCTTCAGGTCGGCGCGCTCGCCCGGCCAGATATAGGGCCAGAGATGAACGAGGGTTCCGATCAGGGTGGCCTGATCCGCGGCATGGCGTTGCTCAGGCCGCGCGGCGCCCGCGCTGGACGTGTGTGGGTGAGCCATCAATCGGGAGCCTGGGCCTGCCGCTTTTTCCTTATCATAGGGGGTTTCATATAGGCCGTTTGCCCGCGGCGTACAGCTTAAAGCGCCGCAATTGTTACGCGTTTGGGTGCCATTTACGGCTAGATTCGGCGTCCGGGCGAATCAGCGCGACTTGACGCCCCGATGTTGCAGGGCCACATGAACTTGAATGAACAAGATTGATTTGAACAAGATCCGGACGGTCTGCGTCTATTGCGGCTCCGGTCCGGGCACCAATCCCCACTTCATGGAATCCGCCAAAGCGCTCGGCAAGATTTTCGCCGAGAACGCAATCCGCCTGGTCTATGGCGGCGGCTCGCTCGGCCTGATGGGCGCGATCGCGACCTCCGTGCTCGACCACGGCGGCATGGTCACCGGCATCATCCCCGATTTCCTCACCGCGCGCGAGAACGCGCTCTCCCGCGTGCAGGAGATGGTGGTCACCCCCGACATGCACGAGCGCAAGCGGCTGATGTTCGAGCGCTCCGACGCATTCGTGGCCCTGCCCGGCGGCATCGGCACGCTGGAGGAACTGGTGGAGCAACTCACCTGGCAGCAGCTAGGCCGGCATTCCAAGCCGGTGCTGCTCGCCAATATCGACGGGTTCTGGGAGCCGTTCTTCGCATTGTTGTCGCACATGCGATCCACGCAATTCATCCGCGCCGGCCTGACGGTCGATATCCTCAAAGCCGACCGCGTCGAGGAGATCCTGCCGCGCCTGCGCGCGGCCGCCGCGCGCGTGCCCGAGGATGCCAAGCAGATGGCGCCGGAAATCGCGCGACGGATGTGAGCTGTCTCATCCCACTCCGCTGTCGTCCCTGCGAACGCAGGGGGACGACGAGTGAAGATTATTCCTGCGGAAACGTCACCGCCTCGATGCGGTTGCCGTCGGGATCGAGCACGAAGGCCGCGTAGTATTTGACGCGGTCATGCGGACGAAGGCCCGGTGCGCCGTCGGATGTGCCGCCCGCTCTCAGGGCAGCAGCGTGAAACGCGTCGATCTCGGCGGTCGTTCTGGCGCGAAGACAGACATGCGTGCCGCTTTCATGCGGCACCTTGCCCATGCCCCTGCGTAGATTGATCCAGAACTCCGGATAGTTCTTGCCGAAGCCGATGGTGGCTGGCCGCGTCACCAGCCGCGTCAGGCCGAGCGTAGCGAGCGTCGGCTCGTAGAACCGCGCAGCGCGATCGAGGTCGGCGACTCCGACGGAGACGTGATCGATCATGATGGTTTTATTTGGGGCATGATCTTTTCGGAAAACCGCTTCACACTTTTCCGGATCTTGCCCTAGCGCCGGACGCCCTGCGTGAAGGGGTTGGCGCCGGGCGGCAGCGCGTTATCGCTGCCGACGGCCCCCGAATTCCCCTGATAGCCGAGGCCGAACGACAGGCTGGTATTGGCAGTCGGACGGAATTCGATGCCGGCACGCGCGTTGTAGACCGGCAGATTGCCGGATTGGGAGTCGAACGCAGCGAAGGGCGAGCCAGAGCCAAACCCGTTGCTGTATTTCAAGGTGTCGAAACCGGCATAGAGCGAGACCGGCATGCCGTTCGCGCCTTTGAAACTGTAGCCGAACTGCGAACCCTCGCTGTAGATTGAACCAAAATTGCCGAACGCCGCATTCGTCGCGATTCCACTCATGCCGAGGAGTTCGGTGCGGGAGTTGCCGACAAAGAAGCCGTTGCCGAAATTATAGCGCGTCGCCCCGAAGCCTCTGCTATCGCGCGTGTCAAAACTCGGAAAGTTGCCGTAGGTGCTCGCGACTGCATCGCCGGAGAAACCCATGGGCCAGCCGGGCGTCCAATAGGTCAGCGGGTTGGCTCCTTGCGCATGCGCGATCCCGCCTACGCAAAGCATCGCCAGCACAACGATAAAACCAGGTCTGAAAACCGACATCTGCGCCACCATCAAATCGGCGAAAATTATATGCCGGCGAGTCCGGGAATGCCAGCGTGTCGGCGTCAGCGGTTACATTGCAAAAATGAGGGGAACTGCCCCGATTTCCTCGTCATTGCGAGGAGCGAAGCGACGAAGCAATCCATAGCGCCACAAGCGGATAGATGGATTGCTTCGCTTCGCTCGCAATGACGACTACGCCGGCGCGCCCGACTTCACCAGCTTGTAGGTCACCGAATCCATCAGCGCCTGGAACGAGGCGTCGATGATGTTCGGCGATACGCCGACCGTGGTCCAGTGCTCGCCGGTCTCGTCCTCGCTCTCGATCAGCACGCGCGTGACGGCTTCGGTGCCGCCGTTGAGGATACGCACGCGGTAATCGATCAGCTTCAAGCCCTCGATATATTTCTGGTACTTGCCGAGGTCTTTGCGGAGCGCGACGTCCAGCGCGTTGACCGGACCGTTACCCTCGGCGGCCGAGATCAGCCGCTCGCCGGCGACGTCGACCTTGACCACCGCGAGCGCGACCGTGACGCGCTGGCCATTGGCGTTGTAGCGCTGCTCGACATTGACGTCGAACTGCTCGACCCGGAAATATTCCGGCACGCGGCCGAGCGTGCGCCGCGCCAAGAGGTCGAACGACGCGTTGGCCGACTCATAGGCAAAACCCTGCGCCTCGCGCTCCTTCAGCTCCTCGACCAGGCGCGCCAGCTTGGGATCGCTCTTGTCATAGGCAATGCCGGCGCGGTCGAGCTCGGCGATCACGTTGGAGCGGCCGGCCTGATCGGACACCAGCACCTTGCGATGGTTGCCGATCCTCTCCGGTGTAACATGCTCATAGGTCTGCGGGTCCTTCAACACGGCGGAGGCATGAATGCCGGTCTTGGTGACGAAGGCGCTCTCGCCGACATAGGCCGCATGCCGGTTCGGCGCGCGGTTGAGCATGTCGTCGAGCGTGCGCGACACCTTCATCAGGTTCGCGAGCTTCGCATCCGACACACCGATCTCGAACGCGTCGGCGAATTCGCGCTTCAGCTTCAGGGTCGGGATCAGCGAACAGAGATTGGCGTTGCCGCAGCGTTCGCCGAGCCCGTTGAGCGTGCCCTGGATCTGCCGCGCGCCTGATCGAACCGCCGCGAGCGAATTGGCCACCGCCTGCTCGGTGTCGTTATGGGCGTGGATGCCGACATAGCTGCCGGGGATGTGCTTCGTCACTTCGGTGACGATCTCGGCAACCTCGTGCGGCATGGTGCCGCCATTGGTGTCGCACAGCACCACCCAGCGCGCGCCGGACTCGTAGGCGGCCTTGGCGCAGGCCAGCGCGAATTGCGGGTCCTCCTTGTAGCCGTCGAAGAAATGCTCGCAGTCGAGCATCACCTCACGCCCCGCGCCCTTCGCCGCAGCGACACTGTCGCGGATCGAGGCGAGGTTCTCCTCGTTGGTGGTCTCGAGCGCCACGCGAACCTGATAGGCCGAGGATTTCGCGACAAAGCAGATCGCGTCTGCTTTCGCCTCGAGCAGGCCGGCGATGCCGGGATCGTTGGAGACCGAGCGCCCCGCCCGCCGCGTCATGCCGAAGGCGGTGAAGCGGGCGTGATCGAGCCTCGGCTTCGCGGCGAAGAATTCGGTATCGAGCGGATTGGCGCCGGGATAGCCGCCCTCGACATAGTCGATGCCGAGGTCGTCGAGCATGCGGGCGATCACCTGCTTGTCGGCAAGCGTGAAGTCGACGCCGTTGGTCTGCGCGCCGTCGCGCAAGGTGGTGTCGAAGAGATAGAGGCGTTCGCGGCTCATGGCTTGCCTCCGAGAGTCTTCTGCATGGTGGTGTTGGCGAGCCACTCGCCATTGACGGTAACGCTGTTGCGCTGCATGGCGACATAGCCGCGCTTGCGGAAAAATCCCTCGGCATTGTCGCTGGCATCGACCGTGAGCTTGGCCGCGCCGCGCCCGCCCGCCAGCTTCTCCAGTGCGTCGAGCAGCATCGAGGCCACGCCCTGCCCGGCCACGCCCGGATGAACATAGAGCATGTCGATGGTGTCCTTGCCTTTGAGCGAGGCAAAGCCGACCGGCGCGTTTTCCAAGGTCGCGATCAGGGTCAGCTCGCCCGCGAGCTTCTTGCCGAACGCATCCTCGTCCTCGGCGACGGCGGCCCAGGCTTGCTGCTGCTGCTCATTGTAATCGTCGCCGGTCAGCTCCTCGATGGCGGCGGCGAAGATCGCCGCCAGCACGGGCGCGTCGGCAGCGAGGTATGGCCGCAGCGCGGGGGTGTCGCTCATCGCGCGCCTCTTGCTCCGTTACCCTCTCCCCTTGCGGGAGAGGGTTTCTTCGCACCGTCTCTCATCGCACTCATCGCGCGACCTCCCAGGTGGTGCCGTCCTTGGAGTCCTTGATGGCGACGCCCATCGCGGCGAGCTCGTCGCGGATGCGATCGGACTCCTTGAAGTCTTTTCGCGCACGCGCGGCGGTGCGATCGGAAATCAGCGCGTTGACGCGATCGGCATCGACGCCGCTTGCGCTGCGCTTGCGGGCTTCCCAATGCGCGGCGCTCTCGGACAGGAATCCCAGAAAACGCAGCGAAGCGGCAAAGGTCGCGCGATCGGCGTCGTTGCCGCGCAAGCCATGCAGCGCGGCGATCATCTGCGGCGTGTTGAGATCGTCGGCGAGGGCTTCGAGCACGGCATCGGACGGCTTGCCGCCGCCAACGTTGGCGGCGACGCGATACCAGTCGTCGAGCGTCCGCGCACTCTCCTCGAGGCCCTTCAGCGTCCAGTCCATCGGCGAGCGATAGTGCGTTTTCAGCATGTTGAGTCGCAGCATCTCGCCGGGCCAATCCGCCAGCAGCTCACGAATGGTGATGAAGTTGCCGAGGCTCTTCGACATCTTCTCGCTCTCGACCTGGAGGAAGCCGTTATGCATCCAGATGTCGGCCATGCGGCTCGCATGGAACGCGCAGCAGGTCTGCGCCAGTTCGTTCTCGTGATGCGGAAACTTCAAATCGATGCCGCCACCATGAATGTCGAACTCTTCTCCGAGATGCTTCCAGGCCATCGCCGAGCATTCGATGTGCCAGCCGGGACGGCCGGGCGCCTTGATGCCCGACGGCGACGGCCAGGACGGCTCGCCGGGCTTCGAGGGCTTCCACAGCACGAAGTCGGTGTTGCCGCGCTTGTAGGGCGCGACATCGACGCGTGCGCCGGCGATCATCTCGTCCAGCGAGCGGTTGGACAGCGCACCATAGCGCGGCAGCACCGAGTTTGCCGCGTTCATCGCTTCCGGCGAGAACAGCACGTGATCTTCGGCGACATAGGCGAAGCCTCCGGCGACCAGCTTCTCGATCAGCGTGCGCATCTCGCCGATGTGTTCGGTGGCGCGCGGCTCGACGGTCGGACGCAAGCAGCCGAGCGCGTCGACATCCTCGTGGAACTGGCGCTCGGTGATCTCCGTGACCTTGCGGATCGCCTCGTTCAGCGGCAGGCCGGGATAGTCGCGCGCGGCACGATCGTTGATCTTGTCGTCGACGTCGGTGATGTTGCGGACATAGGTGACGTGATCGGCGCCGTAGAGATGGCGCAGCAGGCGGAACAGCACGTCGAACACGATCACCGGGCGCGCATTGCCGATGTGCGCGAAGTCGTAGACCGTCGGGCCGCAGACATACATGCGCACGCGCGCGGGATCGATCGGCGTGAAGAGCCGCTTCTCTCCGGTCAGCGTATCGTACAGGCGCAATTCCATCGGACACCCCTTCGGCCGGGCGTCCAGTGATCTCAGATTTTGAGAAAAGACGGCCTCAGCCAGCGGTTAGCTAGCGAATAATCCCGCAAATGCTGCAAATGGCGAGAAAACCGTTCATGGGAACACCAATGCCCCGCGCGAGGCGTTCCGTCAAGGGCCGCGAAAAAGCCGTTTTCGCGCCGCTAGTACCGCCGATCTGAAGTCCCTGACTCACTCGCGGCAAAATCGGTTTCAGGGACTTCAGATCGAAAGCGGTACTAGAAACATAGGTTTGCTAGTGCCCATGACTTTCCGAAGTTCGTGAAAGGTAGTGCGGCAATGGAGCACGAACTTCGGAAAGTGGGCACTAGACGGCCCCGCCATGGTTAATCATTCTTAATCATTTGGAATTATCGATTGAGGGCGCTCCTCTCATTTTCCGGTGCATCATGCGGTCCATTCCAGCGCTTCTGGCCTGCGCGTTCATCTTCACGGCGCCGGCATCCGCCGAAACCCGGGTCTTCATCATCGCCAACCAT
>Ga0070741_10009014_pt1 | contig 19648 bp, 11 predicted proteins | sample Coa_R1_4_FD_66440 | JGI IMG/M metagenome (GOLD analysis project Ga0070741, IMG submission 66440) | Surface soil microbial communities from Centralia Pennsylvania, which are recovering from an underground coalmine fire - Coalmine... | ecosystem: Environmental > Terrestrial > Soil > Unclassified ...
GATTTACGCTGCCGTCAGGAAGGACACTCCCACCGCACCGAGGAAGCCCTCGGTACGATCCTTTCCTTGCGCGGCGACCTCACCATAGTCGGACGACATGATGCGGGCGATCCGATAGCGATGATAGGTTTTGAGCAGCTCGATCATCGGCAGCACCTGTGTCGGCGGGGCCGGACAGAGCTGGGCATGCAGCCGAGGCAGGTCGTGCCATGGCACGACCGGGCGTTCGTGATGGGCGTTGTGATAGGAGAAGTTCAGCACGAGCAAATTGAGCCAGGGATGCGCGACCGACACGAGATTCGAGTAGGTGTTTGCCTGCTCGTACTCGTGATCGCGCACTTTGTCCGCAGGGATGGCTGCCCCGTCATCGCGCTCGGGGAAGGCGTCGTACGTGTGCTGATAGGCATCGGTGAAGCGCAATACCTGCAGCATGATCATGTAGGCGAGCGCGTAGAGCAGCAGGGCTTTGGGCGAAATCCAACCCAATAGCGCGAACGCCGCCGCGCGGACCGCCAGGATCGTCAGGACTCGCTTACGCTGCGATTTGCGCTGCGGCTTGAGGAACGGCGCCAGCATAACGTAGGCGTGCATGATGAGTTCGACGGCAGGTACGTATAGCCACTCCAACACGAGGACGGCACGGGTGAAGCCGGCGGGCGCGCGTCGCAAAAAGGCCTTGTAGTCGAAGGTAAAGACATCGGCGCGATCGAGGTGATGGCGCATGTGCTTGCGCCGCAGTGTGGCGAACGGCACATAGCAGCTGCCCACGATCCAGCTCATGATCTCCGCCCAGCGTGCGTTCGCATCGGCGGTGCGGAAGATGCTCTGGTGGGCGAACTCGTGGATCAAATAGGCCGCGATCACTAGGGTATGCGCGGTCAGCAGCACGCCCACCACGTTCAGGGCCCAGGCATCTGCGATCAGCAGCACGACGCCGACTGGGTAGCCAATCAGCGCGTAGCCCAGCGCGAGCATGTTCGCAACAGCGCCATGCGGCGATCGAAAGACGGACGCGAACACAAGTAGTCTCCCGCAATGCGATTCTTCAGGAGGATGTCATCCAACATTAGACATCTCATTGCAGGAAATATCGGCAAAGTTAGCGCAAATCGAACACCCTGCTAAGCGGCTGCCTCCTGCCGCCGGTGTGCCAAGAACTCGCCCATGACTTGTGCCGTGTGGGAGTCGCGCGTATGTCTGGCGACCTCTTCGGGCGCGCCTTGGGCGACGACCCGCCCACCGCCTTCACCGCCCTCGGGACCCAGGTCGATCAGCCAATCGGCTTCGGCCATCACATCCAGGTTGTGCTCAATGATGACCACGCTGTTGCCGGCGTTCACCAGGCGGTGCAGGACGTGGATGAGCTTTTCGACGTCGGCCATATGCAAACCCACCGTGGGCTCGTCGAGGACGTAGAGTGTGTGCCGCGATGCCGCGGCGCTCGCCGATTTGCGGCGCGGCAATTCCGACGTGTCGGTACGCACTTTGGCCAGCTCGGTGACGAGCTTGATGCGCTGGGCCTCGCCGCCGGAGAGCGTCGGGCTCTGCTGGCCGAGGGTGAGATAGCCCAGGCCGACATCCTGCAACAGCCGCAGGCAATGATGGATGGATCGATGCGCGGCGAAGAAGTCGACCGCTTCGTCGACGCTCATGTTGAGCACCTCGCCGATGCTCTTGCCCTTGAAGCGCACCGCCAGTGTCTCCGGCGAGAAGCGTTGGCCGCCGCACGCCTCGCAGCCCACCTTCACATCGGGGAGGAAGCTCATCTCGATGGTCTTGACGCCCTGTCCCTCGCACGCTTCACAGCGGCCGCCTGCACTGTTGAAGGAGAAGCGCGCCGGACCATAGCCGCGCATACGCGCCTCGGTCGACCCGGCGAACAGCTTGCGGATGGCATCCCAAAAGCCGATGTAGGTCGCCGGGCAGGAGCGTGGCGTCTTGCCGATCGGTGTTTGATCGACTTCCAGAACACGGCCGAGCTGCTCCCAACCCCGAATTTCGCTGCAACCAGTGAGCGAAGCCGCCGCGCGCTTGCGCGCCTCCGAAAGCAGATGGGCGAGATTATCGTGCAGTACGTCGCGTGCCAGCGTGCTCTTGCCGCTGCCCGACACGCCGGTAATCACCACCAGCCGACCGAGCGGCACCCGCACCGATAGGTCCTTCAGGTTGTGCAGCACCGCGCCGACGATTTCGAGCGATGGTGCGTCTCGGTCGACCGGGCGGCGCGGCGCGATCGGATGCAGCAGCGGAGAGGACAGGAAACGCCCGGTCAGCGACGCCGGGTTGCGGGTCAGTTCCTGCGCGCTGCCTTGCGCCACCACGCGACCGCCCATTTTCCCCGCGCCGGGCCCCAAGTCGAGGACGTGCTCGGCGCGCCGGATGGTGTCCTCGTCGTGCTCGACCACGACCAAGGTGTTGCCTTTCGCCTCCAGCTTTTGCAAGGTGTCGAGCAGGACGCGGTTGTCACGCGGATGCAAGCCGATGGTCGGCTCGTCGAGGATGTAGCACACACCGCGCAGGTTGGACCCGAGCTGCGAGGCGAGTCGGATGCGCTGCGCCTCGCCACCCGAAAGGGTGGGCGCGGCGCGATCGAGGGCGAGATAGGACAATCCCACTTCGCTGAGGAAGCGCAGCCGCGCGCGCAGCTCGCTCAGAATGTCGCGCGCGATTTCCGCCTCGCGGCCGGCGACCGAAAGATCGAGGAAGAAGCGCTCCAACTGCTCGACGGCGAGCGTGGTGAGATCGGCGATCGATTGGCCCTTGAAGCGCACGTTGAGCGCGGTGCGATTGAGGCGCTTGCCGTCGCAGCTCGGACAGGCCTCGTCGACCTGCAGCCATTCGATCCAGGAATCGAGCACGTGATCCTCGGTGCCGGTGCGGCTGCGCGCTTCGTCCCAGCCGACCTGGTCGATTTTCATTCCTGTGCCGAAGCAGTCGGGGCACCAGCCGTGCTTCGAGTTGAACGAAAACAGGCGCGGGTCCAGTTCCGGAAAGCTCGTTCCGCAGGAGGGACAAGCGCGCTTGGTCGAGTACACCGACTCGCGCAGCTGCGCCTTGCCTTCCATCAGATCGTCGAGCGGTTCGATCAGATGGACCACGCCCTTGCCGTGCTCGAGCGCACGCGCGAGCTGTTCGCGCAGCACGCGCTCGGCTTCGGGTTTCACGACGAGATCGGCAACGGGCAGCTCGATGCTGTGCTCCTGGAAGCGCGACAGCCGTGGCCAAGGATCGGTCGACAGGAAGGCGCCATCGACGCGCAGATGCGAATAGCCCTTGCCCGCCGCCCATTTCGCCAGGTCGGTGTAGTAGCCCTTGCGATTGACCACGAGCGGCGCGAGCAAGCCGACATGCTTGCCGCGGTACTCGCGCAGGATGCGCGCGGCGATCGAGTCCACGCTCTGCGGCTCGATCGCGACGTTGCAGTCGGGGCAATACTGCATGCCGAGCTTGACGTAAAGCAGGCGCAGGAAGTGATAGATCTCGGTCATCGTCGCGACCGTACTCTTGCGCCCGCCTCGGCTGGTGCGCTGCTCGATCGCCACCGTCGGCGGGATGCCAAAGATGGCATCGATATCGGGCCGCGAGGCGGGCTGCACAAATTGCCGCGCGTAGGCGTTGAGCGATTCGAGATAGCGGCGCTGACCTTCGGCGAACAAAATGTCGAAGGCGAGCGTGCTCTTGCCGCTGCCCGATACGCCGGTGATCACGGTGAAGCGCCCGCGCGGAATCCGGACATCGACGTTCTTGAGATTGTGCTCGCGTGCGTTGTGGATGTGGATGAATTGGCCCTGTTCATGGAGAACGTCGGAGGTAACTTCGAGGTAGCGCTGCGTGCCGGCGCTGTCTCGTAGCACGGATGGCACGGTCGCGCGGTGCAATTCGGAGTACTCCGAGCGCTGGGTCGCTGCTGTCCCGGATTCCGCTGCGGCTTCATCCGGGCTACGGGCTGCCATCCCGGACTGCGCTGCCACTCCATTGAGGCTAACGGCTGTCCCGGATTCCGCTGCCGCTTCATCCAGGCTGCGCGTCACACCGACTGCGCTTTCGAGTTTCGCGCCGCTCGTGGTCTGCTCGAGTGCCTTCGCGCGCAAGCTTGCGAGCGCCCGCTCGTAATCGCGCAACGCGGCCCCGGTATGCGAGCGTGCATCGTTCATGATCGCCCCCGGCGCTCCGGCGGCGACGAGTTCGCCACCGCCCTCGCCGCCTTCGGGGCCTAAGTCGATTACCCAATCGGCAGCCCGAATGACATCGAGATTGTGCTCGATCACGATCAGCGAATGACCGACCGCGAGCAGTTTGCGGAACGCCTTGAGCAGCTTGGCGATGTCGGCGAAGTGCAGACCGGTGGTGGGTTCGTCGAACAGGAACAGCGTGCCGCGCGTGCGCTTGGACGCACCGCTTGCGCTGTCGGCGAGGTGGCCGGCGAGCTTCAGGCGCTGCGCCTCGCCGCCGGACAGGGTCGGGACCGGCTGCCCCAGCTTGAGATAATCGAGCCCCACGTCCACGAGCGGCTGCAAGCGTGCAATGACTTCGCGCTGATCGGCGAAGAACGCGGCGGCTTCGCTCACCGTCATGTCGAGCACGTCGGCAATCGAGACGGGGCCTCTGATGTCAGTGCCAACGAGCTGAACTTCGAGCACCTCGTCGCGGAAGCGACGCCCGTTGCAATCGGGGCAGCGCAAATAGACATCGGAGAGGAACTGCATCTCGACGTGCTCGAAGCCGTTGCCGCCGCAAGTCGGGCAACGCCCATTGCCCGAGTTGAAGCTGAAAGTGCCTGCCGTGTAGCCACGTTGCTTCGCGAGGGTGTCCTTCGCAAACAGTTGGCGAATCGCATCGAAGGCACCGACATAGCTCGCCGGGTTGGACCGCGTGGTGCGGCCGATCGGCGTCTGATCGACCAGCACCACGTCGCTTACCTGCTCGTGCCCGATCAGCGCGCGGTACTCGCCCGGGGTCTCGGTCGGCTTGCCCTTGTGCTTGAGCAGCGCTGGGTAGAGGACGTCTTGGATCAGTGTGGATTTGCCCGAACCGCTCACGCCACTCACGCACACGAGTCGGTTCAGTGGAAACGCCACGTCGATGTGCTTGAGGTTGTGCGCGCTCGCGCCGAGCAGACTGAGCATGCCGGCATCGATCGGGGTGCCGCGAGCTGGTTCGGCATCCGCGTCGCGTAGCTCGTCGACGTGATGGCGGCCCACCAGATAGCCGCCGGTGAGCGAGTGGGGGCTGCGCACCAGCTCGCCCGGCGTGCCGAAGAACACGACTTCGCCGCCGCGCTCGCCCGGCCCCGGTCCCATGTCGAGCAAGCGATCCGCCTCGAGCATGATCTGCGGATCGTGCTCGACCACGACGAGCGAGTTGCCGGCATCGCGCAGGCGCCGCATGACATTGATGACGCGCCCCATGTCGCGCGGATGCAGTCCGATCGATGGCTCGTCGAGGACGAACAGCGTGTTGACGAGCGAGGTCCCCAGGGCAGTGGTGAGATTGATGCGCTGGACTTCGCCGCCTGACAGCGTGCGCGATTGCCGATCGAGCGTGAGGTAGCCGAGACCCACTTGAACGAGGTAGCCGAGCCGCGCGCGCACCTCCGCGAGCAGCAGATCGGTCGCCTCGTCGAGTGGCGCCGGCAGATGCACGTGCTGAAAGAAGGCGCGGGCACGCTCGATCGGCAACAACATGAGGTCGTGCACGGTAAGGCCGGGCAGCGCCTGCAAGCGAGCGTCCGGGCAATCAATGCCGCCCGGCCGGAAGCGCTGCGCGGGCGCGAGCACGCGATCGGTGTCCTCCTTCGAACCCAGGCGCCAGAGCAAGGCGGCGGGTTTGAGGCGCGCGCCGCCACAGGTCTCGCACGGGGTGTACGCCCGATAGCGCGAGAGCAGCACGCGCACGTGCATCTTGTACGCTTTCGACTCCAGCCAGTCGAAGAAGCGCTTGACGCCATACCACTTGCCGGGCCAGGATGCGCGCCAGCTCTGCCAATCGGGATCGCCGTCGAGCACCCACTCGCGCTGCTCGGAGGTGAGTTCACGCCAGGGCACGTCCATGGGGATGTCGCGCTTGCGCGCGTACCTCTCGAGATCAGTCTGCGACTCGCCGTATCCTTTAGACTGCCAGGGCTTGATCGCGCCCTCGGCCAAGGATTTCGACTCGTCCGGGATCACGAGTCCATAGTCGATGCCGATCACGCGTCCGAAGCCGCGGCAGGTCTCGCACGCGCCGACCGGCGAGTTGAACGAGAATAGGCTCGGGGTGGGATCTTGATAATGGATGTCGCACTCGGCGCAATGCAGATCGGACGAGTAGCGCGCGACCGTGATTTCGCTGTTGTCCGGCGCCAGCCAATGCACACGCACGCGTCCATGTCCCACGCGCAGCGCGCTTTCCAGCGCCTCGATGACGCGCACGCGCTCTACCGATGACAATCGCAAGCGATCCTGCACGACTTCCAACCGGTTGCCCGTTTGATGGTAGATGCGCGTGTAGCCTTGTTGCTCGAGCAACTGTAGGACTTCGGCTTCGTCGAAGCTCTTTGGTACTTCCACGGGAAACGTGATGACGAGCCGCGCGTCGTTCATCGCGTGGCTGCGCTGCTCGAGATCGGCGTAAATCGTTTCCGCGTTGTCGCGTCGAACCGGTGCGCCGCAGCCCCGACAGTAAAGCTGAGCCGCGCGCGCGAACATCAGCTTCAGATGATCGTTGAGCTCGGTCATTGTGCCCACTGTCGAGCGCGAGGTGCGGACCGGATTGGTCTGATCGATCGCGATGGCGGGTGGGATGCCTTCGATCGCGTCGACCGCCGGCTTATCCATGCGATCGAGGAACTGCCGTGCGTACGGCGAGAATGTCTCGACGTAGCGCCGTTGCCCCTCTGCGTAGAGCGTGTCGAACACCAGCGACGACTTCCCGGAGCCCGAAACCCCGGTAACGACGATCAACTCATCGAGCGGGATCGAAAGATCCAGGTTCTTCAAATTGTTTTGACGCGCACCGCGGATGTGAATGGCTTGCGTGGTGTCGTGCGCGGGATAGAGATCGCGGGGTTTCATCGTGAAGGAAGGAGGCGGCGGGCGAGCCGAGGACGCGCGCTATTGTACGGGCGTGCTGCTGCTTGATGTTCGTCCGACGTTTCTACATGGGAATCGAGCGGCGGGATTCAAGGCCGGCGCGCTTGAAAAGGAACGGCGCGTGTCACGGACTGTCGGAAAGACATCGAAGCATGCCACTTGCCCCGGTGGGGTGAACCCGCGCATCATTCGGGCGGACCAGAGCAACAACAACGAACCGCGCCCTCCGAACGCATGTTTCCGCCCATTCCCCCTACCACTCAGACGATCATCATCGTCAACATCGCCGTGTTTCTTGCCCAGATGCTGCTCGGCAGCTGGGTCGAAGGGATGTTTGCGTTATGGCCGATGTCGTGGGGTCCGGGTGTCGAGGTGCGCGGCTGGGGGAATTTTCAGATCTGGCAGATCGTCACCTACGGCTTCCTGCACGGCAACCTCATGCACCTGCTGTTCAACATGTTCGCGGTGTACATGTTCGGCGGCGAAATCGAGCGGACGTGGGGCGAGCGCCGCTATCTGATCTATTACTTCGGCTGCATCATTGGCGCGGCGATCGCGCAACTCGTGGTGACTAACTTACAGGCTGGGCCGCCCTATCCGACGATCGGCGCATCCGGCGCTGTCTTCGGATTGCTCTTGGCCTTCGGCATGATGTTCCCCCGCCGCATGATCATGCTGATCTTCCCGCCGATTCCGATGCCCGCATGGTTATTCGTCACCGGCTATGGACTCATCGAGCTGTACCTTGGCGTGACCGGCACCCAGCAAGGCGTCGCGCATTTCGCGCATCTCGGTGGCATGGCCGCCGGTTTTCTGATGATCCAGTACTGGCGCGGACGCACGCCGTTCGGGCCGAAGCGCCGCTGAGCGATTGTGCGCCAGCGGCGTTGCTCTTCAGTCGGCCTCTTCCGCCATGAGGTCAAAGTCGCCGCTCAGCACTTGATCCAGTTTGCCCGTGCGCCAGCCGACGACGGCGTCACGCACCAAAGGAGAGGGGTGCTCACGATAACGACGCACCACCGTGTTCGCGGTGCTGTCGACGCCTTGGATCGCGCCCCAGGCAAACTGCGCTTCGGGCTGATCGACAGGGCGTGACGTAAGGGGCTGCGGCGCGAGCCGCACGCGCACCGATAGGCGATCGAAGCCGCCGGCGCTGTCGGGCACTTCGAGCACATGCAGGCCGACTTCCCGACGAAGAATTCCCTGCACGCCGAACCCGGCGATCGCGAGCAGTGCAACGCCCGGCTGGGCCCTTTCCGATAACAGGCTCACACGTAAGCGCCGCTTGCGCGCCCACTCGCCATACATACGCGCCACGGTCTCGCACCAGCGACGGCTTTCCGCTTCGTGTCGAGAACCGGCACTTAGAGGCTCCACAGCGAGGAATACCTCGGCGCTCAAGCGCCCGGCATGATCCTCGAGCGCATGCTCGAGCAAATACAGCAGCTGCGCCAAATTGGAGACGATCGATGCAGGGGGACTGCCACGGCCACTGCGACCGGCCAGGCGCTTCAACAGCGAGTGGGCCGCGTGCAAGCCCGCCTCGATGCTGTCCATGTTTTCGAGCCGGGCGAGGACAGCAAAGCGTCCCTGGTCGTTCCAAAACCCCGATGCGCGCATGGCGTCGAGCAACTGCTGTTTTTCGCCCGTCCACGTCTCGGCGCTCAGTTGCTGCTCCAACGCCTCGCACGAGGCTTCCAGGAATACCCGCTCGCTCTCCCGCCCGGTCGGCGACAGAATCAAGGGCGGATAGGTCAAGGTCGGCGGGAGGTTGAGCGGTGCCGGCACACTTGGCGGTGCATCGGGGTCAACGAACTCGACTTCGAGCCCATCGCTTGCCGCGCGCACGAAGAGGAACTGGTCGCCTTCCGGAAAGCGGTTCTCGACGATCGTCATTGCGATCGGTGCGAGCACATACTCATCGATTGCACGGCGCAGCGGACGTGCGCCCATGTCCTGCGTAAAGCCCTTCTGCAGAAGGAAATCGATCGCGGATTCTTCCCACTCGACCGCCCATTCGTGGCTGCGGAAACCGCGCCGTTGCAGCACCGCGCGCAGCTCCTTGCGCAGGATGTCTCGCATGACGGATTTGGAGAGCGGACGGAAGACGACGACGCGATCGATCCGGTTGACAAACTCGGGCCGGAAAGTCGCGGCGAGCGTACGCATCACTTGTGAGGGGCTGAACACGCCGCCCGCGCTGGTGAAGCCGAGGCTGCCGCCCCGATGCTCGACGGCACCCAGATTGGAGGTGAGGATGATGATGCTGTGCCGAAAGTCGGCGACGTTGCCAATCGCATCGGTGAGGCGCGCGTCGTCGAACACTTGCAGGAAGAGATCCCACACACGCGGATGAGCCTTCTCGAACTCGTCGAGCAGCACGACGGAGAACGGCTGACGCCGAATACGATGAACCAAGGCATCGGCCTCGCTCAACCCGCTCGGCTCCCCGAGCAGTCGCGCAATGGAGGAAGGCTCCTGGAACTCGCTCATGTCGAGTCGGATCATGCGATCGGCCGAACCGAACAAGAACTCGGCGAGCACTTTTGCGACTTCGGTCTTACCGGTACCGGTGGGACCGGCAAAGAGGAATACCCCAATTGGACGCAGTGGGTCGGTGAGGCCGGCCTTCAGCATGGCGACGCGATCGACCAGGCAGCTGACGGCTTCGGGTTGACCCATCACGCGCGAGGCAAAGAACGCTTGCAGCGCGTGGGGATCGAGCCCCTCGTGCTCGTCGAGGATCGAGCGAGGCAGTCCGGTGATCTGCGCCAAAGTGGCGAGCAGCTCCTCTCGCCGCAGCGCAACTGGACCGGATGGCTTGAGCACAAGCGCGCGGGCTTGATGCAACAAGCTGATCAGGTTGCCGGGAGGCTCGTCGTGGTGCAGATAGTTTTGCGATAGATCGTACGCCTCGTTGAGCGTCGTCTCCTCCATCCGCAGACCCACCGGCTCGAACTCGCGTCGGACCACGCCGCGTGCGATCTCAAGCGTCTCGGCTTTGCTGGCGCTTGGCAGGTTCAGACGAGTGAACGCGAAGCGCACGCGGGGTCGCTGCTGCACGAGCTTTTCCAGCGCAGCCGGTTTGATTTCTCCGATTACGATTACGTGGCCGGACTCGATCGCGGGCAGCACCAAGTCGAGTACGCCGATCGGGCTGCGGCTGTGCTGGCCCGCGTAAAGCAGCTCGTGAAACTGCGGCACGTACCATACGATGCGCTTTTCGCTTCGCGTGTTGCTGAGCACTTGATGGACGCGTTCTTCGAGCTGGCCGATATAAACCTGACCGGCGACGATCTCCGCGGCGCTGGCCTGAAACACCGTCCATCCGTGCGCCGTCAGTCTTGCCGCAAGCGCGCGCATGAGTGCGGTCTTGCCGGTACCCGCCTCCCCTATGATCAGCAGGGATCGCGCGGGCTGCCTCTGTACCGCCTCGAGCGCGGTGGCAAGCAGCGGCGCCGTGCGCTCGGTGCCGATCGGTTCGGGAGGCGCCTGCGCCGCGCTCCAGACCTGGCCGATGCTGCTCAGAAGCGCGAAGTCGATTCGCCGTCGTCGCCATTGCTGCAGCTCGTCGATCAAGGCAGTCGCGGCGGGCGAGATGAGTTTTTCGAGAAAACGTGCCAACCCGTCCAAGTCTTGCGGGCGCTCGAGGTCGAGCGCTGATCCGAACGACGGCGGGTCGCCTTTCGCGACACGCGCGTCGATGAAATCGCTTATCAGGTGGGGCATTTGCGCGTTCTGGCCCCACCACTCCTGGGCCTTGACCAACACAGAGCCGATGACAGGCGGGTGAGCGCGGGCAACCAAGTAGCGAAGCAGGAAGTAGATGTTCCAGGCGTTGCTGTATTGCAGATGGTCGATGATCCTTCGCTGCACACTTGCACTGTCGGAACGTCTCGACAGCGCTTCCGTAGCAGCAGCCGCAAGCGCGACGTTGGCACCGAGCGCGTAGTGGAGGACTTGGTCGAGCGCGAGACGCTCGTCAGTCAGTGCTTGCGCTGCGCGCTGGAACACCGGGTTGGATTCGAGCGCCTGTGGATGAGCGCTGCGTTCGTAAATCGCATCGAGCGCCTTGGACAACTCTTGCAGGTCGGGTTCGCTGTCTTCGGCGCTCGCTGGCGCAACCGTGCCATCGACGCCTGCGGGCGCTGCTATCTCAGGGGCTGCCGCCTGCTGCCGCTCGCGCTCGCCCAACTTCCGCAGCGCCCGCGCCGCCCAGTAAAGGATCGCTACAGTGACGGCAGCGATCAGGATCCACTGCAGCGATGTGCTCATCGATCAATATGGGTTTGCGATGGGCAGCTCTTCGGCTGGAAACAGGGAGATGATCTGCGGTCCTTTCGGAGTCAGCACCACTTCTTCTTCAATGCGCGCGGCCGAAATGCCGTCGGTAGCAGGGCAATACGTCTCCACCGCGAACACCATCCCTACTTTCAACTCGATCGGCTCCCGGTAAGAATTGAGGCGACTGATCACGGGGCGTTCGTGCAGTCCCAATCCCAAACCGTGGCAGAAGTTCAACCCGAACGCCTCCATCTCGCTCGCGAAACCGATCTCCTCGGCGCGGGGGAGCGCATCGGCGATCTTGTCGCTGGCCATGCCGGGCTTCATCACTTCGATGGCGCGGTCCATCCATTCGCGCGCCTTCCGATAGGCGGTGCGCTGCGGCTCGGTCGCCTTGCCGACGCTGAAGGTGCGGTAATAGCAGGTCCGGTAGCCCATGAACGACTGGATGATGTCGAAGAAGGCTTGGTCCCCGGGGCGGATCAGACGGTCGGTGAAGTTGTGCGGATGCGGTGAGCAGCGCTCGCCCGAGATGGCGTTGATCGCTTCCACGCAATCAGAACCCATCTCGTAGAGGCGACCGGTCGCCAGCGCGACGATTTCGCTCTCGCGCACGCCCGGCTTCAAAGCCTCGGCGATGTCTTGATACACGCCATCGACCATCGCGGCGGCCATGTTCAAAAGCGCGATCTCATCGATGTTCTTGACCTCGCGCGCGTTGAGCATCGCCTGCTGGCCGTCGCGCACTTCAATGCCGAGGCGCTGCAACTCGAATAGCATCGGCGGCTCGACGACATCGAGGCCGAGCGGCATCTCGGCCACGCCTTCCTCCTCGAGAATCGCTTTGATCTCCTCGGCTGCCTCGCGGAACAGCGCGATGTCCGCACCCACTGCGCCACGCATGCCGAGCAGCCCCGCGCGGCAGTGGTCGGTGTGTAGCCAAGGCGCGTGGATGCGATGGTGCTTCGCCGCCGAGCCGAAATCCCAGATATAGGGGTCGCCGTTTCCAGTGAGCAGCGAATAGCGCGTGAGCTTATCCCTTGCCCACTCGCCGATCACCGTGCTCGTGGTGTAACGAATGTTCGCTTGATCGAAGCAGAGCAAGGCGCCCAGCTGGTGGGAGGCGAGCGCGGCGCGTACGCGCGCCAGCCGATAAGCATGCAGCCGGCGGAAGTCGAGCCGCTCCTCGAAGTCGACCTGCATGTGACCCGGCGCGGGAATCGGTCGATTCCAGTTGTGATGCGGATCGATCGAGTCGGCCCGAATGATCTTCGGTTCCTTCAGATTCTTCGTCATGATCTCCTCACCCTCTTCGGTATTTTTTGAGACTCACCTGCTTCGCCTCAGCATATTCGATCCCGGGTTGGCGCGCATGGGGCGGCGGGCTGCTGGCTTTCCTGCACGCTGCGCGTCAGGCGTTTGAGCCTCGACGTTTGAGCGATGGGCAGTGACCCAGACGTTTGCGTCTCGTCCAATGCATGCACGGCGACGCCTCGCATTTTTAGGTGCTTTGACAGAAGTGTCAGCTGGCGCTTCGCCTCACTACACTCGCCGCATGCTTCGAAAAGCGTCGAGGGGTTGCCCGAGTGCTGTGCGAGAGAGCCGCATTCCTCGAAGCGGACTTCGGCGGCTTTGCGGGTCCGCTGCGTCATCTCGGCCGGCGCCAGCGCAGAAGCTGATATTGCATAGGAGTCGAAGATGTCTAATCCTTGGGCCGGTGGCGAACGATGGATCTTCCGGCCGTCCAATGGATTGGTGCGCGTGCGAAGAAGTGAAGATCTCGTCTCTTTCGTGCTGTGCATCGCCGTCACCTTTCTCGGGTTGATGCTTCTCGCACAAGCCCTCGAGGAATATCACCGAGTGAAAGGCATGGCGGCGTGGCCGACTTCCTTGGGCCGTGTATTGCACGTCACTCTCGAAGCTGTCGAAGAGCGATCGGAAACGCATTGGCGTCCCTTCGTCCAATACATGTACGACGTCAATGGGCAGACGGTGATCAGCAACGGGATCTCGGCCGCTACCGCGCGTGACGCATACAGCGAGGCAGAGGCGCGCCAGATGATCGCTGCTTATCCTCCGAACACAAGCGTCGTCGTCTTCTACAATCCCGCGCACGTCACCGAAGCGGTGCTCGAACATGCTCTGCCGCGGTTTGCCTGGCTGAGCCTGTTCGCCGGTCTTGCACTGGTCAGCGTAGGCAGCGCAAGGTTGCTTTTGTCATATCGCGTCTTCTGGCGCTGATAGCGCAGCCGCCCCGGGACTATCCGCTAAACGTTATAGGCGCTCGGCCGAGGGTGCTAAACTTGTTCACACGACGGACTCATTACGCTCTTGCGGCATCATGAACGAAGACATCAACACCTTGCGCCGAATTCTCAAGCAGTCCAAGGCAATTGCAGTAGTCGGGTTGTCGGCGAACTGGTGGCGGCCCAGCTACTTCGCGGCGAAGTACATGCAGGAGCATGGCTATCGCGTTATTCCGGTCAATCCACAATACGAGCAAGTGCTCGGCGAGAAGTGCTATGCGAGCCTGCGCGAGATCCCCGAAAAAGTCGACATCGTCGATTGCTTTCGTAAGAGCGAGGAGATCGAGCCCCTCGCTGAGGACGCTATCGCCATCGGCGCAAGAGTTCTGTGGATGCAGCTCGGTGTGATCAATCACGAGGCCGCGCGCAAGGCGAAGCAGGCGGGCCTCGAAGTGGTGATGGATCGGTGCGTCAAGATCGAGCATGCACGCCTGTTCGGCGGGCTCAACTGGGCGGGGGTGAACACCAAAGTCATCTCCTCCAAGCGCCCGCACTGGCTTCCTTACTAAGAACGAACACCATCCGATTCGGCGCTGCCCCTCGCTTCTGAGGACGCTTGACGCTTGCACTAGAATCGCCTTCCTTTTCGACAGTCTGCGAGAGTTCGATCATGTCTGATCGCGAATACGGCTTCGGTACCTTGTGTTTGCACGCGGGTCAGATTCCCGACGCCGCCACCGGATCGCGCGCGGTCCCGATCTACCAAACGACGTCGTTCGTGTTCGACTCCGCCGATCACGCAGCCAGCCTGTTCAATCTGCAGACGTTCGGCAACGTCTATTCGCGCATCTCTAATCCCACGGTCGCCGTGTTCGAGGAGCGCATGGCGGCGCTCGAAAGCGGGCGCGCCGCCCTTGCGACCGCCTCCGGACAAGCGGCGCAAATGACGGCGCTGCTTACGCTGCTCGATCAGGGCGATGAGATCGTCTCGGCCAGCACGCTCTATGGCGGCACGTATTCGCAGTTCGACGTGACGTTTCGGAAGTTCGGCGTTCAGACCAAGTTTGTCGATCCCGACGATCCAGAGAATTTTCGGCGCGCGCTTTCTCCGCGCACCAAAGTGCTTTATGCGGAAACGGCCGGCAACCCACGCATCAACATCCTCGACATCGAGGCCGTTGCGGCGATCGCGAGGGACGCCGGCGTCCCGCTGATGATCGACAACACCTTTGCCAGCCCGTATCTGTGTCAGCCGTTCAAGTGGGGCGCAGATATCGTGGTGCATTCGGCGACCAAATACATCGGCGGCCACGGTACGACGATGGGCGGGGTCTTGGTCGAGTCGGGCAAGTTTCCGTGGGACAACGGCAAGTTTCCGGGAATGACCGAGCCGTCTCGTGGCTACCACGGGGTGAGGTTCTACGAGACCTTCGGCGACTTCGGCTACAGCATGAAATGTCGCATGGAGACCTTGCGCACGCTCGGTCCGACGATGTCGCCGTTCAACGCGTGGGTGTTGCTGCAAGGCCTGGAGACGCTGCACGTGCGCATGGACCGCCACGTGCACAATGCGACAGCCGTGGCGAAGTTTCTCGAAGCCCATCCCCAGGTCGGCTGGGTCAACTATCCCGGTCTGGAGTCGAGCCCCTATCGGAAGCTCGCGCAGAAGTACATGCCCAAGGGGGCGGGCGCGATCATGACGTTCGGCATCAAGGGCGGGCAGCAGGCCGGCGTCAAGTTTATCGAAGGCGTCGAGTTCCTGAGTCATTTGGCCAACGTCGGGGATGCGAAGACCCTAGTCATCCATCCGGCATCGACCACTCATCGACAGTTGTCGGAGGAAGATCAGATCAAGGCCGGCGTGACACCCGACATGATCCGGCTGTCGGTCGGCATCGAAGACATCGACGATATCCTGTGGGACATCGACCAGGCGTTGGCGAAGGCGAAGGCTTGACTTGCAGCCGCGCCGGTTCGGTGACGAACGCATCTGCTGCGGGGAATGCAGAGAGAACCAGCCGTTCGCTGCAGCAGTCGAGAAAGACCGCTACTTCTCGTTGATCTCCGTATTCTTCGAACGCTTTTCTTCGTGTCTTCGTGCCTTCGCGGTGAAACCCGAGCATGAAATGCCACGCGCTCTGACCTCCGCAGGCGTCTGGTCGTCGGTCGCGCTGACGCTCGTTATCCAGTCCCTCGTATCTCTCGTCGTGTTCGCCCCGCCCGTGCTGGCGCCTGCCGCTCAAGTCGACATCGGCGTGCCGGCGGCAAGCGTGGGCGTGGCGACTGCCCTCATCTACACCGGTGCGGTGTTCTCGGCGTTGCTCTCGAGCACACTGATCGCTCGATTCGGTCCGCTGCGCGTCAGCCAATTCGCGCTGGCGGTGTGTGCAACAGGCATAGCGCTCATTGCCGCCGGGCGGCCGCTCTTGGTCGCGCTGGGGGCGCTCGTGATCGGCATCGGCTATGGACCGGTAACGCCTTCCAGTTCGGCGATCCTCGCGGAGCGCGTCCCTCCACGTTTGCGCGCGCTCATCTTTTCGATCAAGCAGACTGGCGTCCCGATCGGCGGCGCCCTGGCCGGAGCCTTGATTCCGGTGCTGATCGTCGAGCTCGGCTGGCGCGTCGCGGCCGTACTGGTGGCTGTCCTTTGTCTGATCCTCGTGTTGGTCGTACACCCTTGGCGTCGGGCCGTCGATGGTTCCGACATGGCGGGCTACAAGGCGATCAAGCCCAGCTTGATCGCGCCGCTGCGCCTGGTGCTCGCACATCCAGGCTTACGCGAGATGGCGCTGGCGTCGTTTGCTTTTTCCGGCATGCAAATGTGCTTGGGCTCTTTCCTCGTCGTTTACTTGCACGAGCGCGCAGGCTTCAGCGTGGCAGCTGCCGGTGCCGCGCTTTCTGCCGCCATGCTCGCCGGCGTAGCCGGCCGCGTGTTCTGGGGGATCGTCGCGGACAACTGGGTAGGGCCGCGCCGACTGCTAGGTCTGCTTGGAACGGCGATGTCGCTTGCCGCCTTCCTGATCGCGACCGTCGACTCGACATGGCCAATCGGCCTCGTTCTGTTTCTGAGCGTCGTCTACGGAGCGACTGCGGTGGGTTGGAACGGCGTGTATCTATCCGAGGTGGCGCGCATCGCGCCCGGCGGTCAAGCCGCTGCCGCCACCGGCGGCTCGGTGGCGATGACCTATTGCGGTGTGGTGGCGCTTCCGCTGCTGTTCTGGTTTATCGTCAGCATGACGGGCAGCTATGCGGCGAGCTTCATTGCTGTGGGCGCGTTGACCTTGTGGCGCGCATCCTTCTTTCTGCTGTCGCCGGTTCGCCCCGCGCTGTGAAGGCCATGGCAGTGTGGTAACCTCAAACGCGTATTCCGCGCGGCACACGGTGCCGCATCATCCCAACGGGTGCGCGTCACCCGTCTTGAGCGCACCCGACACCTATGCCTTCGACCGAAGTTGCCACCGCAAGCAAAGCTGCGCCGGACAGCAAGCCGGCACGCGGCCGCCCGCGCAGCGAGCATTCCCATGAAGCGATCCTCGACGCGGTCTTGCGTCTGCTCGAGGCCGAAGGCTATGGTGCACTGACGATCGAAGGCGTCGCGCGGCACGCGGGCGTCGGTAAGCAGACCATCTATCGGTGGTGGAAGTGCAAGGCCGAGCTGGTGCTGGAGGCGTACGCGAATCACGCGGCGAGCAAGATTCCCGTTCCGGACAAAGGAAACTTGCGTGGCGATCTCGAAGCATTTTTGACCGCAAGCTTCAAGCGTCTGACCGATATCTCGGGACCGATCATGCGAGGCCTCATGGCCGATGCCGTTCACGATGACGAGTTTCGCCAGGTGTTGGTGACCGCTTTCGTGGCCAAGCGCGCCGAAGCGTTCAGACAGATCTTCCAACGCGCCATCGACCGCGGTGAGATCGACGCGTCCGCGGACGTCGAGCTTGCATCGGAACTGATCCTGGGCCCGCTGTGGTACCGCTTGTTGCTGCAACAAGGCAAGCTCGATGCGCGCTTCGCGCGACAGCTGACCGGCGCGGTGTTGGGCGCGCTAAGCGCCAAAACGGACGTTGCGCCTAAGTCGTTGAGCAAGACCGAGGGCTGCGTGAAGAACGGCGCGCTGACCTAGCTCTTTGCAGATGCATCGCGCAGAAAAGCGGTAAGGCATCCCCAACAGCGGGCGCCGCTCTTACAGAGAAGTCGAAGTCAAGCTCCCGCTGATCGATGCGCGGAGCAAATCGCCTTGACTCGAGATCGAGGATCTCATCGACCGACGCGACATCGATCAGTTCGCGGTCATTGGAAGAAGTCTTCGAGCCGTCGCGCGAGTTGATCCGGCTGATCGTGGTGCATCATGTGCCCGCAATCGCTGAGGCGCACTTCCTGAAGATGTCGAAATGCTGCGCGCCGCTCCGCCAAGTCTTCCTCACCCGTCTTGAACCACTTTTGCATCCATGCACCGTCGCCCCATACCCACAACACGGGCGCCTCGATGCGGCGCCAGCACGCGATCGCTTCATCCAAGCGATAGAGCACGGGGTTGACGCGCTTGTGCGCGGGGTCGCCTCGCAGAACGAACTTGCCCGATTCGGTTTGCTGTGCCCAATGAGGAGCGAGGAAGGCGGCCTGGTTGCGCGATAGCCGAGGATTGTTTTGCATCAGCCGGTCCTCGACCTCGGCGAGCGTGGCATACGACCTGAAGCTCGGCTGCTCGGTCAGTTCCTCTAGCCATTTCGCATAGCGATCGGGGGCCGCCGCCGGCGCAGTCCGCGGCAAGCCAAAGCCTTCGAGCAATGCGAGCCGTCGCACGCGCCCAGGCCGAACGCCGGCATACAGGTTGGCAACGTTGCCGCCCATGCTATGGCCGGCGAGATCGATTGCACCTTGGGGTGCGAGCTGGCGCAGCATCTCGTCGAGGTCCGCCAGGTAATCGGGAAACCAGTAACTGCCCGGCGACCACTGAGAGAGACCGCAGCCGCGCCAATCGGGAGCAAGCACGTACCAGTTGCGTTGCAGGGCATCGACGACGAACTGAAACGAGGCCGACATGTCCATCCATCCGTGCAGCAGCCAGAGCTGCGGATCGTGCGGCGAACCCCACGCGCGTACGTGGTAGCGCAACCCGCGCACGTCGAGGAAGACCGATCGACTCTCTCGCATAGGCCGCTCTACTCCTGCCCCATGAGCGGCTCGACAGGTCGATTTCGGCGCATCGTGTCCCAGGAGACGATGCCGAGCGCGACCGCGATCAGCGCGATGCCGACCCATTCCGCTCGCGTAGGCCGTTCGCCTAACTGGATGGACGAGCCCAGCAGGGCGATCACTGGAATACCCAAGGAGCTCATGCTCGTCGTTCCGGCCGGCAATCGGTTGAGCACGTAGAACCACGCGATCCAGCCTCCCGCCGTCGCCACGGCGCCGAGCAGCATGAGGATGACGATGAACTGCCAGCTCCAATCGATCTCCCGGCTATGGGTGGCGAGACTGACCACCAACATCGGTAGTAGCCCGAGCGCCATTTGCCAGAATGTGAAGTTGTAGACGTTCACGGGATGGCGGTTCTGTAAGCGCTTCGATATCACTACGCCCAGCGCCCAGCACACGCCCGCCAGCACGGCGAGGGTCTTGGCCAGCAATGTCGTGCGCAAGCCCCACGGCTCCAGGATCATCGCCAGACCGATGGCTGCCAAGGTCACGGCGAACCATCCCCATCCTTGGATGCGCTCCCCCAGCACCGGCCACGCGAACACGAGTACCCAGAATGGCATGGTGAAGACCAGAACGGAGGTCTTGCCCGCTTCGCCTTGCGAGAGTGCCCAGTTGTTGAGCAGCAGAAACAGCGCGGTCTGTACGACGCCGACGCCGAGCGCCTCCCAGGGGTGCTCGGGCACGATGCGCGTGCTGGTCAGCAGCAGCGCCGGAAAAAGACAAACCGCGCCCACCGCCGTGCGCAGGGTGGCGACGTCGAGCGGTCCGCAGTACCTCAGTGCCATCTTGGCGAGTACCCAGGCGTAGCCCCACACGAGCACGAGGATGGCCATGACGATGGAGGCA
>Ga0070741_10009015_pt1 | contig 19647 bp, 18 predicted proteins | sample Coa_R1_4_FD_66440 | JGI IMG/M metagenome (GOLD analysis project Ga0070741, IMG submission 66440) | Surface soil microbial communities from Centralia Pennsylvania, which are recovering from an underground coalmine fire - Coalmine... | ecosystem: Environmental > Terrestrial > Soil > Unclassified ...
ATTTCCCGTGCGAACGGTCGGAACGTACGCCGCCATCGGCTTCGGCGGCGCCGGAAGCTCCAGGCCCAGCTCGGCCAGCTTCTCCTCAGGGGTGGTCAACGGTGCCCTCCTCGTTTCGTGCCTGGCCGTTGTCGCTGATGACGGCCTCGTGCGCGTCCCGAACCTGGAGCTCGCCGCTGGCGACCATGCGCAGGTCACGAAGCACGCGCGTCATCGCGCTCACGAGGAACACGGTCATCGCGATCACGCCGGCGGCCATGACGACGGGCGGTACGCGAAGAAACGGTCCGTGGAACAGCAGGATCGAACCCGCCGTCAGCGCGGCGAACCCGGCGACGGTGAACGCGCCGAGGCTCTGGAAGCGCAGGTCCACGCAGAAAGCGGCCACGCCGGCGACGATCAGCGTGAATCCGAGCCACGAGCCGCCGAGCACGACGACGCCGTAGACACCGAGAGCCATGGCGACCGCGCCGGTGACGCCCGCGGGCCCTGTGGACGGGTGGAAGAACTCGAACAGGATCCCCACGAGTCCGAGCAGCACGAGTAGGTAGGTCATGGTGGGCTGCGCCGCCGCGTGCAGCGCGCGTCCGAGAAGGTCCATCTTGTGCAGCCGGATGGAGTCGACCTGGGGATCGACGTCGAGGGAGATCGTCGACCGGACAACGTGACCCTTCAGGCCGGCGATGAGGTCACCGACGCTGTCGGCGATCACGGGTTTGTCCGTGTCGAGAGGCGGTACCGCCGTCCGCGTCCGCAGGTCGAGTGTCTTGACCGGGCCCACGGTGGCACCGTGCGCGATCGCGCGGATATCGGAGGCGGACCAGATGTATGCGGCACCGTTGCTCGCGTTTGCGCCCGCCGGACCGATCCAAGCCGCCACAGGCACGCTCGAATTCCTGATCTTGGACGCGATGCGCCCGGCTCTGCGCGCGCCCACCGTCCCCTTCGAATTGAGCTCGAACACGACCAGTTTCGCGTGCTCGTGTTCGGCGAGGGTGATGCCCTTGGTCATGGCGCGCTCGGCGTTGGCGTCGATGAGGCCCGACACGTCGATGACCTCGATGTGTCCGGGCGCGGTTGCGCGGGCGAACGGAGCCGAGGCGAGAAGTGCCAAGACCACGAAAGCCAGGGGGCCGAAGCGGCGCATGTAGGTCGAATCCTACTCAAGTAGCATGGCTCAATCGGGACGTAGCGCAGCTTGGGAGCGCGCAGCGTTCGGGACGCTGAGGTCGCGGGTTCAAATCCCGCCGTCCCGACCACGGCCCGCGCATAGCGCGGGCCTCTAGCACTCGTAGCTGTCGCGTTCCCGGAGGAGCGCCGTGTCCGAGATCACCGTCGGCGCTCCAACGAGCGACGAGGAGCTGCTCGAGTTCGCCAGGCAGCAGCGCCGTACGTACAACTGGACGCAGGAGCGCCATGACGACGAGCTCGCCGCGATGGGCGAGCTGCGCGGCAATCTCCGGTTGGTTCGTCGCGACGGCAGCGTCGCCGGCGGACTGACGTTGATCCCGATGGCGCAGTGGTTCGGGGGCCGGTCGGTCCCGATGACCGGCATCGGCGGCGTCGGTGTGGATCCACAGGAACGCGCGGGCGGTCTGGCGTCGGCGCTGATGCGCGCGGTCGTCGAGGAGCTGCACTCGGGCGGGTGCGCCCTTTCGACGCTGTATCCGGCCACACAGCCCGTCTACCGTCGCGCCGGCTACGAGCTCGCGGGGTGGCGCGTGAGCTATTCGATGGACGCAAATCTGATCGACGTCCGCGACCGGGCGCTGCCCGTCCACGTCTGCGACCCCATCGACCGCGACCGGTTCGTATCCGTCTACACCGAGCGAGCGCGCATCACCAACGGCAATCTCGACCGCAGCGAGAAGTTCTGGGAGCGCATCACCGACAACCCCAAGGGCGAGGTGCAGGCGTACGTCGTCGGCGACGGTGAGGGCTACGTCGTGTTCACGCAAACCGGTCAGTGGGGCTACGACCTCAACGTGCGCGACGTGGTCACGCTCACCCCGGGAGCCGGACGCCGCCTGCTGACGTTCTTCGCCGACCACAGGTCGTTCGCGAAGAAGGTGAAGTGGACCGGGCCGATCGGCGACCCGCTCGCCTATCACTTGCGCGAGCAGCACTGGAACGTCGACGGCGTGTTCGCGTGGATGGTGCGCGTGATCGACGTCGAACGAGCGCTCGCCGAGCGCGGGTATCCCGCGAGCCTGGAGGCGGAGCTGCACCTTCACGTCTCGGACGACGTCCTGCCCGGCAACGACGGCGCGTTCGTGCTGAACGTGGCCGACGGCAAGGCGGAGGTCTCGCGGGGAGGACGCGGGTCGCTGCGGATCGACGTGCGTGGCCTCGCGCCCCTCTACACGGCACACCAACCCGCCGAGATTCTGGCCTCAGCGGGACTCGCGGAGGGATCGGACTCCGACCTCGCGCTCGCGACTGCGGTCTTCGCCGGACCGGCCCCCTGGCTGGCCGACAGCTTTTAGCCGCTAGATACCGAGGACCAGCTCGGCGATCTGGATCGCGTTGAGGGACGCGCCCTTGCGCAGGTTGTCGCCGCTGGCGAACAGCGCCAGCCCGTTGGGAAGGACCGGGTTGGAGCGCACGCGTCCGACAAGGACGTCGTCGATGCCCGTCGCCTGTTGCGGCGTCGGGTAGACCTTCGCGCCGGGCTCGTCGAGCACGCGCACACCGGGGAACGCCGCGAGGACTTCGCGGGCCTCGTCAGGCGTCACCGGACGCTCGAGCGACAGCGACAGCGAGACCGAGTGTCCGACCACGACGGGCACGCGCACGGCCGTCGCCTGCAGCAGCAGCTCCGGTGCGCCGAGGATCTTGCGCGACTCGGCCTGCATCTTCTGCTCTTCGGTGGAAGAGTCCGCGCCGTCGAGAAAGGTCTCGCACTGCGGGAAGACGTTGAACGCGAGCGGGTGCGGGAAGGCGACGGGCTCGGGTAGGTCGAGCGGCTCGCGCCCCCACAAGGCATCTGTCTGCTCGACGGCCTTCCGGTTCACCTCGAGCAGTTCGGACACCGCGTCGCGTCCGACCCCTGAGACCGATTGGTACGAGGAGCTGATCACGCTGCGGACGCCGACGGCCCGGTGCAGCGGTGCGATCGCCATCAGGGCCACCGCGGTCGTGCAGTTTGGGCTCGCGACGATGCCCTTGTGCGACTTCGCGTCCTCGCCGTTGATCTCGGGGATCACCAGCGGGACGTCCGGCGCTTGACGGAAGGCCGACGACTTGTCGCTCACGAACGCGCCGGCTTCGACCATACGCGGCACCCACTCGCGCGCCAGCGAGGCCGACGTCGCGTTGAGGACGACGTCGAGTCCGTCGAAGTGTCCGTCCTCGAGGGCCTCGATCTCGATCTCGCGATCGCCCCACTGCACGCGGCGTCCCGCCGACCGGCGTGACGCGAACAACCGGAGATCGCCCACGGGAACGTTGCGTTCGCGCAGCAACGCGAGCGTTACGCCTCCCGCAGCGCCCGTGGCGCCGCTCACTCCGACGTTTATCGCCATACGACCACCTTAACTTGGGCTCTCGATTTCCGGATGCTCCGCGCGCATGACGACTTCGTCGGACAGCTTGAAGCGGTCGTGAATGGCCTGGACCGCCTGCTGCACCTGGTCCTCGCGCACGATGCACGAGATACGAATGGCCGACGTCGAGATCATCTCGATGTTGACGCCCGCGTCCGCCAGCGCCTCGAACATGTCCGCCGACACACCCGGATGCGAACGCATACCGGCTCCGACCAGGCTCACACGCGCGATCTTCTCGTCGTGGGTGTACTCGTCGGCACCCACCGTCTTCGCGACCTCGTCCAGCACGTCGAGCGTGCTCGCGGTGTCGGCTCTCGGGACGGTGAATGAGATGTCGGTTCGTCCGTCGTGCGACACGTTCTGGACGATCATGTCGACGTTCACGTTCACGTCCGCGAGCCGGCGGAAGACCTTGGCCGCGACGCCGGGCTGGTCGGACACGCGCACCAGCGTGACTTTCGCTTCGGAAGCGTCGTGCGTCACGGCCGAGATGATCGCCTTCTCCATCATGCGTTCGTCTTCCTTCCTGATGTAGGTGCCGTCGCTGTCCTCGAAGGACGACCTCACGTGCACGAGAACGCCCTGGTTGCGGGCCAACTCGACCGAGCGCGCCTGCAATACGCGCGCGCCGGTCGCGGCCATCTCGAGCATCTCCTCGTAGGACACCGCGTGAAGTTTCCGTGCCGACGGCACCAGCCTCGGGTCGGCCGAATACACGCCGTCGACGTCGGTGTAGATCTCACAAACCTCGGCCCCCAGGGCCGCGGCGAGCGCGATCGCCGTGAGGTCGGATGCGCCGGGCCCGAGCGTCGTGATGTCGAGCGTCTCCTGCGCCACGCCTTGGAAGCCCGCGATGATCGGGATCGTCCCGCGGTCGAGCGCGTCGAGGATCCGCGTCGGACGGATGTCGGCTATTCGCGCGCGTCCGTGCAAAGCGTCGGTGATGATCCCGGCCTGGGAGCCGGTGTAGCTCTCGGCCTTCGACCCGAGAGCGTCGATCGCCATCGCCACGAGCGCCATCGAGATGCGCTCTCCGGACGACAGCAGCATGTCGAGCTCGCGCGGCGGCGGGCGGAGCGAGATCTCGGACGCGAGGTCGCGCAGGTCGTCGGTCGTGTCCCCCATCGCCGAGACGACGGCGACGACGCGATTACCCGATTCGACGGTCCGGACGATGCGCTTGGCGACGTTCCGGATGCGGTCGGCGTCGGCAACGGACGTGCCGCCGAACTTCTGCACGACGATGGTCATGGAGAAAGGGTAGCCGCTGGTCGGGCGCGTTCAGTGGGGTGTTGGGAGGCAGAGCCCGGAGTCCGGGCTCCCGGTCAGCCCCAGGCACAGCTGGTCGGCGAGCGTCGTCGACGAGTGATGCGTGAGCGACGCGACGAAGATGGCCGCGAGCAACGCGACGACCGCGGCGAGGGCGACCACGCGGGTCCTCATCGGCATGTTCCAGTCTGCATCACCGGGATCTTCGGAAGAACCTTGCCGGCGACGGCGCCGACGATCGAAGGGTGTTCGTCCTTCACGATCGCCAGGTGCGGCGCGACGAGCGGCTTGCCGCGCAGACCGCAGGCGACGACCTGGTACTTGACGACCTCGGTCTTCTTCACGACGTCGCGCACAACCGCGCGCACCGGCGCAACGACTGCGGCGGCGTGGGCGGCCACCGATGCGGGCACGAGGGTGGGGTGTGCGACCGCAGCGGGCTTAACCGTGGCGGGCTGAGCAACGGGCGCGTGTCGCACGGGCGTCGATGCCACGGCGCCGCCCGATCCGGCGACGACGGCGACGAAGCACGCACCGGCCGCAGCCGTCGCGACCTCGCGGTGCCAGCGCTGCAGCTTCAGCGCGACGCCGCCGCACGCGTAGCCGACGCGGTCGAGCTCTGCGCGCAGCCGGGCGCGTGCGCGGCTGAGCAGGCTGCACGTCGCATTCGGCGAGATTCCGAAGTGGGCAGCGACGGCACTGTTGTCTCCGTCCTGCGAGTAGGCGACCAGCGCGTCGCGGTACCGGACCGGGAGCGAACGCATTGCACGCCGGATCATGCCGACGCCCTCGTTGTTGAGGACGACGTCCTCTGGACTCTGTGCGTGCGTTGCCGAGACCTTGTCGACGTCGTCGCCGGCCCCGATCGCGAATTCCCGTGCGCGCCGCGCGTTGTCGATCGCAATCCGGCGCGAGACCGTCTTGAGCCACGGTTCGAGGTTGCCGCGCACGTCGTGCGCAACGGCGCGGGTCAGTGCCTCCTGGACGATGTCCTGCGAATCGTTTCGCGAGAAGCGCGCGACGCTTCCGCGCACCTGGGAGATCGTCGTCCCGAATCCTTCTCGTGACGAGAACCCTGCAAGAGCCTGCCCACCCCTGGGAGCCATCTTCATCGGGAAAACGGGCTAGTCCGTCCGGACGATACGGCCCCCTATCCGTGCCGGGCACGGAAAAAGCAGCTCCCCGGGCCGGGTACGGCCGGGCCCGGGGAGCGTGCTTGGAGCGCCGCGCCTACCAGCGTCTGAGCTGGTGGGCCAGGGTGAGGCCGGCACCCCCCGCGGCGAGCAACGCCGCCGCGATAGCGACGAACAGCAGGATCGGTGCACCCGTGTGGGGGAGCGTTCCGCCCACGTTCTCGACCGCGGCTGCCTTGACCTCGGCCCCCGAGACCTTCACGGAGACGATGTGGGACATCCCCCGCATGTGTGTACCGACCGTGGCGACACTGACTCCGGCGACGGCCATGCCGGGACGTGCGCAGCCGGCAAGCGTCCCGTCGGCGACGGCCCGGTCGGTGATGACACCGTTGCCGCCCTGTGCCAGGAACGTCGCCTCGGTGGTGCGGGTCGCATGCGGCGGGATGTCACCGACGCTGTTCCACTTGACGAGGCCCGTCAGGAGCTCCGATCCGGTCGTCGCGACGGACGCCGGACGCTTCGTGTCGAGAATCTCCAAGCGCGCCGCCTTCTCGGTCGAGACCGAGTCGCGAATCATCACGTTCTGGAGCGTGCAGTCGTAGGGGTTCGTGACGGTGAACGTCTGGCGGTAGGTCTGGCCGACGTTGACCGACGTCGCGCTCGAGCCCTTTGCGACGGGAATCGGGCACGCCACCCCGCCGGTCGGCACCTGCGCGCTCGTCTCCATGTGACCGATGCGAACGTCCGCAAGCTCGGTCACGCCGGGCAGCGCGCGGACGCGCACCACGTCGACCGCTGCCGACGCCGCGTTGCCGTCGGGGGACACGTGTGGCGACGAGTTCGCGTTGCCGCCGATCGCCCGCGGGTCTTCACCGATCGCGATCTCGGCGAGGCCGGGGATGTCGAGCACGAATCCCCTGGTCCCGAGCAGATCCTGCAGCTTCAGGAGCGTGTTCGCCCGTCCGCTGCGCAGGATCCGGATGACCGGCGTCTCCGGCGAGACACTGCCGGGTCCGTAGTGGATGTACGCGCCGCCGGGCATGCCCGTTGCGACGGCCTGCAGCACCCACTCGCCGAGGAACTCGAAGGTGATCTCGTTCGCCGTGCCGGCGAACAGCGTCACCGGAGCGATCGTCTGACGAACTTCGCTCATGATTCCAAAGTTGTTGCCGAGCAGGCGACCGTCGCCGGCTCGCTGCGAGACCAGCAGCGTGCGGGACAGCGACTGCGAGATCGCGCGCGGTCCGCCCATCGCGTCCAGCGCAACGATCGGATTGGTCAGGCCTTCGCGCTTCGGCGTCGTCGACGCCGCGCGAGCCGGCGTTGCGGGCTTGGACACGGCGGGCAGCGCAACGGGCACGGCCTGCTGCACCTGGCCGGTGACCTTGCCGAGCAGCCCGGTCACGGGCTGCGTGACGGTGTTGACGACGTTGTCCACCGGCGTGTTGGTCCGGGGGACGATGCTCGAGCTCGCAGGCTGCGAGCTGCTGCCGGTGACGCCGCCCGCGTCGAGCAGCTGCGCGTCGCCGACGTAGGACACGCCGTTGCCGATGTCCGAGCCGAGCGTGCACGATGCCGCGGAGCTCGCCATCGCGCGGCCGCGGAGGAGGTTGGCCCACGCCAGCGGGCTGAGGTTCACCGGGCCGATCTCCTTGGTGACCGGTCCCGTGGCCTGCGGCGATGCCGCCTCCGCCCTGCCGGCGAGCATCAGCTGGTTGTTCACAGATGGCGTCACGCCGAGACCGATCTCGAGAGCCGAGGCGGTCTTCGTGGCGTTCACGCCGGCGACCTGGCGTCCGACCTCGTTGAAGACGGCCTTCAGGCCGCCGGAGTCGAATGCGGATCCGCTGAAGCCGATCTCACCGTCCACCAGGTGCATCGAACCGCTGCGGAGCAGGTGGGCGTGGACGATCGTTCCCGTGGCGGCCGCCTTGATCCCCGGGCCGCCCTTGAAGAGCACTTCTCCGGTCGCCGGCCCCGTCAGCAGGACGAGGCAGACACCGGTTGCCATTGTGGCTGCGAGCCACGTCTTCCATCCGCGCACGGCACCCTGTTCCATGCGCACCTCCTCACCACTTGCGTCCTTGTGACGCCTTCGAAGCGGGGAACTTCACCGCTTCGCCCCTCTACACGCAGGAAGGCCGCGAACCTTGCAGCGATCGCTTCCGCGATCGACGGCGCCAAAACAAAACGACGGGCCGCCGCGGGGCAGCCCGTCGTTTCTGAGGGGGTCCGTTATCTAGGAGGCGCAGACCTGTTGGCCGTAGGTGCTCCCGAACGGGCCTGCTCCTCGATCGAACCAGGACGCACCCGGTCGTCGCAGGTCTTCGAGAGCAGGCGCCGGACATGTTCGACGAGCTGCCCTATCGCGTTGTGTTCCTCGAGCACCGGCCAGACGAGGTTGGATTCCCAATCCATGGCAGGGAGGTCCTTGCAGGGTGCGAAGACCACAACGGGCTTGTCGTAGAGCCTGGGGTGGGTCCGTACCTCGACGAGCGCCGCCAGCGGGAAGTCCCCGCCGACGACGACGACTTCCGACCCGAGTCCCTCCGTTTCCGGCGCAGCGCTCACCGAACGCGTCTGGATACCCGGAGGAAACGAGCGCTCCAGCTCGAGCCGGGTCTTCTCGTGGCTCGCCACGATCAGCACGTGCGGCACGGGCGCGAAGACGTCGCCGAGCGAGGACGTGAATAGCCCGCCTGCATCCGATTCGCCGTTCGACGCGGCCGTCACGCTCACGGGGCGATCTCACCGGCCCTCGGGACGGCGAGCGGGTAGGTGACCTTTCGGCCCGACATCGAGATCGCGACCCTCGGCGGCCCGCCGGCGAACCCGAACTCGACGTCGGCGGGGTTTCCGGCCAAGCCGTCCAGGGCCTTCAGGGACTCGACGGCCCGGGGGCGCCTCAGGTTCGTCGAGAACGAATACCCGCGACCTCCTCGCGCAGGGTGGGACAGTATGCAATCGAGTCGGACGCGGTCGGGCAGCGTCTTCGTCGACACGATGTCCACGCGAACCGCATCGCCCCGCGACAGCCTCTGCGTTGCGCTTCCGGCCGGGACGCGCAGACGTGACAGCGCCACCAGTGCGGCGACGACGAACACCGCCGACACGATCCACACGACCAACGCCGACCACCTCCCAGCGCACCTTCTCTCGCCACACCGCGCTCGGCAACGCCCAGAGACGGCGGCCCCTCACCCCCAAAATTGGGGATGACGGCCGTTGCGTACGATTGAACGATCACTTCTCCGGTCATCGGGGATTGGACATGTCAGCGCAAGCGAACCGAAAGACTTCAAGCCAGATCCGTACCAGCGTCGTCGTCGTGAACGAGTTCCCCATCTTCTCCGACGCCTTAGGCGCGGTCATCTCGCTCGAGGACGACCTCGAGTACGTCGGGTCGGCGACGACCGTCGAGACAGCCGTCGAGCTCGCCGAGGAAAGCACGCCGGATGTCGCCTTGATCGATGTGGATCTTCCCGACAAGGACAACGGGGGCCACGGCGGTATTCGAGCGACCGCGCTGATCAAGCAAGTTCGCCCCGAGGTGCGCGTGCTGATTCTGACCGGGCGGATGGAAATCGACACGATGGCGCAAGCCGCGTCCGAAGGAGCGTGTGGGTTTCTCGCCAAGGACACCACGCTGCCCGACATCTGCCACGCGATACGAACGGCCAAGGACGGCGGAATGTTCGTCGAAAGGGAGTTGGTGACTCCACTCGTTCAGCGCATCAAGGGTTCCGCGAGGCGGCCGATCGGCGGTGGATCGGCACAGCCCGATCTCACTCCTCGCGAACAGGAGGTCCTGACCCTTCTCGGCGAAGGCCTCGACGTCACCGTCATCGCGAAGCGACTGGGGATGAGCCTGAACACGTGCAGGGGGCACGTGAAGAGTCTGCTGATGAAGCTCGGCAGCCACAGTCAACTCGAAGCAGTCGTCGAAGCGGTTCACCAAGGACTCCTGCCGCACCTATCGCGGTGAAGGAGAAAAACGCCCAATAGGACCGATCGCGGCTCGGCCCTACCGGGCGACGATCTGATGCCCCCGTTAGACCTTCGCGGGCACCAGCTTCAGTGCTTTCGCCTCGGCCGCGTCGAGCGCGACCGCGTCCTCGAAGAGGAACGACGACTCGGCGAGCTTCCCGTCCACGATGCGGTGGACATGCGTCGTGAGTGAGTCGAATGTCTCACCGGCGATCGTGGCCTTGGAACGGCACACGACGATACCGATGTCGTCGTCCGCGAAGATCTTCTCGACCTCGAGCTTGAAGGTGCCGCCGCTGAGCCGCATGTTCTCGGCCAGAAGGCCCAGGATCTTCTCGGGGCCCTTGTAGTCCCCGGCGAGGGACGTTGATCCCTTCATGTGCCAGACCGTGTCTTCCGTCCAGCTCGCGGTGACGCCCGGGATGTCGTTCCGTCCGTACGCGTCGTACGCGTCGCGAAGCATCTGTTCGTTCTTGTGCATATGTTGCTCCTCTCCTCGGGCCGCTCCACCGGCGACCTTGCTTCCACATCGTCGTCGCGAGGCGTCACCGCGGCGTGACACCGCTCAAGACCTCGCTCAGCCACGCAGCGACGGCGGCGCAGACGTCGTCCGGGGCGGCGAAGCTCAATGTGCGCTCGACACCCTCGAAGACATCGGAAGCGATCCGGACCTGCGCGCGCAGCGGGCTGGACGACCCTTCCTCGACCCACGCCCGAATGATCATGAGGGCCGTCCGGTCGATGGTCATGGCCCAAACCTAGAAGGGCCACCATCACGTGCGCGTTACCGCCGGCGCAGCCCCTCGAGGAGTTCGCCGAGCCTGCGCGTGGGTTCGAGGCCGAGCTCGGCGTGCAGAAGGACGCGGTAGCGCTCGAATTCCGTCAACGCTTCCGATTGGTTTCCCTCGGACAGGTGCACGCGGATGAGCGCGGCCCGCGAGCTTTCCCGCAACGGCTCCGCGTTCACCGCAGCCAACGCGGCACCGGCGGCATCAGCCAGCCGGCCAGCGTCGACCAAACGACCGGAGAGCGCCTCGAGGGCGTGCAGGCGCAGCTGACGCCACGCTTCGGTCTCGACCATCACCCAGTCGTCGAACCAGTTCGGCAACAAATCGGCCGACAGCGCGTCGATCGAATCGCGGGACAGGTCGGTCGAAAGGGCACCGGTCCGCGCGTCGAGCAGGCGATGGGCGAGCGCCTGCGACTCGCGGACGTCCACCGAGACGTCCGAGGCCAGGCTCAGGTCCATAACGCTGACGACAACCGCTTCGCGCGTGCTTCCGTGCATCCGCGACAAAGCGGATCGCAGGCTCGAGTAGGCCCGCACCTCCGACGCCTCCGGCCACAACGTTCCGGCCACTGCGTTTCGTCCCACGGGCCTTTCGTGCAGTGCCAGAAACGCGAGCAGACGCTGCGAGCTGCCCGAGAGGACGAGGAGCGGTTCGCGTTCGGGTTTGAATCGGAAGTCACCCAACACCGAAACGCGTGAACCGTGACCTGAGGTCATCAGCTTGACTCTACGCGACGTTCGCGAAGCGCCCGCTCAGACCTCGCGACGGCCTTCGAGGGCCCGTCCGAGGGTCACCTCGTCGGCGTAGTCGATGTCGCCGCCGACGGGCAGACCGGACGCGATACGCGTCACGCGAATTCCGAGCGGCTTGATGAGCCCGGACACGTACATCGCCGTCGCCTCACCCTCGACCGTCGGCGACATGGCGAGAATGGCCTCGGTCACGCCGTCGTTGACGCGGTCGAGCAGCTCGCGGACGCGCAGGTCCTCCGGTCCGATGCCGTCCAGTGGCGATATGCACCCGCCGAGCACGTGGTACGTGCCCTTGAACTCGGCCGTGCGCTCCAGGGCCGCGAGGTCCTTGATCTCCTCGACGACGCAGATGACCGACGTGTCCCGGCCGGCGTCGCTGCAAACGGGACAGAACATCCCCTCGGCGATGTTGAAGCACGTGCGGCAGAACGTGACCTTGTCCTTCACCTCGCGCATCGAATCGGCGAGCCGGTCGATGTCCTCCTGCGGCGAGCGCATGATGTGCAGCGCCAGACGCTGCGCGCTCTTCGGTCCGATTCCCGGGAGCCGGTTCAGTTCGTCGATCAGCCGCTGGACGACCGGTGCGAAGCTCAGGTCTTCACCTCATCGACGACCTCGGCCCCCAAACCTTTGCGGACGAGATCGACGGCCGTGTCGCCCTCTTCCACCTCGACGGCGGGAGTCTCGGCGACAACCGGCCGCTCGTCGGCGGACCGCACCTGGGGGTCGAGACGGAGCTTGCGTCCGAAGACCTGCTCGATGGCGGCGTTCACGCGCTCCATGTGGTCCGGACGCTTTCCCAGCTCGACGGCATGGAACTCTTTCGCGAAACCGACGACGAGCTTGTCGGCGCCCGCATCGACCGGCCATCCCTCGCGCAGATGCGTGTGCGTGACACGGCTGCGCGACCGGACGAGCTCGAGCACGGCGGCCCACTGCTCGTCCAGTGACCCCTCGACCGGCGCGGGGGCCGGCGCCGGAGCAGCCTTCGGGACCTCCGGCTCCTTGCCGGGCTCGGGTGCTTCCGCCTTCTTCTCCGTCTTCGTCTCTGCCTTGGGCGCCGCCGGGGCCGGGGCCTTCTTCGCGGGCGCCGGTGCCGGCGCCGGACGCGGCGGAGCGGGGGCGGCGGGTCGTTCGCCGCTCAGCAGCAATCGCTCCAGACGCTCGAGTCGCGCCACGACAGTCTGCGTCTCGCGCACCTCCAGGTTCGCCGCGCGCGCGAGCGCGACCTCGAGGGTGAGGCGCGGATGCGTCGACAACCGCATGTCGGCCTGCGCATCGGCGAGCGCCTGTAGCACCCACTCGAGGTGGGCGCTCGTGAACTTCAGGCCGAGCTGCCTTCGTCGCTCGGCGTGCTCGGTATCGACCTCGTCGTCGTTCACACCGCGGTGGGCGAGGAACAGCGCACGGAACTCCTCCAAGAGCTGGACGAGAAGCTGCCTCGGGTCCCAGCCTTCGGCGACCATCTGCTCGACACGTCCGAAAACGGCGAGGATGTCCTCCGAGGAGATGGCCTCCGCAAGATCGAGCAGCACGTCCTCCGGCGCTTCGCCGAGGATCTCGAGGATCGACTCGCGCGTGACCGTGCCCTCGGCCGTGCCGGCCGCCTGGTCGAGCAGCGTGAGCGCGTCGCGAACCGATCCGCGCGCGTGGCGCACGACGAGCGCGACGGCGCCGTCGTCGATGTTGATCTTCTCTGCGGACGCGACGTGCGCGATGTGTTCGCTCTGAAGCTGCGGCGTCAAGCGGCGGAATTCGAAGCGTTGGCAGCGCGAAACGACCGTGGCCGGCAACCGGTGCGGTTCGGTCGTGCACAGCACGAACACGACGTGCTCCGGCGGCTCCTCGAGCATCTTCAGCAGCGCATTGAACGCCGGGTTCGAAAGCTGGTGCGCCTCGTCGATGATGTAGACCTTGCGTCCGCCGCCGGCGGTGGCGTAGGGGATGCGCTCGCGGATCTCGCGGACGTCGTCCACAGAGGTGTGCGACGCCGCGTCGAGCTCCATCACGTCCAGGGACGAACCCTCTGTGATCTCCCGGCAACGCGCGCACTCACCGCACGGCGAAGGCGACGGACCCCGCTCGCAGTTCAGCGCCTTGGCGAGGATGCGCGCCGTCGACGTCTTTCCCGTCCCGCGGGGGCCGGAGAACAGATACGCGTGCGAGAGGCGGTCCTCACGAATCGCCGCAGCCAGCGTCTCGGTGACGTGGGCTTGTCCGAGGACGTCCGAGAAGGTTCCCGGACGCCATCTGCGATACAGAGACAGATAGGTCATCGCATCACCTTATGGCCCCTGTGTGACTGGTCCGTCGTGGGGACCGGGCGCCGGCCAGGCGCTCCCGCGGCACCCGGAAGACGCCGTTACCGTTGCTCCCTCCCGGGCCTGGCGGGGTTCACGGGGCTTCCGTCGCGCGGGACCCGGCCGACGCCCGGTCCCCACGGCGCGGATGAGTCTAACCTCGTTGTTCGATGCGAATCGGTGTGATGTCCGACATCCACGGCAACGGCGTCGCCCTCGACGCCGTGCTCGCCGACGTGCAACACCATCCGGTCGACCGGTGGGTCTGTCTGGGCGATGCGATCCAGGGAGGGCCGCAGCCCGCGTACGTCGTCGACAAGCTCCGCGAGCTCGCCTGTCCGGTGATCCTCGGCAACGCCGACGACGAAGTGCTCGCGCGCAACGCCGACGACGAGAACTTCGACAAGGTCAGCGACTGGACGTCGGAGCAGTTGGGCGAGGATGGCCGGGCGTTCATCAGGTCGTTCCTTCCCACCTACGAACTCCCCCTCGGCGACGCCGGGACGCTCCTCTGCTTTCACGGCACACCGGCGTCCTTCTGGGACGTCGTGTTGCCCGAGACGGCACCGGACGAGCTGCGAACCAAGCTCGGGGACGACGACGCGGCAGTCTTGTGCGGCGGGCACACCCACCTCCAGTGGACGACGACGATCGACGGCGGCCGTCGTTACTTCAATCCCGGAAGCGTGGGCCTCGCCTACAACCGTCACCTCCCACGCGACGGCTTCCACTTTTCGCCGCTGGCGGAGTTTGCCGTCCTGACCGTCCTCGACGCGGACGTGCGGCTCGAGTTCTGCCGGGTCCCGTTCGACCTCACCGAGTTCCGCCGCGCCACGCTCGACAGCGGCCACCCGTTCGCCGAACAGACGGTCGCGCGCTACTCCCTATCGGCATAAATACGCGGTAAGGCCCGCCGCCAGCGTCTACGCTGGCGGCGGGCTAGGGGGTGCCTTGGCAGGCTCGCGCGTCATCACGCTGCTGTTCACCGACCTCGTCTCGTCGACCGAGATCTCGCAGCGCCTGGGCGACGCGGCGGCCGACGAATTCCGCCGCAGCCACTTCCGCCTCCTGCGAGAGGCCGTCTCGCTGCACCACGGCGAGGAGGTCAAGAACCTCGGCGACGGGGTGATGGTGGTCTTCGACTCACCGTCGGACGCGGTCGCCTGCTCGATCTCGATGCAGCAGGCGGTCGAGCAGCACGGTCGCAAGCATGCGGAAAGCTTCGGGCTTCGCGTCGGCTTGCACACCGGCGAGGTGACACCCGAGGAAGGCGACTACTTCGGGATCGCGGTCGTCATCGCGGAGCGGCTGTGCAAGGTCGCCGGTCCCGGCCAAACGCTCGCGTCCGACGTGCTGCGACTGATCGTCGGAACGCGCGGCTCCTTCGCATTCACAGAAGTCGGCCCCATGGAGCTGAAGGGCGTGACGGATCCCGTCGGCGCGGCGGAGGTGAACTGGGAGCCGATCTCCAGCGAGACGATTCCCCTGCCTCATGCGCTGACGTTCGCCGACGAGAACCCGTTCGTCGGTCGTGACCTCGAGCGACAAAAGTTGCTGGACGCCCTCAAGCTCGCTCGGACGGGCGAACGGCAGCTCGTCTTCCTGGTCGGTGAACCCGGCATGGGCAAGTCGCGCCTCTGTGTCGAGTTCGCGCAGGACGCGCACGCTGCGGGTGCCGTCGTCCTGTACGGCCGCTGCGATGAGGAGACACTGGCCCCGTACCAGCCGTTCGTCGAAGCGCTTCGCAATTACGTCTCCGTCTGTCCGGCCGAGGAGCTTGCCGAGCAGGTCGCGCCGGCCGCGGACGAGCTCGTTCGACTGATTCCGGACATCGCCCGCCGGGTCGCGGGCGTCACTGCTCACGGCGAGACCACCGACGCCGACACCGATCGCTTGCGCCTCTTCGACGCGGTTCGCATGCTGCTCGGTGCGATCGCGAAGTCGCAGCCCGTCGTGCTCGTGCTCGACGACGTCCATTGGGCGGACCGACCGACGCTGCACCTCCTTCGACACCTTCTACGGTCCGAGCCCTTCCCGATCCTGATCGTCGCCACCTACCGCGAGACCGACCTCGACCGCACGCATCCGCTGTCGACGGTCCTGGCCGACCTCAGGCGCGAGCAGACATTCGAGCGACTTCATCTGAAGGGTCTCGTCGCCGGCGAGATAGTGATGGCCCTCGAAAAAGGAGCGGGGCAGTCGATCGGTCGCCGCGGGGCGCGTCTCGCCGAAGCGTTGTACCGCGCAACCGACGGCAACCCGTTCTTTCTCATCCAGATCCTCGGCCACCTCTCGGACACCGGGCGCATCTACGAGCAGGACGGGGTCTGGACGTTCGACGCGCACATCGACGACCTCGGTATCCCCGAGGGAGTCAAAGAGGTCATCGGACGCCGCATATCCGCGCTGTCGGAGGAAGCCAATCACGTCCTCGGAGTGGCATCGGTGCTCGGCCGCGACTTCTCGCTCGACATCCTCGAGCGTGTGTCGGACACGCCGGCCGAACGCATCTTGGACGCACTGGACGAAGCCGTCCGCACGCAGATCGTGCAAGAGATCCCCGGGAGCCCGGGCCGCTTTCGCTTCGCCCACGCGCTCGTTCGCGAGACCTTGTACGAAGAGCTGACCGCCGCCCGCCGCGTCCGGCTGCACCGCCACGCCGCGAGCGTCTTCGAAGGTCTGTCGGGTGACGACCACGACCTGTTCGTCTCAGAGCTGGCGTACCACCTCCTCGAGGCCGCACAGGTCGCCGAGGTCGACAAAACCGTCCGATACGCCAAGCGAGCCGCCGCGCGGGCAGCGTCGCTGTTCGCTTACGAGGAAGGCGTCCGCCTGTACGAACGCGCCCTCGGCGCGCTCGAGCTTCGCGAAGAGCCGGACGAGCCGATGCGGTTCGATCTCCTGGCCGGGCTCGGCGACGCGCAATTGAACGCCGGCGATTCGGACGGCGCGGCCGTCACATTCAAGGAGGCGATCGCCGTCGCCGACGCACTCGGCGACACCGAGCGCTATGCGATCGCGGCAATCGGGGCGGTCGGTCTGCCCGAGTTCATCCTCCAGGACTTCGCGTCGGGGCCGGTAAAGGACCAGCTCGAGCGGGCACTCGCGACACTGCCCGACAAGGACAGCGTCATTCGCGCTCGTGTATGTGCGGCGCTCGCCACCGTTCTGGCGCTCGACCAGACGGCTGCCGAACGCCGCGGCGGTCTCGTCAAGGAAAGCATGTCGATGGCCAAGCGGCTCGGTGATCCGCGCACGATCGCGTACGCGATGCGGGCCGCTGTCGTTGCGCTGTTCGATCCGTCGGAAACCGACGCTCAGCTCGAGTTCGCGGAAGAGCTCATCGCGTTCGCCGAGCAGACCAACGATCGCGAACTGCTGACGTTCGGTTACGGCTGGCGTTCCATCTTCCTGTTCTGGCTCAACGACTTGGAGGGCTCCGACCGGGCGGTCGCTACGGCGACGGCCCTGAACGACGACCTGAAGATGCCCCTGTTCACCTACATCCTGATCACCTTGAAGGCCGCTCGCTGCGCGATGCGAGGAGCGCTTTCGGAGGCCGAACGACTCGCCAACGACGCACTCGAGCTCGGGCGCGCGGCGGTCGGCGCACCGGCATCATTTGTCATCTACGGCGTCGAGCTCCTGGCTATCCGCTGGGTTCAGGGCCGCCTCATTGAGCTCGAGCCGCTCATCCGAGGGCAGATCGAGCAGTTTCCGATGCTGGCGACGTTCCGGTGCACCCTCGCGTACATCGAAGCCGTTTCAGGACGACTCGACGAGGCGCGCGCGGACTTCGAGCTCCTGGCACAGTCGAAGTTCGCCCTGCCCGCGGACGCGACCCGCCCGGCCGGGCTCGCGCGTCTGTGCATGCTGGCTTGGATCCTCGGGGATGCGGCTCGCGCTCAGGAGCTGTACGAGCTCGTCGAGCCATTCAAAGGGCGCAACGTCTCTATCGCCTCGATCATTTCGTACGGTGTCGCCGATCGGTACCTCGGCCTGTGCGCCGCGACGATGTCGCGCTGGGAGCTCGCCGAGGAGCACTTCCGCGCCGCGATCGAGCAACACGAGCGCATGGACGCGAAGCCGTTCATCGCGTTCACGAAGCACGAGTACGCGGCGATGCTCCTGCAACGCGCCGAAGGAGACGACGTCGCACGCGCGCACGCCCTGCTGGAGGGGTCTTTGGAGATCGCGCGTGAGATCGGTATGCCGGCGTTGGTCGAGCAGATCAAAGCCCTTCAAAACCAGCCGAGCTAAGCCTGCTGCGTCGGCTTGAGCCTCAGGAGATCACGCGTCGTCGTGTCGCGCGACTTCACGCCGGTCGGGTCGGTGTCCGTGGTCACCGCGACCTCGTGCACCGTCAGCCCGTAGGCGGGCGCGAAATGATCTTCGTCGCGGATAGCTTCGGAAAACGACGCACCATTGCCCGCGAACTTGATCGTGGCGTCCGTCACGATGACCCAGGCATCCACGGCCGCGCCGGCGACGCTGCGCCGTTCCCGACCGGTGACGCGCGACGTGGCGTCCAGCGTGATCGAAGACTGCGCGTTCGGATGGCACGTCGTGTGCACCGTCCACGACGATCCGGTGCGTAGCGGGAACTTGTATTCGACGAACTCCGGATTCCACACGCAGCGAAAGCTCCCGTTCGGAAAAGAGAACGTCGTTGCGCGCTCGAATTTTCCGTTCGAACGCCACTGCACCTCGTCCACCGTGGTCTCGTCGTCGGTGTTCTCCGTCTGCTTGCCGCCGCCCTGCGAGGCGATCACCAGCGTCGACTGCCTCGTGCCGTTCGAATTGGTTTCCGAGTAGTCGTAATGTCCCGGCTTCGGGGGCACCGCGGCCGGCGGACGGACCGGTCCCGATGCGACGGGAGGTGCGGGGGCCGGGGGCCGCGGGGCCGGTTCGCCGCTTCCGGCGGGAGCCGCTGCTGCATCGCGTGAGGCCGTCTCCTGCGGTGTGGACGAAGGCGAGGCCGAGGCGGACACCGCCACACCAGAGCTCGTCTTGGACGTGTCCCGCGTCGTCACCCCGACGATCGCGACGACCAGTACGACCGCGGCGACGGCCAGGGCGACGCCCTCGGGAAACGATGCACGCACGACGCCTCCTTGGCTCGGCGGAGGAGGTGGGATTCGAACCCACGAGGGAGTTGCCCCCCTACACGCTTTCCAAGCGTGCGCACTCGGCCGGGCTATGCGACTCCTCCGAGCCCTCAATGCTAGGGGTTCAGATCGATCGAGAGCGGCCTTCCCAGTACGGATCGCGCAGCAGGCGCTTCTGGAGCTTGCCGGTCGGCGTGCGGGGAAAGTCTTCGTGGACGTCGATGGACCGCGGCACCTTGTACCCGGCCATCTTCTCCCGCGCGAAGGCCTTCAGCTCGGCCTCCAGACCATCGCTGTCCGGCACGCCGGGCGCGAGCTGCACCGCCGCCTTGACCTCTTCGCCGAACTCGTCGTTGGGCACGCCGAAGACGGCAACGTCCGCCACCTTCGGGTGCGTGATGAGCACCGATTCGATCTCGGCCGGATAGATGTTGACGCCGCCGGACACGATCATGTCGATCTTCCTGTCCGACAAGTACAGATAACCGTCCTCGTCGGTGTAGCCGACGTCGCCGTAGGTGTACACACCCGGCTCCCGGTGCGCACCCTTGGTCTTCTCCGGCGCTCCGAGGTATTCGAAGTCGACGCCCAGGAGGTTCTTGAACCACACCTGTCCGACCTGTCCCGGTCCGAGCCTGTTCCCGTCGTCGTCGAGAATGAGCAACTCGCACGTGGGCAGCGGCTTGCCGACCGTACCCGGACGCTCCAGCCACTCCTGCGGACTCACCTTCGTGCCCGCACCGACGCCCTCGGAGG
>Ga0070741_10009016_pt1 | contig 19646 bp, 18 predicted proteins | sample Coa_R1_4_FD_66440 | JGI IMG/M metagenome (GOLD analysis project Ga0070741, IMG submission 66440) | Surface soil microbial communities from Centralia Pennsylvania, which are recovering from an underground coalmine fire - Coalmine... | ecosystem: Environmental > Terrestrial > Soil > Unclassified ...
ATCGGGTTCCTGGTGGTCATGTCCCTGGACTTCATCCGTTTCCGCGTGCCCAGCTTTCCTCTGCATCCGGTCGGCTATGCCCTGGCCATGAACTTCGGGCTTGACTACTTCTGGTTCGGGCTGAGCGTGGTGTGGCTAATCAAGGTGTTTGTCGAGCGCTACTATGGCCTCAAAGGGCATGAGAAGCTGCACCAGGCGGCCCTAGGGATCATCCTGGCGGAGTATTGCGCGGAGATGGTGTGGGCCTTCTATGCTATGGTCACCCGTCAGGCCACCTACAGCGTTTCCTTCAACGGCAGACTCGGATGGAACCAGTGATCGAACCGGGACCGTTTTTGCTTACCGCGCCTGGGACGTAAGGGGAACGTCCGCCTCCTGGGCGCCGCTTTCGGCTTGTCCAAGAAGCTCCCGCACTTTCGCGCCGATGTCGGGAGCGCTTATCAGCGCCTCGCCCACCAACACTGCATCCACGCCCGCCGCCTGCAGGCGCTCCACGTCGGCGCGCGTGAAGATCCCGCTCTCGCTGACGATCAGACGGTTGGGCTCGGGCGGCAGCGCGGAGACCAGATCGAGCGTGGTATCCAGCGTCGTGCGGAACGTATGCAGGTCGCGGTTGTTGATGCCGATCAGGTCGGCCCCAGCGTTCAGCGCTTCCTCCATCTCCTCCCGATCATGCACCTCCACCAGCGCGGCCAGGTCGTACTGTCGCGCGATCTTGAGGAAGTAGCGCAGATCCCCGGGCGTCAGCGCCGCCACGATCAGGAGAATAGCGTCCGCGCCAGCGGCTCGGCTTTCGAGTATCTGCCAGGGGTCCACGATGAAATCCTTGCGCAACAGGGGCACGGACACGATCCGGCGGATCTCGCGCAAGTATTGCAGCTTTCCCTGGAAGTAGGTCTCATCTGTGAGCACCGAGAGGCAGGCTGCGCCGTTTTCGGCGTAGGTACGAGCGATCTCCAGCGGGTCGAAATCCGCGCGGATGACGCCTTTGGACGGCGAGGCTTTTTTGACCTCGGCGATGAGGGCGGTGCCGGGCGCGCTGACGAGGGCGGCGCGGAAGTCGCGCGTGGGCGGCGCGTCTATCAGGCGCTCCTGCAGGAATTCCAGGGAGACCTTCTCGCGCTGGCGAGTGACCTCGGTGCGCTTAGTCGCCAATATCTCAGAAAGCATACTCATATGCCGATATCTCCTTAAGAATGGGTGGTGAAGGCTGCCAGCCGATCCACGACCGCCAGCGCCCTGCCGGAAGCAAGAATGCTCTGCGCCAGCCGCACAGCCTCGGGCCAGGACTCGGCCAGGCCGCTGACGCGCAGCGCGGCGGCAGCGTTAACGGCGACCAGGTTACGACGCGCCAGGGTGGGGCCGCTCTCCGCTTTGCCTGCCAGGACTTCGCGCACCAACTCCGCGTTGGCCTCAGGCGTGGGCGCGGGCGCCAGATCCTCCGGGCACGGCTCCGGCCCCTCCAGCCCCAGATCGTGCGGCGTGAGGGTGTAGCTGGTTACCTGCCCATCGCGCAGCTCGCTGACATACGTGGGGCCAATGGTGGCAATCTCGCACATGCCGACCTCGCCGTGCACCACGATGGCGCGCGCGCTGCCCAGGTCCCGCAGCGCGCCCGCCGCCAGCGGGCACAGCGCCGGGTCATAGACGCCCATCGCCTGCAATGTCGCCCCGGCAGGATTGGTCAGCGGCCCCAGCAGGTTGAAGATGGTGCGCACGCCGATCTCACGGCGCGGCCCGCTCACCTGCTTCATGGCCGGATGATGGGCGGGCGCAAACAGGAAGCCGATGCCCACTTCGTCAATACAGGCGGCGCACTCCTCCGGCGTGAGCCCGATGCGCACGCCCAGCGCTTCCAGCACGTCAGCGCTGCCGCAGACGCTGGTCATGGCGCGGTTGCCGTGCTTGGCGACGGCGATCCCCGCTGCCGCCGCCACAAACGCCGAGGCCGTGGAGACGTTAAACACGCGGAACGTGCTGCCGCCGGTGCCGCAGGTATCCAACAGCGGCGCGCGGCGTGGGCGCACCGGCACGACGCGGGCGCGCATTCCCTGCGCGAAGCCCGCGATCTCCTCGACGGTCTCGCCCTTGAGGCGCAACGCCATCAACAGCGCCCCGATCTGGGCGGGCGTCGCCTGGCCGTCCATCAGGGCCGAGACGGCGGCGGTCGCCTCCTCACGAGTCAGGTGCTGCCCGGCTGCCAGCTTGCGGATGATCTCTTGCGGCATTACGCTAGTTCCCTTGCTCTTATTCCCAATTATACACGGATGAGATGGATGCCACGGATAAAGAGAAACGGGGCTTGCCCATCCGTGTTCCTCTGCGTTTTTAATTTGTGCTAATCTGTGTAATCGGTGGACTCTATTCCTCAGTATCCGTCGGCTCGCTCAAGCCCCACCAGCTATTCAGATCGCGCGGCGGCGGGCGATACGTGCTGGTGAACACAGGGGTTGGTGGCGGAGGAGCCGCCGGCTGCTGCGCCAACCCTCCCGCTGCAAACGGACTGCTGGGAGCGAGGGTATCGCCCAGCCGGCCCGGCTGATAGACGGTGACGGCCCCGCCAAGCGTAGCCACGCTGACATGGAAACACTGCCCTGTCAGCGCGTGCGGTTGGCTCTGATAGCCGCGGTTAGCCTGCTGCACGGAGGTGATCAGGCCCAGCTCATCGGCGCGAATGGCGGTCAGTTGGTTGCGCGCCGGCACAAAGACCACGTAATCCCCCCGCAGTCGCTGGCCGATGTGGTCGCGGAAGCGCTCCAGGACGAGCCAGGTGGCCGTGAGATGGTCTCCGCGAAATACCAGCCCGACCAAGTCTTGATCGCTCGCCTCTTTCTTCGCCAGGCCGCCCGCGTGCAGGGAGTTGACGACCGGCGGAAAGTTGAGCATGTTCATGTTGTTCAGCGCTTCGGATAATGCTTGATCAAAAGTAACGCCCCAACTCTCCAGCTGCTTGCGCGTGACGGCGGCAATGGTGCCGGGCAGGTCGCGCATCACAATGATGGAGAGCTCCCCGGCAAACGGCGCGTAGGGAAGCTCGTCCGGGTCTTTGGTGCGCAGCAGCGCGGCACGCGCCCGGGCCAGATATTCGGCATCTTTGAGGGTGGGGCGCAGCGTCAGACGCGCCTCCACCCAGGTATGCTCCGGCACGGCGGTCACCAGCGAATCCAGCCAGGCGCTGATGAGCGCGTCGCGATCCTGGGGAGCATGGCTATAGGCGGCGTAGAGGTTGCGCAGGTTGCAGGCCACCGAGGCGTCGTCCAGAGTCAGGATAAATCCGTTCTCGTTGTTTTCCATCCGGGCGCCGGGATGATGGCGGCGCACCGCCGCGCGCACCATGTCGCGAAAGTTTGTAAAAGGGACCGGCTTCTCTTTGCCGAAGAGACCGAAGAGTTTCATCTGTGTTTCGCCTTCTTTTCGGCCAGGTCGCGTTTTCATTTCAGCCGACCACGCTTTCTGCCCTACACTCTACCTTATTCGCCGTTCCGAATGCAAACGCCTGCTTCGGATAAGCCTCCACCCGGGTCCTTCCGTTTTGAGGAGCCTGTTTTGCCGCTCTCTTCTGCTTTGCAGGGCTGACGAAATTGAAGAGCCGTGCTATAATGGAGATGAGAGGCGCCTGCCTCAACGCAAAGGATGAAGTATGAAGGCGGAAGGATGCAAAGGGCAAGGGCTTTTCTTCCTCCTTCATCCTTACCGGTGGCGAGGCTGCGTTCCGGCCAGGTCGGAGCGGGAGATAAAGAACGGTGGGACTGCTTCACGACGCCCTTCAGCAAGCGCACATCTGGCGCGCGTACCTGCACCTGAAATCCCCGGACGACGCGGAGCGTGCCCGCGCCATGGAGACGCTGCGTGCCGCCGGAAGCGCGAGCCTGCCCTGCCTCAACTTTGCGGTCTCCCGCGCCCATGAGCCGCGCGTGCAGTTTGCAGCGGCGGTCGTGCTCCACTGGCTGGACGAGCCCCAGGGCCTGGAGACCCTGCGCGAGGCGCTGCTGTGGCGGCTGAATAGCGACCCCTCCCTGGCCCCGGAACTGGAGGCCGCCCTGATCGCCATCGGCTCCCCGGATGCCGTCACCGCTCTCATAGAGATCTGGAAACACCTGCCGGAGTGGAGCGACTGTAACCGGGTGATGGAGAGCATCTGCCGCGTCTGGGCCGCCCTGCGCGACCCGCGCGCCCTCGAGGCCCTGACGGCCCGCGCAACCCGCATCCCCGATCTCTTTCTGCAAACCGTCCCCGTCTTCGGCGAGATGGCTGTCCTCCATCTGGCGCGGATGCTGCGCGATCCCGAAAAAGCACGCCGCATCCTGGCGATCCGCGCCCTGGGGCGTATCCACAGCCGGCAGGGGCAGGTCGCCCTCGTCCCCCTGCTGTGTGACCTCGACCCGACCGTGCGCGCCGAAGTCCCGCAGGCCCTGGAATCGGCGGGCGATGCCTTCTATGCCGCCGAAGCCGTCGCCAACGCCATACGCGCAGGCTGCAGCACGCCCGAGGCCGTGCGGCTGCTGGCACACAGCGGACGCTACGATGCCTGCGAAACGCTGCTCGCGCTCGTCACCCGCTGGAACCCGCAAACCGCGCAGACCTCCGGCGACACCGGCCCGGCGGTCCTGGCGGCGGTAACAGAATTGGCGGATGCGCCCCTGCCCAACGCTGCGCTCGTGCCGCCGCTGTGCGCGCTGCTGGAGCGGCGGCCCGGCCCCGACCTGGCCGCCGCTATTGCACGCGCTCTAGGCCAGCGCGGACCCTCCGGCGAGTATGATGCCCGGATACGTGACACCCTCACGCCCCTGCTTGCCAGCGCCGATAATGAAGTCCGTGACGAGGCCGCCGACGCGCTGGTGCGCCTGGGCGAGCCGCTAGGCAAGCAGATAATCCGGCTGATTGCAGCCCACCGCCCGCAGGAGACGCCCCTCAATGCGTTTCGCAAATTGCTGAGCAGCGGCGCGGATAACCGGCAGGTGATGCAGGCGTTCCAGCAGGCGTCCCAGTGGTTTTCGCAGCGGTCGAAGGAGACCGTGGAACGCTTGTTTGCGCCCGCCACAGACGAGAGCGAGAGCGCGCTCCCGGACCCACGCCTGCCCGATCTGCTGCGCCAACTGCTCGGCAACGCGCTCGACGCTCTGGAACGGGCGACCTGGACAGAAGAGACGGAGGAGCAGCTCTCCCTCTGCGTGGCGGCCATCGGCGCGCTCTCTCGCCTCGGCTCTCCCATCGCCCTCTGCGCCCGCAAGGAGCTGCTGCGCGCCCTGCACACCCTCAAGTATAGCCTGGTGTATGAAGGCGGCATCGGCCCACAGCGGCGCTCGGAACGGCGTGAGGTCGGCGATACGGTGCGCACGGCGGCGGCTGCCGCGCTCATACAACTCTATGGGAAGAGCAGCTTCCCTCTGTTTCTGGAGGCCCTGTATGCTCCCCATCGTGCGATCCAGGATACAGCCATCCTGGGGTTAGGGCGTGTAGGCGATGTGCGCGCCCTGCCGCATCTGGAGGCTATCGCCGGGAACACAACTCATCCGCTCGCGCGCATGGCCCAGGAGATGATCGCGGTCATCGAGAAGCGCCACCCCGAGAGGATGGAGCTGTTGCGCGCCTCCACTGCAACCGAGATGCGGCCCGATATCCTGCTGCGTCCCGCTTCCGGGAACTCGCATGAGGTTTCGTCCGACTTACTGCTGCGCCCGACGGCGCAGGAGCCGACGCCTGCCCACACGCCGATCCTGCCGACGCAGGCGCAGGATTGACCGGCGCGGCGGCGCAACTTTGGTTACAGGAAAGCGTGGAGTTTACCGTGAGTATGTCTATGAAGAACTACTCGCGGCGGCGCAACTTTGGTTACAGAAAAGCTGTCTTTGCTGGCAAGACTCTGCAAAGGCGGACGCGACAACGCAGATGAACAGCGTCTGGATGCGGACAATCTCACAGGCGGCCCCTGGCGCGCACAACGAGTTGCAGGAGAGCGCCGACGGAGGGAGCCGGCATGTCCCGCTGCTGAAGCGCCTGACGTGCCGGTGGCAGGCTTGGCGGCAGGACCGGCGCCTCCTGGCGCAGCTGGGCAGCGAGTCGGCGGCAGATCAAGAGCGCGCCCGAGCCTGCCTGATGGCCCGAGGAGAGGCGGCGATCCCGCTGCTGTATCGGGCGTTGCGCGGCTCGTTTCGCCTGGCTTGCAGCGCGGCGGTCGCCCTCTATCGGCTCGGCGATGGCCAGGGCGTGCGGGCAGTGCTGGAGCGCTGCTATGAGGAGGAGTGGCTGATCCGCTCGGTCCGGGATGGCTATCTGGAACGAGATAGCTATGAAGAGGGAGTGCGCGCCCTCCAGCAACTCGACAGGGAGGCGGTTGGCGCGGCGCTGCACGCCGCCCTCGATGCCGCTGCCCGCGAACGGGAGGTGCCTGGCTGTCTGGGGGAGTTGGCCTTGGCGCTGAGCGCGCTGCGCGTGCTGCTTCTGCTGCCGGGGAAGTCGCCCTGCGCCTGGTGGGAGCTAGCCATCCATTATGGCGGCCAGAGCCTTTCCGGGCTGCGCCGTGGCACCAAAGGCATCCTGCCGCGCAGCCTGACGCACTATCTGCGCTGGGAGGCGGTGCGCGGGCTGCTTACGGAACACAGAACGGCCAGTTTTTCCATACTCGCGAGAGCGCTGGAGAGCGAAGATTTCTCTGTCGTCCATACGGCCATTCTCGGCCTGCGGCGGCTGGGGGATCCCCGCGCGCTGCCCGGGCTGCAATCTATTGCCTTTGCGCCCGGGCATCCGCTGGCGATTGAGGCCCGCTCTGCCATCGAAGCCCTGGCGGGGTCCCTCTCTGAGCCGCTGGTGCTGTTGCGCGCTGCCGAACCGGAGGCCGGCCCGGAAGAGCTGCTGCGCCCTGCGGAGCCGGTCCCACGCTGGGGCGCGGAGGTTCAGATACTGATGCGCCCGTTGACCTGACCCTTGCCGGAAAAGGAGGAACGGCCCTGCGCGAGAAGATCGCCGAGACACTGGATTGGGTCGCCGCGTTCTGCGGGCTTGAAGGCAGGCTGCATACCCCGCGCACCCTGCGCGCCGCCGTCCGCGCCCTCGATAGCGACTGTCTGCCTGTGCGCTTGAAGGCCGAGGAATATCTTCGCGCCGACAAACGCCGCGCCGCGCCGCTCTTGCGCCAGGCTGTACGCCTGCAGTTCCCCCCACGTCTAGCAGTGCGCGCCGCCATCCTGCTCTATGGCCTGGAGGAGAAGGAGGGCGCGGAGATGCTGCGGCGCTTGGCCCGCGAGCAGCATCTGCGCAACGGGGAAGGGGGCGAGCTGCTGCGCCGCGCCGTGCGTCAGATCATCGGGCCGGAGTTTTATATCCGCCAGGCGACGGCTGCCCTGACCCGCCTGGAACAAAGGCCCGAGTCGTATGGCGTGATCATGCGGTTCCGGCAGGCGCTGGAGATCCTGGGCTTCCTCAACGTGACCGTGCCGGGGGACCTGCTGCGCCGCGCGCTGGTCGTGCGCACCGTCGGCGGCGAGAACCTGAGCCTGGTGCGGATGGTGCTGGCCGGCACGCACGACCCCTGCCTGGAGCATGTCTGCATGGCCCGCAAGGCCGCCGTGGAAGCCATTCTCAATCAGGAAGACCCTCAGATAGCCTATATCTTGCTGATTCGCAACCTGGTCCATCCTAGCCCGGCGGTCGAGCTGACGGCCATGTACGGCCTGGAGCTGCTGGGGGATACGCGCGCCATCGGGCCGTTGATGCGTTTTGCCCGCAACCCGGACAGTCCGGTGGCCGAGGACGCGCGCCGCCTGGTGGGGATATTGAGCGACGGCTGCCCGGATGTGGTAATGCTGCTGCGGCCTGCCCCGATAAACTTTGTCCCGCCCGAAGAGCTCCTGCGGCCTGCCACCCATGCCCTGGAGTGCGACCCCGCCTCGCTGGTTCGTCCGTTGCAGGAGGGATAGGCGCCGCCAACGCGAAATAGAAGCCATGATACCTTTCGCGTTTCTGAATGCTATCTATGCACGCTGGCAGATTCGACGCGCGATTAACTGCCTGGATGATGCCGACGAGGCCGTCCGGGCGCGCGCGGAGGAGCAGCTGCGCGCGGTCAGCCCCGCCTGCTGGTCGGCGCTATGCCGCGCCGCCTTTCGCCGCCGGTCCAGCACCGGCGTGACGGCGGCCCGGCTACTCTACGACCTGGGGGATGCGCGTGGGCTGTTCGCCCTGCTGGAGCAGTTCTACGACCGGGACATGTACTGCTGGTACGGGCCACATATTCGCCGCGCGCTCAAGCAGATCGGCAACGAGAAGGTGCTGGCGGCGCTGGAGACCGCGCTGACCCGAATGGAGACGCTGCCGCTGGCTCCGCGGTGCTGGAGTCTGTATGTCGCCGTCTATGCCCTGCACGCGCTGGCGGCCCTGCATGGCTACATCCCGTCCGGCGTGTGGCGGCGCGCGCTCACCGTGCATGTGCCCTTCTATGAGGATGTGCGCGCCTGCCGCCTGGCGCTCACGGCGGAGTGGCCGGAGACGCCGGCGGTCGCCACGCTGGCGGCGGTGCGCCGCGCGGCAGTGGATGCCCTGCTGGCGCTCAATAAGGACGAAGCCTTTGCCTTGCTGCGCGAGGCGCTTGCGCATCCGGCCCCGCAGGTGCAGCTTACCACGATCTACGGCCTGCGCCTGCTCAAGGACACGCGCGCCTACGTGCTGCTCCAGCCTATCGCCGCCGACCGCCGCCATCCCCTGGCCCGCGATGCCCGCCGCGCCATCGAATCGCTGGGTACCCGCCAGCCCGACGCCTTAACCCTGGTGCGCGCCTCGCAGCCTGCCCTGTCGGATCCGGGCGAGCTGCTGCGCCCTGCCGCCAGCAGCGCCGAAACGCTCTCCGAAACCCTCCTGCGCCCCCTCGGCCCCGAGAGTAAAGCTCATGAATGACCCCTGCGGGTATAGTATAGTGAATCTGTGCGAAGAAAGGATATTCCGTGTCTCTGCCTTACCGCCTGTGCGCTATTGACCTCGACGATACCCTGCTTGGCCCCGACCATCAAATCTCGGCGCGCAACGCCCGCGCCGTGCGCGCTGCCGTCGCCAAAGGCGTGATTGTGCTCATCGCCTCGGGCCGGATGCACGCGGCTACCCTGCGCTTCGTGGATCAGCTTGGCCTGGATACGCCCGTCATTTCCTATAACGGCGCGATGGTCAAGCTGCCGCATACCGGGGAAGTCTGGCTGCACGAGCGTATCCCCGCCGCCCTGGCCGATATCGTCATGAACTACTGCGTCCCACGCGACCTCCAACTCAATTACTATCTCGACGATCACCTTTACACCGCTGCCTACACGCCCTGGATGAAGCTCTACCACGAGCGCACGCTGGCGCCGGTAGAGGTGCTGCCCGATTTCTACACGGCGCTGCGCGGCACCTGTCCGACCAAGCTCATCATCGTCGACTCGCCGCAAGCGACCAGCGCCCTGCTGCCCTATTTCCGGGACCGCTTTGCCGGAAGTCTCTATATCACCAAGAGCAATGACGAGTACCTGGAGTTTATGCCGCCCAACGCCAACAAAGGCGCGGCGCTGGAGCTGGTGGCAAACCGTCTGGGCGTGTCCGCGGCGGAAACCGTCGCCTTCGGAGATAGCTGGAACGATGTGCCCATGGTTCGCTGGGCCGGGCTGGGGGTGGCCGTCGGCAATGCCAAGCCGGAGGTGATCGCCGCCTCCGACCGCACCGTCCTGCGCAACGGGGAGGATGGAGTTGGCATCGCCCTGGAAGAGATTTTTGATTTGAGAACGGAATGACTCCGAATCACTCCCTTTCTTGTTGAGGAGGACAGAATGGCGCTGTTAGAGCGGCTGGATGGCAGCCGGAAGATCAAGCTGAAGGAGCTAGACTCGGATGAGCACGGCGGGCTGAACCGCAAGGAGGCGGAGGCGCGCACGGAGGCGCTTGGCAAGGAGCTAGCCGAATTACAAGACCTGCTCTTCGCCGCGCAGGAGACGCCGCTGCTAATCGTGCTTCAGGGGTTGGACACTTCCGGCAAAGACGGCACGATCCGGCACGTGATGGGCTATATGAACCCGCAGAGCTGCCGCGTCGCCTCCTTCAAAGTGCCGACGCCTGCCGAGATCGCTCACGATTTTCTCTGGCGCATCCACGCCGAGACGCCCGCCAAAGGCAGGACGGTCATCTTTAACCGGTCGCACTATGAGGACGTGCTGGTCGTGCGCGTGCATCATCTCGTGCCGCCCGAAGTCTGGAAGCGCCGCTATGAGTACATCAACCACTTTGAGCGCCTTTTAGCTGACTCCGGCACCATCATCCTCAAGTTTTTCCTGCATATCAGCAAGGACGAGCAGGAGCAGCGCCTACGTGAGCGCGAGAAAGATCCCACCAAAGCCTGGAAGCTCTCCGCGGAGGACTGGAAGGAACGCGAGCTCTGGGACGACTACCAGGAGGCGTATGAGGATGCCCTGAATAAGTGCGCGACGCCGCATGCGCCCTGGTACGTCGTTCCCGCCAATCACAAGTGGTTTCGCAATATTGCCATTGCCGAAACGCTGGTCACGACGCTGCGCCCGCGGCGCGACAACTGGATGCGTCGTCTGGAGCAGATGGGAGAAGAGGAGATCAAGCAGTTGCGCGCCCTGCGGGGACAGACCTAACCCCCAGCCTCGTTTCCGGCTGCGGAGTTAGCGGCGCTGTAGGCGGATCGCATCCCCGATGGCCCAGCCCAGCAGCACGGAGGGAAACACCGCGTTGCCGCCAAAGATCGCCGCCTGGATCCAGCCGTTGGGCGCACCCGTAGGATTATACAGGCCGGCGAAAATTCCGGTCAATATCACGGTGGTCGCGTAGGCGCGCAGGATGGAGGGCGAGATGCGGTTGCGCGCGACCGCGATCCCCATATAGACGATCAGCGACAGATAGAACCAGACGACCGAGAAGAGGATCAGTATGCTCCCCAGCGAGATGGCGCTTTGCTTTCCCTCCGCCGTCTGGTTGCGCGCCAGCAGCTCCTCCGAGATCGGGCGCATGGCCCCATAGAAGGCGAGCAGTATTCCGGCGAGCACACCATCGAACACCATCGCCGCCAGCAGGTGCAGCGAAAGGTCGGAGATCAGTGGGAGGGAGTTCTGGAACGAGAAGGCCGGCACGCCCTGGTGCTCCCAGAAGAGGAGCATCATTCCAAAGAAGGCGGCGACCAGAATGACGCTCAGCAGGGCCAGGTTCGTTTCCCGGCGCGGCCCCTCCGCAAACGGCTGCCAGGTCGGCATGGTGGGGCGCGTCATAGTCGGTCCGGCGGAGACGTGCGTGCGCCCACCCATCAGGCGCTCAAGCTTGGCCTGCACCTTGTAGTTGCGTGGATTGAACTGAATGGCATACGAATACCAGGTGGCCGCGCCGTCCTGCTGGCCGCGCCGGGCGCAGATGTCGCCCAGGATCTCATAGGCGACGGCGTGACGGCGGTCGCGCAGCAGCACCTCATGGCAGAGCTTTTCGGCCTCGCGGTAACGGTGGTTGATGAACGCCAATTGCGCCTCGGAGAGCATCCGCTCCACGTTGCCGTAGGTAGAGGCTGCACGGCGGTTCGCGGCGTGGGTGGGGCTGTTGGGAGCAGCGGCCGGGCGGCGCGTCTGATTCACCGTCGGCGCAGGCGGCTCGGGCGGAGTGCGGCCAAACCCGTTAAAGCTGGCACGGCCTTCCGGATAGGTCGGGCGCGCGGGGCCTGGGGCGCGCTCTGCGCGCGGCGGGGCGGAGGGCGCCGCCGAAGGGGAGCCGGCAGCGCGCGCTGCCGCGTTTTGCCGCAGCAGGCGCTCGGCATCATAATAGGCGCGGCGGTCGGGATCGCCCAGCACGTGATACGCCTCATTGATGAGCTTGATCTTCTGGGAAGCCTCCGCGCTGGGGTTCACGTCCGGGTGATAGCGGCGGGCCAGTTCCCGATACCGCTTCTTGATCTCTTCGGACGTGGCCGAGGGAGACAGCCCAAGCGTATCATAGTAGTTGGGCTGCGCCGCGCTCATCCTCGCTCTCCTCCCTCGCCGATCCCATGCCTTGCCTGCCTGAACCCCTGACTCCCGATAGTATAAATAGGCTTGCTACTCGCCGCCGAGAACGCCACTCCCGCCGCCAATGATAACGATAATAGTCGCCGGGCAATGTCATGGAAACTTGCTATTCGCCACCGGCAGCGCTCACTCCCGCCGCATAGCCTGAATAGAACCCGACGATGGCGCGGGCCACCATCAGCGCCACGGCCAGAAAGACGATCACCCCAAATGCGATGGCCGCCTGGTGCGATTTTGTCCGCGCCTCCTGCTCATGGAAATCGGCCGCCTTGTCCAGCATCTCGTCCAGGTTGCCCGAGGTCTCCCCGGTGCGGAACAAGTCTATGGTCATGCGCGGAAAGATGCCGGAAGCGCTCAAGGCCCCGGAAATCAGTTCACCGCGATCCGCCGCCGCAATGGCTTTATGCGCGGCATTGCGCAGGACGGCATTGCCGCAGGCGTCGCCCGCGATCTGGAGCGAAGCTCCCATCGAAAACCCGCCGCGATAGAGGGCAGCAAACGTGCGCGCAAACTTGGCCACGGCAAACTGCCGCACGAGATTGCCCAGCACGGGCAGGCTCATCTTAAAGGTATCGTAGGTTTCGCGCACGCCCTTGACGTTAAACAGGAACAGCCGGAAGACCACGACGGCGGCCAGCAGCGGAAGCAGGATAGCCAGGCCCCACCCGAAGGTATCCTGCAGGTAGTTCCAGAACGTGTAGGGCAGCTTGCCCATGCTGCCGACGACCAACTGAGCGATGGCAGGCATGCCGCCTTCAAAGCCGGGCTTGCCCAGAATCATCAACGCCACGAACAGCACGAACTTGGGATAGAGGGTTTCCCGGCTGATCAGGCGGCGTATCTCCAGCTCATGCTCGATATAGTCGGCTATCTGAAGCAGCACCCTATCGAGCATTCCGCCCTGCTCGGCAGCGCGTACCAGCTCGATCTGCATGGGCGGGAAGATCCAGGGATAGGCCGCCATCACCTCGGAGAAGCGTCCGCCCGCCTGCACCTGCGCCTGGCCGGCGCGCGCGATCTCTTTGAGCTTGCGGTTGTTCGTATTGCTCTCCAGGGCGACCAGCGCCTGATAGAGCGGTAGACCGGCGTTGATGAGCGTAGCGAACTGCCGATAGAAGGGCGCCAGGTCTTTGATGACCACGCCGGAGAAGATCGGGTAGATCAGCGTCTCTTTGGCCCGCTGCCATAGCGAGACGCGCCGCGCTACACCGAGGCCATAGGGAATGCCGGGATGCTCCAGGCCGCGCGCGGTCTCCAGGCGCGGAGGCGTGCGATAGGTCGCGCCACCTGCCGGAGGCATCTCCTGTATCGCTTCCACTCTTGCCGCCTGGCCGGGCAGAGGCAAGGGCGACAGCGACTGGGGCACCGGCCCGCCGCGCTGCCACGGCTCGATGCGCTCCATGTTTGCAGTAGCCTCACTGCCTTCGCCGGTCAGGGGCGCCAGCAGCGGATTAGCAAAGGCAGGCAGTTCCGTGACCGGCTGGGTCAGATCAATGGGCTTCGGGCCAGACGGCGCGGGCGCAGCGGCCTGCCCCGGCGTCATGCCGACAGGCGGGGCCGTTGCCAGCGTATCGGGAGCGCTTCCGGCGGCCTGCTCCCCCGTCGGCAAAATGGTCACGGGCACATAGCCCATCCGCCGTACCTGATCGTTTGCCAGCAGCGGATCGGCAGCGGCAACCGTGCCCTCGACGGTGTTGCCCATGCGGTCTGTGGCTTTAAAGGTGAATTGCGGCATGACCTGCCTCCCTCTTCTATCCCCCCGCTTCCGGCGCGAAAAACTTATCTACCCAGTCGAAAATGCCATGAAAATAGCTATACGTTAACCAGATGCTGGTAATACCGCCGAGAACGAGGAGCGCCAAAATGCCATAGCGGAGCATCATAAAGCGCGCCTGGGAAGCCGCCTCCTCCGCGCGCAGATGGTAGTACTCTGCGGCCCTATCCAGCATCTCCACCACTTCGCCCGACTGGTGCCCGGTGAGGATGAGCTGCTCCACCTCGTTGGCGAAGAGGCCGGTTGCGGCAAACGCCTCCGGCAGCGAGGCCCCCTGCTGCATCAGCGCGTAGGCCTGCGCCAGTTCCTCACGAAGGACGGCGTTGCTGGCCGTGTTCATCGCGCCTTCCCATGCCTGAATGGGCGAGACGCCCGCCGCATAGAGCCGCCGCAGCGCCACCAGGAAGTTCGCCAGCGCCGTCTGCCGCTGCAGCTCTCCGAACGGCTTCAGGCGCAGCGCCCAGCTATCGCGCAGCCGACGGTTCTGCGGCTTCTGAAGCAGGCGGCTGCCCAGCCGAATCCCCCAGTACACCGCCAGCGCAATCGGCAGGTTGCGGAACAGCACCAGCGCCAGATAGCGCCGCACGTCGAAGTTCGGGAAGAGATTCGGGAAGACAGGCTGCGCCAGCGCCAGCGTAAACAGCGCCTGAGTCGCCAGGAGCTTGGGCAGCCAGGTGGCGCGATACAGGCTGATATTCTTCTGGTAGTCGTCGGCGATCTCGGCCAGCGCGGTATCCAGAAAGCCGCCCATCTCTCCGGCGCGTATTATGCCGATGATATGCGCTTCAAAGATGCCCGGATACTGCGCCATCACATCGGAGATGCGCCCCCCGGTATGGGCTACCTCGGCCATCTCGCGGGCGGTGCGGGCCAGGTTCCGGTTCGGCGTGCGCTGCGCCAGGTTCTCCAGGGCCGTATAGAGAGTCATGCCGCTGCGGACGAGCGAGGCCAGCTGCTGAAAGAACAACAGCAGATCGCGCGTCTTCACTCCGCCCAACGGAGTCGCCGGTACGGCGGGCGCAGGCGTCTGAAGCGAGCGGGCCTGCGTGAGCGCGCTTCGGGTCTGCTTGCCGACTACCCGCGCCGCGTTCCCCGCCAGCGTGATGCTCCCCGTTCGCACCGCGCCCTGCTTCATCGTTAATTGCTGCCCCACGGGCGGCGCGTTCCCGGTCAGCAGAGGCATTTCCGAAGCGCCGTTCAGGGACGCCTGGTTCTGGACGGCAGGCACATTGGTGGGCGCCGCTCCCAGATTGGGCGCGATAGACTGCGGGCGATACCCCATTTGCAGCAGGCGGCGTTGTACGTCGGCGGCGTCCACGGCGTCTATCTTGCCCAGGACGGTCTTGCCGGTCTCATCCACCGCCTCATAGAAGAAGTTCATCATTTGCTACTCGTTCAATAGGCTGCGAGAGAATGGGTTTCGAGCGAAGCAGGCTGGCGACAGTACGGCCGCCGGGCAGAGTCAGATCGGGCGCGAGGTCGGCCAGCGGATACAGGACAAACGCCCGCTCGGCGATACCTGGGTGGGGCAGGGTCAATCTGTCCGTGCGCAGCGTCCGGTTTCCATACAGCAGAATATCTATATCAATGGTGCGCGGCCCCCACCGCTGGCTGCGCTGGCGCTTTCCGGCCTCTTCAACCTGCTGTACCCGCTCCAATAGCTCCACCGGCGTCAGCGTGGTTCTTATTCGCACCACGCAGTTAAGGTGCGGCGGAAACTTCGTTGCATCGCCTGGCTCCAGCCCCATATGCGGCGACTCGTAGACGGGCGATACGGCCTCCACCTGCACGCCCGGCCCGAGGGTTCGCAGACGCCGTATGGCCTCCCGCAGATGGCTCAGCCTATCTCCCAGGCTGGAGCCCAGCCCCAGATAGGCAACGGTTCCCTCCGCTGCCCGTGCGTTCTCCGCCGCTTCCATGCCGCTTCTTTTCTCCCATCCCTATTCAGGTTTACGCGGCATTTTCGCGGCCTGTTCCGGAGACCGCATTTTCGTCTGTTTTTGATTGTGCCAATTATACACCGTTTCCGTAGCTTTGTCCAATTGGGGAAGGAGGGTCTCTCGCGGCCCATTGACTTTGTTTTGTCTCGTCCGGTATTCTGAAAACAGCACCCTGGGGTGAGAAAGGATTTGAAGGGGGCCATGCTGACGCCGCGCGAACGCCAGGAACAGTGGGAGCAAGAGTTTTTAGCGCCCTGGGCAGCCAGAGCCGCCGAGTCGCGGGGCCGTCAACGCCCGGAAACGCCCGACCCGGTGCGAACCGCCTTTCAGCGCGACCGCGACCGCATCCTCCATTCTAAGGCTTTCCGCCGCCTCAAGCATAAGACGCAGGTCTTCATTGACCCGGAAGAAGATCATTACCGCACCCGTCTTACCCACACGCTGGAGGTCGCCCAGATCGCGCGCACCATCGCCCGCGCCCTCCGGCTCAACGAGGATCTGACGGAAGCCGTTGCCCTCGCCCATGATCTGGGCCATCCACCCTTCGGCCATGCCGGAGAAGAGGCCCTCGACGCCGCCTACCGCGAGTACGTCCCCCACGCCGGCTTCCGCCACTATGAGCAGAGCCTGCGCGTGGTGGAGCTGCTGGAGCGCGGCACCGGCGAAAATCCCCCCGGCCCGGGCCTGAATCTGAGCTGGGAGGTGCGCGATGGCATCGCCCGCCACAGCAAAGGCCGCAAAGACCTGACCGATCCCTCCGCCCAGCACGCCGCCACGCTGGAGGGCAACGTCGTGCGCATTGCCGACCGCGTCGCCTACATCAACCACGATATTGACGACGCTCTGCGCGCCGGCGTGCTGAGACCGGCCGACCTGCCGCGCGAGCAGATGGAGTCCCTGGGCCACAGCCACTCGGAGCGCATCGCCCGCATGGTCATTGACATCGTAGAGCATAGCGACGGCAAGCCGATAGTAGAGATGTCGCCCGCCGTCGCGGTGGCCACCGATACGCTCAAGGAGTTCCTGTTCGAGCGCGTCTACTGGAACGCCGCCACCGGCAACCAGGATCTGCGCAAAGCCCAGCACGTCATCCACGCGCTCTTTCACCTCTATATGGAGCAGCCCGAGCGCATGAGCGGCAACGCAGCCCTGCGCGACCTGCCAACAGAGGAACTGGCCCAGCATGTCTGCGACTTCATCGCCGGTATGACCGACCGCTATGCGGTCTCCTGCTTCGTCCGCCTGTTCGTTCCCAAAAGCGCCGGCGTTCCCTCCTTCCCGTAGCCGCCCTTTGCAACCCCGCGCAGATATGGTATAATGCTAGTGGAATGGGCCTGGAGGCGCATTTCCAACCCCCTTACAATTGAACACCCGCAAACGCCCAATATGGTTGCGTGGCGCGGCCGCCTCCGCACGCGCTTTCGAGTATCGGAGCGATGTGCAGCGGTACGGAGGTAATGACGGATGAAGACCAGCCTGAAGTGCCATTGCGGTCAGCGTATCTCACGGCGCGATGTGATGCAGCAAGGTTACTATGTGCGCCAGTTTGGCCCCAGCTATGTCTATATCAAATATCGCTGCTCGCGCTGTAAGAAACTGGGCGAACACTTTATCAAGCAGGAAGAGTGGGAAGACAGCCTGCTTCATGAAACCTCCAGCGACGTGAGCGTGGCCGAGCGAGAGCGCTTCCGTAAACTTGGCAATATTACGCTGGACGAAATGCGTGAATTTCATCGTGCGCTAGAGTGCCTGGAGACGATCCCCAACCTGCTTGAAGACGAATCGAAGTAACCGGATCTCCGCGCTTGAGATAGCAGACTTCCACCCCCTTACGTAGCACTCGGCCTCCGGACTGGGTGAGGATTGAAACAGGCAAACAAACAAACAGCAACGGTACCCATAAAATCAGGAGAGCGGCGCCTGCCAGGCGCCGCTCTCCTGTTTCCAGGTCATCCAAAATGCGAGATGACCCACGTTGCGATTCGGGAGGGATTCCCCATGCATCTCTATTTTCTCCGCCACGGCGCCGCCGAGGAGCACCACGCCGGTCAGCGCGATGCCGACCGTCACCTTACCTCTGAGGGCCGCGCGGAGATGCAGGCGGCGGCAGCCGGCCTGGCCGCCCTCGACCCCAGGATAGACGCCATCTATTCCAGCCCCCTGGCGCGCGCCCTCGAAACCGCCCAGATCGCCGCCAAGGCGCTCGGTCTGCGCGAGGACAAGATCCGCCTGGAGGAGCGACTGGCTGCCGGCAACCTGCGCCTGGGCAGCCTGCAATCCCTGCTGGCGTCACAGCCATCCTCCGCCCGAATCCTGCTTGTCGGCCATGAGCCGGATTTCAGCATGGTCGTCGGACAGCTTATCGGCGGGGGCGCGGTCGAGATCAAGCGCGGCGGGCTGGCGCGCGTGGAGGCAGTTCGCTTAGAGCCCGGCGGCGGCGTCCTGCGCTGGCTTCTGACCCCGCAGCATCTTTTCCTACGTTCCCAGGAAAGCCGCTGAGCAGGGTTGACTGCCCGTAGCAGTCCTAAAAGGCAACCTGGCTCCCGACTTCCAGGAAAGCAAGCACTGGATTGAGCAGGACTCACTGCCCGTAGCGGTCATAAAAGAAGGTATCGAACAGCAATACGCCGATCAGGATCACGCTCACGAGGGCGACGATGGCGTTCTTGGCGCGCACGACATCGCCCGTGTCCGGGTCGGGCAGAGAGATCACAACGCCTGCCCCGATCAAGATCAAGGACAGGCGCACGAAAAAGCGCCCCAATCGCTGACGCAGGCCCATGACCTTCTCCTCTTCCGGCCCTTGAACCTGATAGGGTGACAGCGTAGTCAGGGGAGCAGGCTTGCATTCTATCCTCTGATCCCCCATCCTCGCTGTCATCGGAGTAGGGATCACGCCGGGACGGCAACTTCCTCCTCATCTTCATCGGCTGGCTGGCCCATCCCAGCGAGCGTGGCTTCGGCGTCGCGCGGGCGCTCCACCCGCTCATCGGCGACGAGCTTGCCGTCCTTGAATCGGATAATACGCTGCGCGTGCTCGGCAATATCCTGCTCATGCGTAACGATGACGACCGTTTTGCCCTCCCGGTTTAGCTTCTGGAAGATCGCCATGATCTCCTCGCCGGTGCGCGTATCCAGGTTTCCGGTCGGCTCGTCCCCAAAGATGATGGGCGGATCGTTGACGAGGGCGCGGGCGATGGCGACCCGTTGCTGCTGTCCGCCGGAGAGCTCATTGGGCTTATGGTGAGCGCGGTCGCCAAGCCCCACGATCTGCAGGGCGTGCCGGGCTATCTGCATGCGGTTTTTAGCGCTGGTGTTGCTATAGAGCATCGGCAGCTCCACGTTACGCAGCGCCGAGGTACGCGCCAGCAGATTGAACGTCTGAAAGACAAAACCGATCTTGCGGTTGCGTATCTCCGCCAACTGATTGTCATTCAGGCGTGCGACTTCGATGCCATCCAGCTTGTAGGAGCCGCGCGTCGGCTTGTCCAGGCAGCCGATCAGGTTCATGAAGGTGGACTTGCCGGAGCCGGACGGCCCCATGATCGCCACGAACTCGCCACGATAGATCTGCAAGGAGACGCCCCGCAGCGCGTGCACCTCCATTTTGCCCATCTTGTAAATCTTATGCACGTCCTGAACTTCAATCATCACGTCCGACATTCTTGCAACCGCTCCCTTGTGTACTTGGAGACCTCACTCTCCTGGCGGCAGGCTAAACCCTGCCGCTGTGGAGCCTACGGCCTGCTGCCCACCTACGTGGGCAGAGATCATGCTGACTGCCAGGGTCGGGCCTGCAATAATTCGGCCCTCCGCCCTGCGACACCGACGCGGGCAGAATACCCGTTGACAACGCCAGGGGCGTCACCATCGTTCTCTAGGGGCAGCCCTGCTGCCTACGCAGGCAGA
>Ga0070741_10009017_pt1 | contig 19645 bp, 19 predicted proteins | sample Coa_R1_4_FD_66440 | JGI IMG/M metagenome (GOLD analysis project Ga0070741, IMG submission 66440) | Surface soil microbial communities from Centralia Pennsylvania, which are recovering from an underground coalmine fire - Coalmine... | ecosystem: Environmental > Terrestrial > Soil > Unclassified ...
GGGGGATCCAGAGGGCGTGGACGACGTCCTCCGAGCGGAGCTGCACGCGCACCGGCACGCCGACCGGGATGTGCAGCTCGTTGGCCGTGACGATGCCCTGGCCGGGGTACTCGAAGCCCCACCAGAACCGGTTGCCCGTGGCCACGACGGTGAGCGCGTTCGGCTGGGACGCGGCGGCGCCGAAGATGATCGGCAGCTCCAGCGCGCCGAGCACCGCCAGCACCACGACCGGCGCGAGCGTCCAGCCGATCTCGAGCCGGTTGTTGCCCTGGACCTGGCGGGGGGCGGGGGCGCCGGGGCGCGCGCGGAAGCGCCACAGGCAGTAAAACAGCAGGCCCCAGACGAGCAGCGCCACGCCCGCCGACATGATGAGCACGATGTTGAACAGATCGGAGATGGCGCGGGCGGGCGGCCCGGCGGGGTCGAGCGTGAAGCCGGGCTCCTGAGCGCGCGCCAAGGCGGGCCCGAGGCCGCCGAGCTGGCCGAGCGCGGCCGCTGCCAGCGCGAGGGCGGCCACCGCCCGCACGGGGCGCCCCGGCCAGCGCGTGCGGTGCGTGGGCTTGCGTTGAGCCGCGTCCATTATCCGTTCGGCTCCCGGCGCTACTGCACCCATGGCCCGCGCCACCGCGCCGCGCGGCCCGTGGGCGCAACCTGCTTCCGTCTCGTCGTCACACTCATTGAGCAAGCAGACTGCTGCCCGGCCAGACGGCCCGACGGGGGTGGCCGCCACGCGATCAGCCGACGGCTGCCCCGCCGGGCGCGTAGTCTGCTCCAGTATACGTGCGCGGGCAGCCAGCGTGCGCAGGCGCCGGGCCCGTCTCCCGCACGATGTGTACCAGCGCGGCGCCACGCGGCACTGGCGGCTGGCCGGGCCGCCTCAGTGCCCCGGGGGCGGCGACCAGTGTACCATCCGGGCGACCCAACGCGGTGGTTGGGCGTGAAGGAGACGATGCATGCAGCACGCGATTCTTGGCCCGGGCGGCGTGGGCGGGCTGATCGGCGGCGCGTTGGCGCGCGCGGGGCACCCGGTGACCCTCGTCGTGCGGCCCGAGGCGCTGGCCGCCTACCCGCACGCCCTGACCGTCGAGAGCGCCATCCTCGGCACGTTCGAGGTTCCAGCGCAGCCCGTGGCGGCCCTGCAGGGGCCCGTCGACGTCCTCTGGGTGACGGTCAAGGCGACGCACCTGGACGCCGCGCTCGCCGCCGTGCCGCCCGAGCGGCTGGGCGACGCGGTCGTCATCCCGCTCCTCAACGGCGTGGACCACATGGCGCGCCTGCGGGCGGTATACGGCGCCGAGCGGGTTGTTGCTGGGGCGATTCGCTCAGATACCGAGCGTGTGGCGCCCGGGCGGATCGTGCACCGCCTGTGGCACGTGCCGCGGCCGCCGGACGGCGGGCCACTGCCGCCGAGCGCGCCGCACCCGGTCGAGCTGGCGGCCCAGGGCGAGCTGCGCCCCCGCGCCGAGGCGATCGCCGCCGAGCTGACCGCCGCGGGCGTGCCGTGCGCGGTGCGCGACGACGAGGCGCAGTTGCTCTGGAGCAAGTTCGTGGGCATCGCGTCGAGCGGGCTGGCGGCGGCCGCGGCGGGGAGCGCCAGCGCCGCGCGAGCCGATCCGGAGCTGCACGCGCTCACCGTGGCCGCGCTCAAGGCGGTCGTGGCTGTGGCCGCGACGCAGGGCGCAGCGCTGGACGAGGCGCCACTGCTGGCGGCGCTCGACCGGCCGCCGGGCGCCAGCAAGTCGTCGCTGCAGCGCGACCTGGAAGCGGGGCGGCCGACCGAGCTGGAGGCCTACGCGGCGCCCGTGATCCGCGAAGGCCGCGCGCACGGCATTGACGTGTCAGCCGTCGAGGCGCTGCGCGACCGCGTCGCCGCACGGGCGCGGGCGCTCCAGCGCGCGTAGGCGGCGCCCGGTGCGGCGTTGAAGGAGCTGATCCACGAGCCGCAGGGAGGAGCCGGGGCTGTGACGCGATGGAGCGTCCGAGGCTTTACCAGATCTCGCGGAGGTCTAGCGCGAAGCCGGGGAGCACGGGATCGCCCGCGAGCGTCTGCGGGTTGTCGAGACGCTGGACCGGCGCGTCGGGGCGATAGACGTAGACCTGACGCGCTTCAGGATCGAGCAGCCAGCCGAGCCGCGCGCCATTGGCAATGTACTCCGCCATCTTCGCCTGCAGGGCCTCCAGGCGATCCGACGGCGAGCGCAGTTCCAGCACGAAGTCCGGGCAGAGCGGCAGGAACCGCTCCCACTCTTGTGCCGAGAGCTGCTCCAGGCGACTATTCGGGAGCCAGCTCGCGTCCGGGGCGCGCACCGCGCCGTTCGGCAGGCGGAAGCCGGTCGAGGGGCTAAACACGGTCCCGGTCCCGTCGCGCTCGGCCCACACCCAGAGTCGAGCGATGATAGACGCTTCGCCCCTACCGCTGGTGCCTCCCACTGGCGGCATGATGCTCCAATCCCCCTCGGCGGTGCGCTCGATCCATAGCGCGTCGTTGAGTTGGCACAGGGCGAGGAACTGCTCTTCGGTGACGTCGAGTGCTGGCCGCACGCGCAGGATGAGCGGCCAGGGGTAGGCCTCGGGGGGCGCTTTCGCTTTGCGGGTCGCGGCCTTCATCTGCTGCTCCTTCGGTTCCCCGTGGGATATCGCCATAGGCTGATTATCGCGCAGCCACGGGGGCTGGGTCTGGCGCACTAGGGAGAGCCACCGACGCCCGGCGAGTGAGCGCGCTGGGGTGCGCGGCGCACCAACAGCGCGAGGGTGCTATGCTAGGGGCGCGGTTCCCGAGCTATCGCGCCCGCCGTGGGGCAGGGCGTCCCCATTCAAGAAGGGAGCGTGCAGCATGGCACGGATGCGGGTAATTGACGGCGATGGCCACGTCTTCGAGGACTGCGCGGCGATCGCGCGGCGCCTGCCGGCGCCCTGGGAGCCGGCGCGGCTGAGCGCGCCCGATCGCATCACCGCGCCGCTCGACCACCTGCACAACGATAACGGCCGCATCCCGCCCGGCGCTTTCAACCGCGCCGTCGGGCCGCAGCAGTGGGTCGAGTTCATGGACGCCGTCGGCATCGAGGCGGCCGTGCTCTACCCGACCGTCATGCTGGCGTTCGGCCGCCTGCCCTATCCCGACTACGCCATCGTCACCAGCCGGGCCTACAACGACTGGCTGGCCGAGACCTACCTGGCGTTTAGCCCGCGCTTCCGCGGCATGGGCCTCGTCCCGCTGCAGGAGCCGGAGGTCGCGGCCGCCGAGCTGCATCGCTGTGTGACCGAGCTGGGCATGTGCGGCGCCATGCTGCCAGTGGACCTGGTGACGGGCAGCCTGGGCGCGAAGCACTACTACCCGCTCTACCAGGAGGCCGACCGCCTGGGCTGCTGCCTGGCCGTCCACGGCGGCTGCCATGCCGGCCTGGGCATGGACGACTTCCACAGCTTCGCGCCGGTCCACGCACTGGGCCACCCTATCACGCTGCTGACGGCGCTCGCCGCAGTGGTCTTCGACGGCCTCCTCGACAAGTTCCCGCGCGTACGCTGGGGCTTCCTCGAGGGCGGCGTGGCCTGGGTACTGACGGCGCTGGAGCGCTTCCAGGGCTCCTACGAGGCGTTTACGCCGCACAACGTGCGCGGCGAGCTGCTGACGCTGCCGCCGGGCGAGCGCCTGCGCGACTACCTGCGCCGCCAGTTCCGCGAGGGCCGCCTGTTCGTGGGCTGCGAGGGCGACGAGCCGGCCATCGCGACCGTGGTGAAGGAGGTCGGGCCGCACTGCCTGCTGTTCTCGTCCGACTTCCCGCACGAGGTGAACAACGACCTCTGCCGCGAGGAGATCGCGGAGTTGCTGGCGCACGAGGGGCTGAGCGACGCCGAAAAGGCCGGCATCCTGCACGCGAACGCCGAGCGCTTCTATGCCCTGGCGGGCGTGGGGGCCGGGGGCCAGGGCGCGGGGGTTAGGGCCTAGGGCTACGGGCGGAGCAGGCGCCTGGGCGCGAGGGACGCGGGCGGAAGCGAGCGGGGCGGCGCGAGGGCGCGGAGAGGGTGCGGATGCGGTTCGGGACGTTCAACTACAACCAGGGGCGCGCCGGGGTGCCGGAGCAGCAGCTCTTCGCGGAGCTGCTGGACCAGCTTGAGCTGAGCGAGCGGCTGGGCTTCCACGAGGCCTGGTTCACCGAGCACCACCACTCCGACTACTCGCTCCTGCCGTCGCCCAACCTGGTGATCGCCGCGGCGTCGCAGCGCACGCGCCGCTTGCAGCTCGGCAACCTGGTGAACGTGCTGCCGTTCCACGATCCGCTGCGCGTGGCCGAGGAGGCGGCGACCCTCGACCTGCTCACGGGCGGGCGGCTGGCCGTGGGTGTCGGCCGGGGCATCCGCCGCGACGAGTTCGAGCAGTATGGCTTCGATACGGCGGTGGCGCAGGCGCGCTTCGACGAGGCGGTCGAGGTCCTGCTGCGCGCCTGGACCGAGGAGCGCTTCTCCCACGCCGGGCGCTACTGGACCTACCGCGACGTCTCGCCGCGCCCCCGCCCGCTCCAGCGCCCCCACCCGCCGCTGTACTACGGCGCCATCTCGCCAGCGAGCGTGGACCTGGTGGCGCGGCGGGGCTGGCACCTGGCGCAGTCGCGGGCGCCGCTCGACGACGTGGCGGCGACCGTTGCGCGCTACCGCGCGGCCCGTGCCGCCGCCGGGCTGGACCCCACCGGCGGCCGAGTCGTGCTAGCGCGCGAGATCTACGTGGCCGAGACGGACGAGCAGGCGCGCGCCGAGGCGCAGCCGGCGCTGCTGCGCTTCTGGCAGCTTTCCAACGACAACGTGCTCCAGACCGATCCGCTCGGCCCCGAGGACCTGCCCCGCCTCACGGCGCGCCTGCCCTACTTCCGCGGCGGCGCCACCTTCGAGCTATTCGACGCGTGGGGCGTGACGCTCATCGGCAGCCCCGAAACGGTGGCCGCCAAGGCGCGCGCCATCGTGGAGACCATCGCGCCCACCAGCCTGGTCGGCATCTTCAGCTTCGGCACCCTCACCCACGAGCAGGTGTGCCGCTCGCTGGAGCTGTTCGCCACCCACGTCATACCGGCCCTCGCGCCCGAGCCAGCGCCGGCGTAGGAGGCCGGCCCCGCCGCATTGGCGGTGCCGGCCTACGTGTCGCGCACGCCGGGGGCGAACAGAGCCTCGATTTCGGGCGCCTGGCGGATCAGGCCCTCGTCGAGCAGCTCGGCGATGACGGTCTGCACCATGCGGCGGTTGGTGGCCAGGCCGGGCGGGAACGGATCGGCGCCGAACTCGGCCGCCGCGTCGGCGAAGGTCAACTCGGGGAACAGGAAGTAGGCCTCGGCGGCCTGGCGCGCGCGCTCGTAGGCCACCTGCTTCGAGCGCTCGAAGGTGTCGTAGAGCTTCCTGGGCAGCGCGGGATCGTGCTCCAGCAGCCGTTCCTGCATGAGCAGGATGTGGTTTACCGGCGTCATGCCCGTCTTGGCGTAATAGTCGCGGAACGTTTGCCGCCCGATCTCCAGCGGCAGCTTGTGTACCTTCGGCCCCGCCTCGACGGCCGCGGCGTGCGAGTCGCCGTAGGCGCCGTCAATCTCGCCCCGCTGCAGCAGGTCGTTCAAGTGCTCGCCCGGCTGCAGCCGCCGCAGCTCGATGCCCGGCGCCAGGCTATCGGTCACGCCCTCGCCGTGCGTGTGCTCCGCCGTGCGGCCGTTCACCCAGGCGATGTCCTGCGGCCGGATGCCGTATAGCTCGCGCAGAACGATGCGCATCCACACGCCGGCGGTCATCTGGTAGTCGGGGATGCCGATGCGCTTGCCCTTCAGGTCGGCGAAGCTCCGGATGCCCGAGGCGGCGTGGACGTAGAACTCCAGCCACATCGCCGCCTTGAGCAGGAACGTCGGGATGGCGAGCCAGCGCAGGTGGGTGCGCTCGCCCTGCGCGATCTTGTCTTTGGTGATGACGTAGTTCGAGATGGAGAACTCGAACACGTCGCAGGCGTTCTCCTGCAAGTGCCACTGGTGGAGCTGCGCGGCGTGGCCGACGTGCCAGTCCATCTCGTAGCCGTCGAGCTGCACCGTGCCGTCCACGAGGGGCTGGATGCGCGGGTTCTGGTGGAAGGCGAGCTTCAGTTTCATCGCTTCCTCTCTCGGGCGGATCGCCTTGAGACCGCCGGCCCTCACCCCAGCCCTCTCCCAGGGGGAGAGGGAGTGGGACGCCCTCACCCCGGCCCTCTCCCAGGGGGAGAGGGAGCCGACGAAAGCTGCGCGCGCAGCTCGGCCAGCGCCTCGGCGGCGGTCAGCAGGCGCGCGAACCACTGCGCCCAGGCGCTGAACACGACGCGCTCCACGTCGGCCTCGGCCACGGGGCCCCAGCCCCGGTCGGGGATGGGGCGCACGGCGCAGCAGTCGCGCAGCGCCGCCACATAGTAGCCCCGATTGGACGCCTCGCGCACCGTCGTGTCGCAGCCGTACTGGAGGGTGGTGCCCGCGATCATCACCGTGTCGCGGCCGCGCTCGCACAGGTAGGCGTCCACCGGCGTGTCCTGCCACAGCCCGGAGATAGGCCACAGGCCATTCGCGACGAACGGCTTCTCGAACACCAGGTCAGCCGGCCCGGCGCCGAGCGCGTCGGCCACGCGCCAGAGTGAGGCGGCGAGCCGCTCGTCGCCCGGGCGCTGGATGCGCGTCTGCCCCTCGGGGATGAGCGCGAACACGGTGGGGATGCCGTGCGCGCGGCAGAAGGCGAGCAGCGGCCCCAGCCGCTCGACGGCGGCGGCCGCGGCGGGCGCGTACGCGGGCGAGGAGGGCTCGACCATGCGCTGCTGCAGGTCGTTCACCAGCAGCGCGCAGCGGCCGATCTCCAGCCGAAAGTCAGGTGCGGGCAAGCCGGCCCCCTTCGCTACGTGAGATAGCCGCGCTGCCGCCAGTAGCGCTCGGCGGCGGGGTGGAGCGGCACGTCGAGCGGGTTGGCCGGACGGTCCTGGCACATCGTTTCCAGCGGCAGCGGGCCAGTGCCCTGCCACGGGATGCGGTCGCGGCGCTCGTCGAGCGCGTCGCAGAAGGCCGTCACGAAGGCATCCGAGGCGTCGGCGCGGCAGAACACCGGCCAGCCGCTGAAGTCGGGCATCGGCAGGTCGGCGGCGAGCTTCGGATAGTTCGCCTTCGGCATGACGCTGAAGCGCCAGCCCATGTCCTCCAGCGCGCGGCGGATCGGCTCGTCTACGGCCAGCAGGCGCATGTCCAGGTCGAGCGCCTGGTTCGCCCACACGCCCACCGCCTCGTCGAAGATGGCGTCGACCTCGCCGCGCGCCACCGCGCCGATGCGGCCGTCGACGTTCGGCAGGCCCGGGTCGTAGCGCACCTCGCCGCCCCAGGCTTTCAGGTCGTCCAGCGAGAAGCCGGCGACCTGTAGCACGAGGTCCAGCATGAAGTGGACCGAGTGGTCGGGCTGGCCGCGCAGCGACACCCGTAGCGGGTAGCGCCGCCCGCGGATCTCGGCGAGCGAGGTGAGGCCGGTCCTGGCGGTCACGCCAAAGGCGAACTGATCGTAGGAGGGGATGTTGGTGATGACGCGCACCGGCTGCGGCTCCTTGTAGGGGCCGGTGCCGCGGTAGGCGAGGGTCAGCGGCTCGGCGGGGTTCACGATGGCGACATCGGCCTCGCCGCGCACCACGGCGTCAATGCCGTCGGGCGTGTCGCTGGCGAACAGCGTATAGGCCCAGTCGCCGGCGCCCTGGCGGCGCAGGTGGATGGTGGACTGCTTCTCGTCCCAGTCGCGGCGGCTCACCAGTTCGGAGGCGACCTCCAGCATCAGCTTGGAGCGGGTGGTGACGGGCTCGGCGCGCAGGCGCCGCCCCTTGCTATCGAATCCTGGCTCGGCTTCCATCAAGGGCTCCTTTCATTGTGGGACCAGGCCGAGAGTGCGCTGCACTTCGAGGAGAATGTCGCTCGCCACCATGTCGGTCACCGGCCGGTCCCAGCTCAGAGTTGAGTCTTTCTCGCGCTCGATCTCCACGCCGCGCTGGAGGGTCGCCTCGCTGAACGAGCCGTCGGCGCTGAAGCTGTCGATGGCCTGGTCGTAGGCGGCGAGGGCGACCTCGGGGCGTAGGTCGAGCCACTCGGCCGCGACGCGCGCCGCGCCCGCCCGGTCGGCGTGCAGGAAGCGCAGCGCTTCCAGGTACCCCGCCGCGAACGCCTTCACCCCCACCGGGTCGTTCGCCACCCGCTCGGCGGTCGTGGCGGTGGCGGTGAGCGCCAGGTCAGGCAGCAGCGCCGCCGCGCGGCCGAGGATGTTGTAGCCGCGCAGCTCCAGCTCGGTAGACTGCGGCGGCTGCAGGCCGATGGCGTCGAGCTGGCCGCTCTCTAGCGCGGCCACCGCGCCGCGGCCCGCCGGGTACACGTTCGCGTCGCGCTCGGGGTCCATGCCGTTCGCACGCAGGATGGTGCGGATGATGAAGTCCTCCACGCCGCCGGGCGAGCTGACGCCGATGTTCTTGCCGCGCAGCTCCGCGAGCGTCCGGTACTCCGGCCGCGCGACGAGCACGTGCATCGGCCGATCCACGAGCGCGGCGACGAAGCGCACGGGGATGCCGTGCATGTTCGAGTTGATCACGCGGCTGAAGCTGGCCAGATAGTCGAATTGGCCGGCCATCAGGCCCGCGTGCCCGGCGTTCGCATCAATGCGGTGCAGGGTGGCCTCCAGGCCGTGGCGCGCGAAGAAGCCCTCGACGATGGCGATGCGCAGCGGCAGGAACTGTAGCCCCTCAGAAGTGATCGAGATGTGGATCTGGCGCGGCGCCACGGTGAAGGGCACGGGCGCCGCCTCGGGCGCGGCGGCCGCCGGCGCCGGGGCGGCGGGCGCGGCCGGCGGCGCGGCCTGACAGGCGCCGAGCAGCGCGCACGCCAGTAGCACGGTCAGTGATCGAGGCGCCATCGGCTGCTTCCCCCTCGTCGTCGGCTGCGCCGCGGCCGCCTCAGCGCTGCGGCTCGGTGAGCACCCCGCGCAGCAGGCTAAAGTCCACGACCTGCGCGACCGGAGTATTGGCGTCGGGCGTGCCCATCTGCGCCTTCGCGTTGTCGATCTCGGGCTGGATCTCGGCGTCGGTCGCCAGGCCGTCGGCGGTGAAGGTCTTCACGGTGGCGTCGTAGGCCGCGTCGCCCATCGCCGGCTCGATGCCGGCCCAGTCCACGATCTCGGCGATGGCGGCGGCGCGGTTGGCGCGGGTGAACGCCATGCCGCGCAGCGCCGCGCGCAGCACGGCGCGCACCTCGTCGGGCCGCTCGTGCAGCCGCTGGTCGGTGGTCGTGATGCCGCCCGACGCGGCACGGAAGATATCGGCGGCGTCCACGAGCTGCCGCATGCCCTGCGTCTCGGCAGCCAGGTTGAACGGCAGCGGGATCACTGCCCCCTGCACCTGGCCGCTGGCGAGTGCCGGCACGGTGCCGCTGATGTCGGAGAAGGGGCGCGTGACCAGGTCCGCGTCGGGATCGAGCCCGTAGTGGCTGAAGATGTCGCGGGCGACGTGCTCCAGGCTGCCGCCGCGCGGCCCCACGGCAACCGGCTGGCCGCGCAAGTCCTGCACGCGGCCGATGCTGGGCTGGGCCATCAGGTAGAACAGCGGCTTGTTGCTGAACACCAGCACGACCTTCACCGGCGCGCCGCTCGCCGCCAGGCGCACGGTGGCGCCGAACAGCGTCGAATAGTCGATCTCCCCGCTGAGCATCGCCGGTGCGAAGGTGCTGGAGCCGACCTGCACCATCTGCGCGTCGAGCCCCTCCTCGCGAAAGAAGCCCTGCGTGATGGCCAGCCGCACGGGAATCAGGTTGGTGTTGGCGGTGGGGTTGGCGATCACGATCGGCTTCAGCGGTTGCCCGCCGGGCGCGCTCGTGGCGGTCGTCTCCCTGTCCCCCGGCTCTCCCGCTGATCCCGCGGCGCCCGAGCTAGCGCCGCCCGGACTCGGGGGGCTGGCGGGGCCGCTCCCAGCGGCCTGCGCGCAGGCGGCGAGGGTACAGGCGGCCAGGAGGAGGAGCACGCGGCGGGCGTTGGTCATCGCGCCACCCTCTGCCGACGCTTCGCGGGAGTCGGGGTGCCGCCATTGTAGCAGCGCGCCGGGCCGCGCACAATCGCGCGCCGCGCCAGCCGGAGCACCCACCCGCCCTCGCTACGCTCGCCCGGTTCTTCCCCAGGGGAGCGACGACGCGGGCGGCGCAGCCTCAGGGGCGCGGTAGTATACTCGGGGCCAGGGCGCGGGGATGATGGCCCGAGTGTGGGTATAGGGAGAGGGGCGATGAGCACGATCTGGGTGGACCTGCTGGGCAGCCAGGTGCGCTACTATGGCCAGCGCTACCGCACGCGCGTGATCGAGGCGGGCAGCGGCGAGGCGCTGGTGCTGATTCACGGCGTCGGCGGCCACGCCGAGGCGTACAGCCGCAACGTGGTCCGGCTCGGACAGGAGTACCGCGTGCTGGCGATGGACCTGCTCTGGCACGGCTTCTCCTCGAAGCCGCCGTACCAGGGCCAGGCGGTGCCGACCTACGCCGGGCAGATCATTGACCTGCTCGACTCGCTCGGCATCGAGCGGGCGCACATCGAGGGCGAGTCGCTGGGTGGCTGGGTGGCGCTGTGGTTCGCGCTCCACCACCCGGAGCGGCTGGGCAAGCTGATCCTGAACACGGCGGCGGGCGTGCGCTACGCGCCGGGCTCGGTGGACGAGCGGCCCGAGGAGGGTACGCAGCTCCTCCGCCAGCGCTCGATCGCGGCGATCAACGATCCGACGCAGGAGACGATCCGCAAGCGCCTCGAGTGGCTCATGGCCTCGCCTGACCGCGTGACCGACGAGCTGGTCGAGCTGCGACGCCGTATCTACTCGGACCCGGAGACGCGGCGCGCGCTGACCGACGTGTTCGCCAACTCGTTCGGCGGCGGCGACTCGGCCAGCTACACGCTCAGCGAGGACATGGTGCGCCAGGTGCAGGCGCCGACGCTGGTGCTGTGGTCGGACAAGAACCCGGGCATGGGGCCGGACGTGGGCGCGCGGCTCACCTCGCTCATCCCGGGCGCGCAGTCGTACTGCATGGCCGACGCGGCGCACTGGCCGCAATGGGAGCATCCGGAGGAGCACGACGCGGTGGTGCTGCGTTTCCTGCGCGGGGCATAACCCCTGGTCGTCGCGCCGCTGGCCCTGCTACAGCAACGCTCAGCGTGATTGACCCGCTACAAGCTCGCGGAGAGGTAGGGTAGGGGCTCGTCCCCCGCCGCCCGGCCGGCGCGGCCCGGCTCCTTCATCCTGAAAACCGTTCGAAGCACTCGGCCAGGGGTGCTGTGTATGCTTGGCAAGCCAAACATACACAGCACCCCTGGCCGGCAGCTTAGGATCTGTCGCGGCCGTGTTACGGGGTCAGTGCCGCGGCCTGGCGGCGGCCTCTGCGGAGCGGGGCCGCCGCGTCGCCGGCCGCAAGGCGGGTCTCCATGCGATCCCACGGGCAGATACCGTCTTCCCAGATCTCGACTTCCCACCAGTTCGTGTCCTGGTCCTCCAGGTAGAAGGAGTAGGAGCCGTGGGCGTAGACCGGGTCCTGCAGCCGCACGATCCCGAACGCCTCCTGCACCCGCGCCGTGGCCGCGTGCAGCGCGTCAATCGTCGCCTCGTCGGCCTGAAGCATGACGCCGTGGTGGTTCGAGCGCCGCTGCGGCACCAGCCGGTCGCCGACCTCCACGGCGATCACGTTCACGCCGCCATAGCCGCCCGCGTAGGCGCAGGTCGGCCCGCCGCGCCGCACGTCGAGCCCCAGGTAGTCGCGATAGAAGCGCATCGTCGGCTCGAGGCGCCGGCACTCCAGCATGACGTAGCTGATCGGGCCGGCGGGCACGATCGCCCCGCGCGGCTCGGCGTCCGGCGGGATCTCCATCGGCCCGAAGGGGCCGTCGTTCTCCTCGATGCGCCACCAGTTGCTATCGGCATCCTTCAGGTAGAAGCCGTACGTGCCCACGCCGAACTTCGCCGGGTCCTCGCGCGCCGGCGCGGTGATCTCCTGGATGGCGTACTCCTCGCGGACGGCGCTGATGCGCGCGTGCACGTCGTCCACCGCCGCCGTGTCGACGACCGGCCGCGTGTAGAAGTTCAGGAACGGCTGGGGCGCCGGGTGGTGGCGCCCATGCACGGCGCCGTACTGGCCGTTGGTGGCCCGCAGGTGGCCGGTCGTCTCCGACGCGTAGTGCGTCTCTAGCCCGAGCACCTCACGGTAGAACCGCAGGGCGCGCGCGAGGTCGCCGACCTCCAGCGTGGTGTGCGAGGCGCGTGCGGGCTGGACGACTGGCATCGCTTCCTCCTCTGTCGCCAAGCGGCGATCCAAGCTTACTTATCGTCGGGCGGGAGCGTCGGGCTGTACAGCTCCAGGCGGTTGCCGGAGGGATCGAGGATGTAGAACGAGCGCCCCACGAACACGCCCCGCCGCCGAATCTCCACGTCCCCCTGCAGTTCGTTCAGGGCCTCCTCGGGCACGACCTCTACGCCCCACTCGCGCATGTGCCGCGCCGCCCGGTCGAAGTCCTCGTCGCTGAGCCGCAGGGCAATGTGCGTCCGGTCGCGGCGATCGCGGCGCACCTTCAGCTCTTCGGGCTGCAAGGTCAGCAGCAGGTCCATGTCGCCGAACCGCACGCAGTGGAAGTGCTCGCCCACGGGGCCACGGTCCTCCATGCCCAGGATCTCGGTGTAGAAGCGCCGCGACTCCTCCAGGTCGTTCACCCGGATCGCCCAGTGCGCGAGCCCGGTGATCTTCACGCCGCGCTGCTCGCTCATGGCTGCTCTCCTCTGCTTATTGCATTGGCTCGCTGGCGCCGCCCAGCCTCTGGGAGCGCGGGCGTCTCGCCCGCCCGGCTCCATACCCTCCCCGTGGCCGGCCAGGGGCGACGAGTCGGCAGTATCCGCCCCGGGCCGGCGGCCCGATGGGCCTTTCGCTCCGAGCGGGCGCCAGGTCCGGCTAGCTGCCCGCGGCGGCCGGCGCGGCCGCGCCCAGGCCGAATAGCGCCTGCGCGTTGCGGTACAGAATCTGCTCCTTCGTCTCGCGCGACAGCCGCGGGTGGTTGCGCAGCGCCTCCAGGCTCTCCGGAAACTCGTTGTCCCAGTGCGGGATGTCGGTGGCGTATAGGAAATGCTCGGCACCCACGTAGTCCAGCGTCTCGGGCAGCAGGCCCTCGCCCGCCTCGATGCTGACGTAGATGGGCGACTCGCGGAAGACCTCGCTGGGCTTCCGCGTCAGGTGCGGCATCTCCTCCGGGCCGCGCTTCTCCCAGTGCTCGTCGAGCCGGTCGAGATAGTAGGGCAGCCAGGTGGCGCCGTTCTCCAGAAACGCCAGGCGCAGGTTCGGGAAGCGCACCGGCACCCCCTGGCAGAGCACGCTCGTGAACTGGAGTAGGATGCCGACCGTGAAGCCGTAGGCGTGGACCTCGGCGAAGGTGGCGAGGCGGTCGCCACCGATGTCGGTGGACGGGCTGCGGCTGCCGTGGATGCACAGCGCGACATCCAGCCGCTCCGCCTCGGCCCAGATCGGATCGTAGTACGTGTCGCCCAGGCCAGGCGCGGGGTGCAGCGCCGACAGCTCGAAGCTGACCAGGCCCAGCTCGGTCACGGCGTGGCGCAGCTCGGCGGCCGCGCGCGCCGGGTCTTGTAGCGGCAGCACGCCGACCGGCCGCAGCCGCGGCGACACGCTGGCGTACTCGCGGGCCACGCAGGTGTTGTAGGCGCGGGCCACGGCGACCGCGAAGTCCTTCTCCCGCATGCGCGAGAGCGTGGCCGCGCGGGTCGGGAACAACACCGCCGTCTCGATGCCGTGCTGGTCCATCAGCGCCAGCCAGGCGGCCGCCTCCTCGGCCGGGCTCATGGCCTGGAACCGCGGCTGCTCGGTGATCTTGCCGAACAGGAACATATCCCAGGGCTGGTCGGCCGAGGGGAACAGGCCGCCAGCGCGCCGGTCCCAGGGGCTTGCCAGGTACTTGAGCACGTCGCTCTCGCGCTCGACCAGGTGGCCGTCGGCGTCGATTACGGGCAGATCGTGGGCCATGGGAGCCTCCCTCCGGGCCGCGCGCTCGCCGCGCCCGCCGCCTGGCGCGCGCGGCGGCGCGGGCGCGCTCCGCGCCTGTGGTGTGCCCATTCTGCCACATGCGGCGCGCGCGTGCAGCGCCCGCGTGGGCGCGCGCGTCCGGGATGCCGGCCCGCGCGCACGAAGCCGTAGCCGCGCTGGCGCGACCCCGCAGTGTATACTGCCCCGGGAGCCGGCGCGGCGCCGCCCCACGAGCGCACAGCACCGCCCCACGAGCGCACAGCACCGCCGGACGTGGGCCTCGCCCCCCGCCTCGCCGCACCCACTTCCTCACCCATCGCGCTTCGTGCTGGCTGGCGAGCAGGCGCCGCTGGCCGCCTGAGACAGGGGCGATGGGGTAGACTCTAGCAGTGGGGGGCGACGGGCGGGGCGCTTGGTCCCAGGGGATGGCATGACCGACTGGGCGCGGGTGACGATCCTGGTGCACGGGCTGGTCGAGAGCGCTGCCGACCTGAACGGCTGCGCGGCGGCCCGCGACGCGCGGGCGCTCGGCGGCGTGCTGGAGTTGCTGGAGATGCAGATCGCCGAGGTGCGCGAGCTGCTGGCCGCGGCGGAGGAGTGATGAGCCCGCGGCGGAAGCCCACACTGCCCGAGCGCGACGCTTTCATGCTGAAGCTGATCGCCTTCCGCAAGGAGCTGCCGCCGCGCCAGCAGCGGATGCTGGATGCCATGGCGCTCGCCGCGTTCTGCGAGGAGCCAAGCACCGAGCGGGTCCACGCGCTGCTGGGCCACCCGCACCTGCCCCACGCCCGCGACGACACGCCCTGGATGGATCTCCTGAGTGCTGAATCCTGAGCATGGCCTTCCCGCTCCGTCAATCCTGGCGGGAGCGGTTTCACTGTCCCACCCTTCCCCGGGCGCTCCGCAGGCAAGCGCCGTGCAGCAGCCGCCGGCGCGGGTGTGGGGGTCCGCCGGTCCCGAGATGGTGGCCTGGCGCATCAACGGCGAGATGCTCGGGCTGCTGGGCTGGGGCTGCGCGATCCTGCTTCAGATGGCGCATCCGCTGGTGGCCGCCGGGGTGTCCGAGCACAGCCACTTCGCCCGCGACGCGCTCGGCCGCATGTGGCGCCTGAAGCGCACGCTGGGCGCGATGCTCACGCTCACCTTCGGCACCTATGAGGAGGCCGTGGCCGTCGCGCGGCACATTGACGGCATTCACGGGCGCATCCGCGGCACGCTCGGCGAGGCGACGGGCACGCTCGCCGCCGGCACGTCCTACTTCGCGCGCGACCCGCACCTGCTGCGCTGGGTCCACGCCACCTACGTGGATACCGCCCTGCGCACCTACCAGCTTTACGTCGGCCCGCTGTCGCGCGCCGAGCAGGACCGCTACTGTGCCGAGGCGACGGCGATCGAGCCGCTACTGAACATCCCCGCGGGCTACCTGCCGCCCGACGTCGCCAGTCTCAGGGCCTACATGGACGACATGCTGGCGAGCGGCGAGATCGCCGTGGGCGCCCAGGCGCGGCGCATCGCCGCCGAGCTGCTGGCGCCGCTCGGGCCGCCCATCTTGCGCCCGCTCGAGCCCTTGCTGCACCTGCCGATCGCCGGGCTACTGCCGCCTGCCATCCGCGAGGCCTACGGCCTGCCCTGGAGCGCCCGCCACGCGCGCGCGCTCCGCGTCTCCGCCGCTCTCGTCCGCCGCCTGCGCCCCCACCTGCCCGCGCTGCTCTGCCGCTGGCCGCAGGCCCGCGCCGCCGAGCGCCGCGTGCGCGCGCTCCGCGCCGCCGAAGCATAGCGGAGCGGAAGCGCGGCGGCTGCCGGGCGCCCGCCGGGCTCACGGCTGGGGCGTCAGATACCCCACGGGCGTCCCGTCGGGGTCCTGCACGATCGTCGCCTGGCCGAGCTGCTCCAGCAGGTGCAGCAGCGCGGCGCTCAGGCGGTCGGCCGAATCCAACAGCCCATAGGCCTGGATGTCCCCCTCGCCGGTGCTGCCGCAGGCCGCGCTGATTACGCCATCCAGCAACCGCCGCTCGCTCGGCGAGAGGGTAGTCCGGAACTGGAACACCTTGTCCACGAACGCTCTACGCTCGCTCTCGCCGAGGGTTCCCGGGGCCTGAGACATGACCTGTTCCTCCTTTTCGACCGTGGCCGTGGTTGGTAGCGCCGCCCGCGCCGCTCATCGTGCGCGTCGTCGGGCGCGCATCCCCGGGCTAAGTGTACGCGCGCGGCCCGCGGCGTGTCTGTCAAGCCGCTGACATGGCGATCCGAGGGCCGGGCGCTCTCCCCGTGTCACCGGACGCCCGTGGCGAGCACGACGACCGCCGGGAAGTCCACCTGTTGGCCGTCAAAGTATGGCGCGCTCGCCGCGAGCACGTCTTGGTGAACTTGCTCGGCCTGCTCGGGCGTCAGCGTCGCGGCCAGCTTGCGGAACTGGCTATTGTTGCGCCGGTGGTTCTCCCACACCTGCTCTGGCGGGCCGGGCACGATCCAGCGCACCGCTCGGTAATCGGCCTCGACCTCGCGGAAGCCCGCGTCGCGCAGGGCCGCCCCCAGCTTGCGGGCGTCCGCGAAGCGCAGCCCGTGCGGCGCGTCAGGCTCGGGCGGCGGCGCGGGCGCGTATTTGGCTGCCGCGGCGTGGGCCATCGCGAAGAACGGGTTCTGGTCCAGCGGCCCCTGGGCCAGCAGGACGACGCGGCCGCCGGGCTTGAGCACGCGGTAGACTTCCCGCAGCGCCTGCCCCACGTTCGGGAAGAACATGACGCCAAAGCGGCAGGTCACGACGTCGAACGTCTGGTCCGCGAAGGGTAGTGCCTCCGCGTCGGCCTGCTGGAACGTGATGTTCGTCAGGCCCCGCTCGCGCGCGCCCTCCTCGGCGGCGGCCAGCATCTCGGGCACGAGGTCGGTCGCGGTGACGTGGCCGTCTGGGCCGACGCGCTCGGCGAGCGTGAGGCTGGGCTCTCCCGTGCCGCTGGCCAGGTCGAGCACCCGCAGGCCCGGGCGGACCCGCGCGGCCGCGACGACGACCTCTGTGGCGTCGCGGGTGGTGATCGCATGCTGCTGCCGCCGCGCGCGCCAACTGACCGCATTGGCGGTCCAATTCTCCCGCATCGCCTCTTTGTAGTGCTGGGTGCGGTCGGGCTCGGCTGCACTCATCTCTCCCCCTCCATTGCACCGGCCCGCCGCGCGTCGTGTGGTCCCCGGGCCGCGAGCTTCGCCTGCGCGCGGTTCTCGTGCTGGCACGGCGGCTACTGCATGGCGCCGCTTCTGGCCAGCGGCGGATCGCGCGCGCTGGCGCTCCCGATGGTAGCGTGCCGTCCGGACGTGGGTCAACAGCGCGGCGCGACGTGGCGGCGCGGCCAGGCCCGCGAATCGTGGCTCCACGCCGGCGCGAGTAGTTGCTCGCCGGGCGCGTCGGCGCCTACAATCGGCCCGATGCTGTAGGGACAGACGCGGGCGGGACGGCGATAGCCTGCTGCTCCACCGGGCAAGCGGCGGGAGGTGGCGTGGACTGGCAGCACATCATCGACTACGCGGCGATGACGGCCGGCGGGGCCGCGGGCGGCGAGCCGGCGGCCGAGAGCGTGCAGCGCCGCCTGGGCCGGCTGGCCTACGAGCGCGTGCCGCGGCCGCAGCCGTTCTTCACGGCCAGCCCGTCGGGCCGCCTCGCCTACGGCGAGATGGTGGCGGCCTACCTCGTCGGCCTGCCGAACGCGGCGTTGCAGATGGCCGTGCGTTGCCTGGAGGTCGCGCTGCAGGAGCAGTACCAGGCGGTTGAGCGGCAGGAGACGGATGGCGACCTGGCCACGCTGATCCACTGGGCCGAGGGCCACCTTGCCGCGCGGGCGCCGCTGTTCCAACGCTTCGAGGCGCTGCGCCACCTCGCCCACCGCCACCGCTCGGTGGACGAGCAGGAGCTGCTCGCGCCGCTCACGGCCGTCCGCGACGTGACCGGGCTGATCGTCGAGTTCTTCCCGCTCCCCGACGAGACGATCCTCCAGCCCATCAAGTGCCCGCTGTGCGCCGACACGCACACCTATATGTTCTCGCGGCGGGAGTACTATCTCGGCAACATCGTGAGCCTGCAGTGCGAGCGGAGCCGCATCGCCCATCCGTGGCTCATCGACTGGATCTGAGCCGCGTGAGCCGCACGGAACCGGGGCCGGCGCAACCAGCCACGTCCCAACGCGCCCACTCGCACGACGCCGCGCTCAGCATCCCGCACGCGCTCTCAGCCCCCGGCCATCTCATTGGCATGGTCGCGAACCCCGCTCAGCACTCAGCACTCGGCACTCAGCGCTCGGCCCCGGGCCTCCTGGCGGAATACGACAACCTGCTGGCCTGCGTGCGCTGCGGGCTGTGCCTGACTGCCTGCCCCACCTACGTGCTCACCGCGCACGAGGCCGAGGGGCCGCGCGGGCGCATCGCCATGCTGCGGGCGCTGGCCGAGGGGCGGCTGGCGCTCGCGCCTGACCTGCTGCGCCACGAGGCGAGCTGCCTGGTCTGCGAGGCGTGCAGCGCCGTGTGCCCCGCGGGCGTGCGCATGGGCCCGGCGCAGGCGGCCTTTCGCGCCGCCGTCGTCCAAGCCGCGCCGCGCTCGCTCGGACCGCGCCTCCTGCGCCACGTCGTCTTCCGCGGCGTGTTCGGCCATATGGGCGCGCTTCGCCTGGTGGCGCGCCTGCTCTGGCTGTACCAGCGCTCGGGACTGCAGGCGCTCGCGCGCCGCACGGGCCTGCTGCGCCGGCTCGGCCTCGCCGAGCGCGAGGCGCTCCTGCCGCCGCTCCCCCGCCGGTTCGTCGTCCCGCGCGGCGAGACGTACGCGGCGGTCAGGGGCCAGGGACCAGGGGCCGGGGGAGCCTCCTCCCTGGCCCCCGCTTCCCGCCCCCCGACCCCCGCGCGTGTCGCCCTCTTCGCCGGCTGCGTGATGGCGACGGCCCTGGCCGAGATTGACCGCGCGACGATCCGCGTGCTGCAGCGCGCCGGCTGCGACGTGCTGAACCCCGCGGGCCAGGGCTGCTGCGGCGCGCTGCACGCCCACGGCGGCGACCTGGCGGGCGCACGGCGGCTCGCGCGGCGCAATATCGCGGCCTTCGAGGCCGCCGGCGACGCGCCCGTCGTGGTGAACGCCGCCGGCTGCAGCGCGCTGCTGAAGGACTACGGGCACCTGCTGGCCGACGACCCGGCCTGGGCCGCGCGCGCCCGCGCCTTCGCGGCGCGCGCGCGCGACGTGACGGAGTACCTGGCCGCCCTGCCGGCCGGGGCGCTCCGCTTCCCGTCGCCGCCGCGCGGCCCCGTGGACGTGACCGTGACCTATCAGGACCCGTGCCACCTCGCGCACGCGCAGGGCATCCGTCAGCCGCCGCGCGCGCTGCTGCGCGCCATTCCGGGCCTCGCGCTGCGCGAGCTGCGCGACGGGGGCCTCTGCTGCGGCAGCGCGGGCCTGTACAACGTGACGCATCCCGTGGCGGCCCGCCAGCTCCAGCAGCGCAAGCTCGACGCCGCCCTGGCCACCGGCGCCGATATTATCGCCACGGCCAACCCGGGCTGTCTGCTGCAGTTGCGCGCCGGCCTCCTGGCGCGCGGCAGCCGCGTGCAGGTACGCCACGTCGTCGAGCTGCTCGACGCCGCCCTGG
>Ga0070741_10009018_pt1 | contig 19640 bp, 18 predicted proteins | sample Coa_R1_4_FD_66440 | JGI IMG/M metagenome (GOLD analysis project Ga0070741, IMG submission 66440) | Surface soil microbial communities from Centralia Pennsylvania, which are recovering from an underground coalmine fire - Coalmine... | ecosystem: Environmental > Terrestrial > Soil > Unclassified ...
CATTCCCATCGGGTGCGCGTCGTAGCGGAACGTCTCGAAGAGGTGCTTGATGTCCTCGTGGACGAAGGTGTGGTGGGTCACGTCGTAGACCCAGCGCTCGAGCTGGGGCCCGGTCGGCAGCTCGCCGAAGATCAGCAGGTAGGCGACTTCGAGGTAGCTCGAGTGCTCGCAGAGCTGCTCGATCGGGATCCCGCGATGCTGGAGGATCCCCCGCTCGCCGTCTATGTAGGTGATCGCCGAGCGGCAGGAGGCCGTGTTGGTGAAGGCCGGGTCGTAGGACATGAGGCCGAAGTCGTCGTCCGAGACCTTGATCTGGCGCAGGTCCATCGCCCGGATCGTGCCGTCGGTGATCTCCAGCTCGTACGTCTTGCCCGTGCGGTTGTCGGTGACGGTCAGCGTGTCGGCGCCCGCCGTTGCGACGCCGCCGCCGTCCTGCTGAGGCTGCTGCTCCGTGGCCATCGCGCTCTCCTCTGAGTCGGGCTGAGGTGTGTGGGAGGGAACCCCCATTGTCGCAGGTCGCCGGCCGCCCTCCGGCACCCGCCCGCACGCTGGGCGCCGGGCCAGGTGGCAGGGGCCCGCGAACCCGGCCGTCGGCGGCCGGGGAGGGATGATTCCCGCATGGGCCCTGCGCGAAACCTCGGCGCCAGCCCGCGCAAGCGCCACGCGCGCGCGCTCTTCGCCGGGCTGCCCAGCCGCTACGACGCGCTCTCGGCGCTGCTCAGCTTCGGGCAGGATCCGCGCTGGCGCCGGGCGCTGGTCGCCGCGGTGGGCGCGGCGCCGGGGGAGCGGGTGCTCGACGTGGCGACGGGGACCGGCCTCGTGGCGGCGGAGCTGGTGCGCCGCTGCGGCTGCTCGGTCGTCGGCCTCGATCAGTCGCCCGAGATGCTCGCCGACGCCCGGCGCCGGATCGAGCGCGAGCCGGTGCTCGCGGCCCGGGTGGAGCTGATCGAGGGCGAGGCCGAGCGGCTGCCGTTCGCGGACGGCGAGTTCGACCACCTGACGTTCACCTACCTGCTCCGCTACGTGGACGATGCGGCCGCGACCCTGCGCGAGCTGGCCCGCGTGATCAAGCCCGGCGGCCGGATGGCCGCGCTGGAGTTCGGGCTGCCGAGCGGCGCCGCCCTCTGGGCCTGGCGAGCCTGGACCCGCCTCGGGCTGCCGGCGCTCGGCCTCGTCCTCGGCGGGCGCGACTGGTACGCGGTCGGGCGCTTCCTCGGCCCCAGCATCGAGGACCTCTACCACCGCCTGCCCCTCGAGCGCCAGCTCGAGCTCTGGCGCCGCGCCGGGCTCGCCGGGGTTCGCGCGCGCCGGATGAGCCTCGGCGGCGGGGTCATGATCTGGGGGACCCGGGATGGGTGACGCGCGAGCCCGTGCAAGCATCGCCGAGCGCCCGGCCTTCTACGCGCTCAGCCCCGGCGGCTGGCGCGACCTGGTGACGCTGCTCCACCCGCCCTACACGCTCTGGCACCTGAGCTACGTCGCCCTCGGCGCGGCCGCCGCGCCGGTGCTCCACCCGGCGCGGCTCTGGTGGGCGCTGGCGGCGTTCTTCTGCGCGGTCGGCGTCGCCGCGCACGCCCTCGACGAGCTCAACGGCCACCCGCTGCGCACCCGGCTTCCCGACCGCGCGCTCGCCGTCCTGGCCGCGCTCGGCCTCTGCGCGGCGGTGGCGATCGGCGTCGCCGGGCTCTTCGCCGTCTCCTGGACGCTCGCGCCCTTCGTCGCCGCCGGGGCGGTGCTCGTCGTCGCCTACAACCTCGAGCTCTTCGGCGGCCGCCTCCACAGCGACTTCTGGTTCGCCGCCGCCTGGGGCGCCTTCCCCGCGCTCACGAGCTGGTGGGCCAACGCGCTCGGCGTCCACTCGCCGGGCGAGGCGCTCGCGGGCGCCGCCGTGGTCGCCGGCTCGTTCGCGGCGAGCGCGGCCCAGCGCCGCCTCTCGACCCCGGTCCGCGAGCTGCGCCGCCGCACGGTCGCGGTGAGCGGCGAGCAGCGCCTGGCCGACGGGTCGGTGCGCGCGCTCGACGCGGCGAGCCTGGCGGCGCCGCTCGACGGGGCGCTCAAGGCGCTCTCCGTGGCCCTGCCCGCGCTCGCCGTGGCGGCGGTCTCCCTCCGCCTCTGAGCGCGCGGCCGCCCGCCGCTCAGGCGGGCGCGTCGAAATGGGTCAGGGCGCGCAGCTCGCCGTAGCGCTGCGAGACCTCCTCGGGCGTCAGGCGCTCGACGCGCTCGGTCCCGAACTCCTCGACGTTGAATGAGGCGAGCACGGTGCCGTAGGCCATCGCGCGCTGAAGCGTTCGCGCATCGGGCTCGAAGGCGGCGCAACCGTCGAGGTAGCCGAGGAACCCGCCCGCGAAGCTGTCGCCGGCGCCGGTCGGGTCGCGGACGTCCTCGAGCAGGAAGCCGGGCAGGGCGAAGAACCCCTCACGGGTGAACAGGGCGGCGCCGTACTCGCCGCGCTTGGCGACGACGATCCGCGGGCCGATGTCCATGAGCTCGCGCGCCGCCTTGGCCAGGTTCGGCTCCTCGGTGAGCATCCGGACCTCGGCGTCGTTCAGGATCACGCAGTCCACCTCGCGGATCGCGGCCACGAGCGCGTCGCGCGCGGTCTCGATCCACAGGTTCATCGAGTCGAGCGCGGCCAGACGGGCGCCGTTGCACTGGGCGCGCACGCGACGCTGCAGCTCAGGCTGGATATTGCCGAGGAAGAGGACCTCCGCGGCCCGCGACTCCTCCGAGAGCTTGGGCTCGAAATCGGCGAAGACGCCGAGCCGGGTCTCGTCGGTATGGGCGACGTTCAGGTCGACCTCGTAGTGGCCGCGCCAGAAGAACGTCTCCCCGCCGGGGACCCGCTCGACGTCGGTCGTGTCCACGCCCCGCGCGCGGAGCATCTCCAGGTGCTCGTCGCCGAAATCGGCGCCCACGGGCCCGACCACCCGGACCTCCGTGAAGAAGCTGGCCGCGAGCGCGAAGTGGACGGCGGACCCGCCGAGCATCCGCTCCCGCGCCCCGAACGGCGTGCGGACGGAGTCGAAGGCGATCGAGCCGACGACGGTCAGCGCCATGCGTCAGCGTCGGGGCGGGGCAGGCGCGGGCATGGGATCGGCATCCTATGCCGGATGCCGCTCGCGGATGCCGACGGAGCCCCCTCGCCCGGCGCCGGCCGCGCCTTTCCCCCGATCGCCGATTACGGGTTCCTCTCCGACTGCCACACCGGCGCGCTGGTCGCCCCCGACGGGGCCGTCGAGTGGCTGTGCCTGCCGCGCTTCGACTCGCCCAGCGTCTTCGGCGCCATCCTCGACCGCGGCGCCGGCGCCTTCCGCCTCGGGCCGCCGGAGCTGCGCGCCCCGGTGGCGCGGCACTACGTCGCCGGCACCAACGTCCTGGAGACGACCTGGATGTGCGACGAGGGCTGGGTGGTCGTCCGCGACGCCCTCACCTACGCGCTGGGCTCGGACCGCGACGATCCCTACGCCGCCGGCGCCGAGGGCATGCTGGTCCGGGTGGCCCAGTGCGTCTACGGCCACGTCCAGATCGAGGTCGTGTGCTCGCCGGCGCCCGGGTACGCGACCGAGCGGGCCGAGTGGATGCCCGCGGTGGCGCCCGATGCCCAGTTCGAGGCTCCGCGCTGCCGGCCGCCGCTTCGCATCGCGAGCGACCTCGAGCTTCAGGCGGCGGGCGGGGTCGTGCGCGGCGTGATCTCGCTGGAGGAGGGCGAGTCGTGCTTCTGCGCCCTGGGCTGGAGCGAGGACACTCAGCTTCCCGCCGACGTGACCGAGGCCCACGAGCGCCTCGACGACACAGAGCACTTCTGGCGCCGCTGGCTGGCCGGCGGGCGCTTTCCCGACCACCCGTGGCGCCATGCGCTCCAGCGCTCCGCCCTGGTCCTCAAGGGGCTCATGTACGCGCCCGCGGGCTCGATGGTCGCCGCGCCGACGACCTCGCTTCCCGAGACGCCGGCCGGCGAGCGCAACTGGGACTACCGCTACACCTGGATCCGTGACGCCACCTTCGCGCTCTGGGCGATGCACACGCTCGGCTACGAGGACGAGGCGCGCGAGTTCATCGGCTTCGTCGCGAAGATCTTCGCCCATCACCAGGGCCCCGACCCGCAGATCATGTTCGGGATCGAGGGCGAGACCGACCTCGAGGAGCGCACGCTCGACCACCTGAGCGGCTACCGCGGTGCCCGCCCGGTGCGGATCGGCAACGGCGCCTACAACCAGCGCCAGAACGACGTCTACGGGGCGCTTCTCGACTCGATCTACGTGCACTCCAAGGTTCCGGGCGGGCTGCCGGACCACCTCTGGCCGGTCGTGCGCGACCAGGTCGAGGGGGCGCGCCGCGTCTGGCGGGAGCCCGACCAGGGCATCTGGGAGGCGCGCGGCAAGCCGCGCCACTACGTCTCCTCGAAGCTGATGTGCTGGGTGGCCCTCGACCGCGGCGCCCGGCTCGCCGAGCAGTGGGGGCGGGAGGAGGAGGCGGCCGAGTGGCGGGCGGAGGCGGGGGAGATCCGCGACGACATCCTCACCCGGGGCGTGAGCGAGCGGGGCGTCTTCCGCCAGCACTACGAGACGGACGCCCTCGACGCCTCGACGCTGCTGATCCCGCTCGTGCGCTTCCTGCCCCCGGACGACGAGCGCGTGCGCGCGACCGTGCTCGCGATCGCCGACGAGCTGAGCGAGAACGGGCTCGTGCTCCGCTACCGGCCGGAGGAGACCGACGACGGCCTCGGCGGGACGCGCGAGGGGACGTTCACGATCTGCTCCTTCTGGCTCGTCTCGGCGCTCTCCGAGATCGGCGAGAGCCGCCGCGCGGCCGAGACCTGCGCCCACCTGCTGTCGCGGGCGAGCCCGCTCGGCCTCTACGCGGAGGAGCTCGACCCCGTGACCGGCGATCACCTGGGCAACTTCCCCCAGGCCTTCACGCACCTGGCGCTCGTCAACGCGGTCCAGCACGTGATCGCCGATCAGATGGCCGAGCGGGAGGCGGGCGCGCCGACCGCGGTGTTCAGCGAGATCCGCGCGCTGACGGGCGCCTGACCGCCGCCGGCGCTCGCCTGGAAGACTGTCGCCCGTGAGGGCGATCCAGATCAGCGAGTTCGGCGGCCCCGAGGTCATGGAGCTGGCCGAGCTCCCCGACCCCGAGCCCGCCCCCGGCGAGGTGGTGGTCGAGGTCGCGCGCGCGGGCATCAACTTCGCCGACACGCACGCGACCCGCAACGACTACCTCGCCGCGCAGGAGCTGCCGCTGATCCCCGGCGCCGAGGTCGCGGGCCGCGCCCCCGGCGGCCGCCGCGTCGCCGCGCTCCTTAGAAGCGGCGGCTACGCCGAGCGCGTGGCGGTGCCGGAGGCGTCGCTGGTGCCGATCCCTGACGGGGTCTCGGATGACGTGGCGGCGGCGCTTTTGCTCCAGGGGCTGACCGCGCGCAGCATCCTCAAGCTCTCCGGGCGGCTCGAGCCCGGCGAGTCGGTCGTGGTCCAGGCGGCGGCCGGCGGCACCGGCTCGCTCGCCGTCCAGCTCGCCAAGCGCTACGGCGCCGGGCGCGTGATCGCGCTCGCCTCCTCCGGCGAGAAGCGCGAGCTGGCGCTGCGCCTGGGGGCCGATGCGGCGGTGGACTCGCGGGCGCCGGACCTGCGCGAGGCGATCCTCGAGGCCAACGGCGGCCAGCCGGTGGACGTCGTCCTGGAGATGGCCGGCGGCGAGGCGTTCGAGGCGTGCCTGCGGGCGCTGGCGCCGTTCGGGCGCCTGGTCGCCTTCGGGATCGCGTCCCGCGAGCAGAACCACGTCGCGACCGGCCACCTCATGCGCCACAGCCGCGCCGTGATCGGGTTCTGGCTCGTCCACCTGCTCCAGCGCCCGGAGCTCGTGCGCGAGGGGATCGAGGAGCTCTTCGCGGCGGTCGCAGCCGGCGAGCTCGAGGTCGTGGTGGGCGGCGTCTACGCGCTCTCCGAGGCCCGCCGCGCCCACGAGGACCTGATCGCCCGCAGGACCCAGGGCAAGCTCCTGCTCGACCCGAGCGCGTGAGCCCAGCCGTGCCCGCCGCCCCGCCATCGCCGACCGCCGAGGCGCTCGCGTCGTGGCTTGCGGACCCGGAGCTCGCCGGGCCGGTGGCGCCGTGACCCGCTTCCGCGACCTCGGCCTCGCCGAGCCGCTTCTGCGCGCGCTCGACGAGCTCGGTTACGAGACGCCGACGCCGATCCAGGAGCGCGCGATCCCGCCCCTCCTCGCCGGCCAGGACGTGATCGGCCAGGCCCAGACCGGCACCGGCAAGACCGCCGCCTTCGGGCTGCCGCTCCTCCAGTACCTCGACCGGGACTCGACGGAGACGCAGGCGCTCGTGCTCACGCCGACCCGCGAGCTCTGCATTCAGGTGACGCAGGCCCTGCGCGCCTACGCCGAGCACCTCGGGGTCGAGATCGTGGCCGTCTTCGGCGGCCAGGCCGTGGCGACCCAGCAGTCGCGCCTGCGCGCCGATGCCCAGGTCGTGGTGGCGACCGTCGGGCGGACGCTCGACCTCGCGCAGCGCGGCTCGCTGGTCCTGACCTCGGCTCGCTACGTCGTCCTCGACGAGGCCGACGAGATGCTCGACCTCGGTTTCATCGAGGACGTCGAGCGGATCCTGCGGATGTGCCCGAGCGGCCGCCAGACGGCGCTTTTCTCGGCGACGATCCCGCCGCCGGTCGAGCGCCTCGCCGAGCGCTACATGTACGACCCGGTCACGATCCGGGTGCGGCCCGAGCGGCTCACGGTCGACGCGATCGAGCAGGCCTTCGTCGAGGTCGAGCCGCGGCGCAAGGTCGAGCGCCTCGTCGAGGTCCTGCGGGCCGAGGAGCCCGAGCAGGCGATCATCTTCTGCCGCACGAAGGCCGGCGCGGCCCGCCTCGACGAGCAGCTGCGGGCGCGCGGCTTCAACGTCAAGGCCCTGCACGGCGACATGACGCAGGGCCAGCGCGACGGCGTGATGATCGCCTTCAAGGACCACCGCCTCCCGCTTCTGGTCGCGACCGACGTCGCCGCTCGCGGCCTCGACATCGAGCACGTGACCCACGTGATCAACTTCGACCTGCCGCGGGCCAGCGAGACCTACGTGCACCGCATCGGCCGCACCGGCCGCGTGGGGCGGACGGGCCGGGCGATCACCTTCGTCGCCGCGCGCGACCGGGGGGCGATCGCGCGCATCGAGCGCGAGGCGAGGACGCGGATCGGGGAGTGGGAGCCGCCCGAGGAGCGCCTCGAGCACGCGCCCCGGCCGCGCCGCCGCGAGCACGGCGAGGAGCCGCAGGCCGCACAGGGCGGCGACGGGACGGTCAAGCTCTTCCTCAACCGCGGGGCGCGCAGCGGCATCGCCGAGGAGGACGTGCGCTGGGCGCTGACCGAGGGGGCCGTGATCCCGGAGGACGCGATCGCCTCGATCCGCGTGCTCGAGCGCTTCTCGTTCGTCGAGCTCGACGGGGCGAGCGCCGAGCGGGCGCTCGAGCGCCTCGACGGCTCGAAGCTGAAGGGCCGCCAGATCCGCCTCGAGTACGCGCGGAGCTGAGCGCCCGCGAGCGGGCGCTTCACCTCAGCTCCCGCCGGCCTCGACGCCCGCCTGCGCGGTGCGTCCCTCGCGCAGGAAGGCGCGCCAGTCCGTGACCCGGAAGACGAAGAGCAGCGCGAGGATCGCGAGCAAGAGCGACCAGGCGGTGACCGCGAGCTGCTGGCCCACCGAGTAGGCGAGCACGGTCGCCCGCGAGGCCCCGGAGAGGGTGGCGACCAGGAGCGCCTGCTGGGCCCCGGCGCCGCCGGGGGTGAAGGGGAGCGCGCTCGAGATCGATTGAACGCTCATCACCAGGAGCACGTGCTGCACCGAGCCGCCGACGCCGAAGGCCTCGAGGAAGAGCCAGAACGAGGCGAAGCGCAGGCACCAGCCCACCGCCTGCCAGGCCGCCACCTCGCGCAGGTAGCGCTTCGGCTGGCGGAAGATCGCGAGGCCCTGCGTGAGCCGCTGCCAGAACGACTCCGCCCGCTGGGCGAGGAACGCGAACAGCGCCACGGCGCCGATCGCGAGCACGGTGAGGGTCAGCATCAGCGCCTCTGGGTGCGAGGCCCAGAACGAGATGTCGAACGCCGGCAGGTTGGGAAGGTCCGGCGGCCGGGGGAGGAGGCCCTGGGTCGCCGCGTAGAGCAGCACGGCCATGCCCGCGCCGAAGTCGAACGGCGTCAGGGCGGCGAACGAGGCGATGATCGCGGGGTAGGTCGAGTCCCTGACACCGCGCTTGGCGAGGACGATCTTGAGGGCGTCGCCGCCGCGGGCGGGGAGGATGCCGTTCATCCCCGCCCCGACGAGGAACGAGGCGACGACCCGGAGCTCGCGCACCCGCTCCCCCGGGTAGGCGGCTCGCAGCGCGTTCGACCAGGCGTGCCCGCGCGCGATCTGCATCGCCAGCGACAGAAGCAGCGCCGCCAGCAGGTAGCCCCAGCCGATCGTCGCCAGGCTGTGGAAGAAGGTGGCGACGGCGTGGAAGAAGCGGTGGACGCTGGTCGCGAGGTCCACCTCTCCGGCTGTCCGCAATGCGGGCACCGACATAAGCTACGCCCCTGCCGGAGTCCACCTGCCATGGCCCGCCGCCTCGTGCTCTATTCCGCTCTTCTCGCCGGCGCCCTCGCGGGCGCTTACCTCGTGTGGGCGCCTCCGAGCGCCGACCTCGCCGCCCAGACCTTCCGCGCGCACCTCTTCCAGACCAACGGGCTCGCCATCTGGTCGAACGACTGGTACGGCGGCTTCTACCTGCCCGGCTACAGCGTGCTCTCCCCGCCCCTGGCCGCCTGGCTCGGCCCGCGGCTGATGGGGGCGCTCGCCGGCGTGGCGTGCGCGGTGCTGTTCGCCACGATCGCCGTCCGCGCCTACGGCGTCCGGGCGCTGGTCGGCTCGCTGTGGCTCGCGGTCGCCACCGCGACCATGCTGCTCAGCGGCCGGCTCACGTTCGCGCTCGGGGTCGCGTTCGGCCTCGCGGCGCTGCTCGCCCTGCAGCGGGAGCGCGGCGTGCTCGCCGCCGGCCTGGCCGCGCTCAGCAGCCTCGCGAGCCCCGTCGCCGGGCTCTTCTGCGCGCTCGCCGGCGGGGCGGCGGCGCTGACCGGATGGGGGCGGCGCGGCGCCGCGATGGCCGCGGCCGCGCTCGGCGCGATCGCCGCCCTGGGCCTCGCGTTCCCGAGCGGCGGGGTGGAGCCGTTCGCGACGTCGAGCTTCGTCTCGCTCACGATTACGGTGGCGATCCTGCTCCTGCTCCTGCCGCGCGACGAGCGGACCCTGCGAGCTGGCGCCTGGCTCTACCTCGCGCTCGCGGTCGTCCTCTACGCGGTGCCCACCCCGGTCGGCGGCAACGCGACGCGGCTGGCCGCCCTCTTCGCCGGGCCGGTCCTAGCTCTCGCCCTGGCCGGGCGGCGCAACTTCCTGCTCGCCGCCGCCGCGCCGCTGCTCTTCTACTGGCAGTGGGTGCCGCCCGTGCGAGACCTCTCCGACGCCCTCGCGGATCCCTCCGTCCACGCCTCCTTCTACGGGCCGCTCTTGGCCGAGCTTCGCGACGCGACGAGGCCGGCGCAGGGCGAGGCGCCGGTGCGGATCGAGATCCTGCCGACGCGCGACCGCTGGGAGGCGGCCGAGGTCGCGCCGCGCTTCACGCTCGCCCGCGGCTGGCTGCGCCAGGCGGAGTCCGGCGACTTCACGCTCTTCCAGCAGGGCAACCTCACCCGGCGTGCCTACCACCGCTGGCTCCGGCAGCAGGGCGTCTCCTACGTCGCCGCGCCCCGGGCGCAGCTCGACTACCTGGCCGTCGCCGAGGCGCGGCTGATCGCGCGCGGCCTGCCCTACCTCGACCGCATCTGGTCGAACCGGCACTGGCGGCTCTACGCGGTGCGCAAGCCGACCCCGCTCGCCGAGCCGCCCGCGCGCCTGCTCTCGCTGCGCTCGGACTCGTTCGCGCTCTGGGCGCCGCGCCCCGGCGCCTACCTCGTCCGCGTCCACTACACGCGCTACTGGAGCGCCGCCGGCTCGGCCTGCGTCGAGCAGGCCGGGCAGTGGACGCGCGTCATCGTGCGCAGGCCGGGACGCGTGCCGGTGGACGCCGACTTCAGCCTCTCCGGCCTCTTCGGCGCCGCCGACGGATGCTCGGCGTAGCGCTCGGGCTCGCCTCGAGCGCCGCCTGGGGGGTCTCGGACTTCCTCGGCGGCCTCGCGAGCCGCCGCATGTCGGCGCTCACCGTGCTGCTCGTGACCCAGCCCGTGGGGCTGGTGCTGGCGCTCTTCGCCGCGCTCGGGCTCGGCGGTGACCCGCTCTCCGCCGGCGACGCCGCGATCGCCGCGGGGGCGGGGGCGGCGGTCGTGCTCGCGCTCGGCGCCTTCTACCGGGCGATGGCGCTCGGCTCGGTGAGCGTGGTCGCGACGATCGGCGCCCTCGGCGTCCTGATCCCGGTCGCGGCCGGGGTCGCGCGCGGCGACCGGCCCGGCCCTCTCGCCAGCGCCGGCGCCGCCCTGGCGGTGGGCGGCGTCGTCCTCGCGGTGCGCGAGCCCGATCCCGAATGGCGGCGGGCGAGCCGCGCCGCGGTCGGCCTGGCGGCGCTCGCCGCGGCCGGCTTCGGGGCCTTCCTGCTCGGCCTCGACCTCGCCTCGGGCCCCCGGCCGGCGTGGGCGATCGTCGCCGCCCGAGCGGGCGGCGTCGCCACGCTCGCCGTGACCGCCGCGCTCGCCCGCCCGCCCCTTCGGGTCCCGTCCGGGATGGCCCCGCCGCTGGCGGCGATCGCGATCTGCGACATCGGCGCCAACTCGCTCTTCGCGCTCGCCACCGGGCACGGGCTGCTGGCGCTGGTGGCCGTGACCGGGTCGCTCTACTCCGCGTTCACGGTGCTGCTGGCGCGCGTGGTGCTCGGCGAGCGCCTGGCGCCGCCGCAGCGGGCCGGGGTCGCGATCGCGCTCGCCGGCGTGGCGGCGATCGCCGCCGGCTCAGCCTGAGCCGAGGCCGAGCAGGCGCTCGAGCTCGGCAGCCGTCTCGCCGGGGTCGCGGTGCAGCACCGCCCTCATGCCGACCGCCTCCGCCCCGGCGCAGTTCTCGCGCAGGTCGTCGACGAACACGCAGGCTTCCGGCTCGAGCCCGAGCCGCTCGCAGGCGAGCAGGTAGATCCCGGGCTGCGGCTTGTGGAGCCCCACCTCGCCCGAGATGACGACGGCGTCGAAGAGCCCGTCGAGCACCTCCGGCGGGTAGATCGAGGCGCCCCAGGAGTTCGATACGAGCCCGGTACGGACCCCCGAGGCGCGCGCCCGCCGCACGACCTCGACCATGCGCGGCTCGGGCCCGAGGCCGGCGAACAGGCGCCCGATCAGCCCCTCGGCCCGGGCCGGCGCGAGCCCGAGGTGGGCGGCGAAGCGGCGCTCGAACTCGGCTGGCGCGAGCTCGCCGGTCTCGAGCTCGCGCAGGTCGGCGAGGGCCTCCGAGCGCTCGCGGAAGAGCCGGCGGATCGCGTCCGGCTCGAGGCCCTCGGCCTCGCAGAACGCCGCGAACGCCGGCCAGATGCTCGTCGTCAGCACGCCGCCGAAGTCCACGAGCAGCCCCATATGCTTCGCCGCCATGACGAGCGAGGAGGCTAGCGGCGCCGCCGAGGCCGCGGTCGGCGTGCCCGACGGAATCGATGCTGCCCGCGTCGAGGCCTGGTTCCGGGCCAACGTGCCGGGGGCCGAGCCGCCGCTGCGCTTCGAGCGCATCGCGGGCGGGCGCTCGAACTTGACCTACCGGGTCAGCGACAGCGCCGGCCGCCGCTGGGCTCTGCGCCGGCCGCCGCTCGGCCGGCGGCTGAGCTCGGCCCACGACATGGCCCGCGAGCACCGCATCATCTCGGCCCTCCAGGGAACGCCGGTGCCGGTCCCGCCGGTCGCCGGCTTCTGCGACGACGAGGCGGTTAACGGCGCCCCGTTCTACGTCATGGAGTTCGTTGAGGGCCCGATCCTGCGCACCCGCGCCGAGGCCGAGGCCGAGTTCGGGGAGGCGGAGCGGCGGGCGATCGGCGAGCGCGTGGTGGACACGCTGGTCGCGATCCACGCGGTCGACCCCGACGCCGCCGGCCTGGGCGACCTGGCCAAGCGGGAGGACTACGTGGCCCGCCAGCTCCACCGCTGGCACGGCCAGTGGGAGCGCTCGAAGATGGCCGAGCTGCCGCTGATAGACGAGCTGCACCGCCGCCTGGCGGCCCGCATCCCGGCGCAGGGGGCGGCGACGATCGTGCACGGCGACTACCGGCTCGACAACATGATCCTGACGCCCGCGGGCGAGGTCGCCGCCGTCCTCGACTGGGAGCTCTGCACGCTCGGCGACCCGCTCGCCGACGTCGGCATGCTGCTCGTCTACTGGGCCCAGGAGGGCGACGAGTTCGCGCCCCTCTACGACGCCGCGACCACCGCGCCCGGCTTCCCCACGCGCGAGGAGGTGCGCGAGCGCTACGCCGAGCGCTCCGGCCGCGACCTCGCGGAGATCGACTACTTCGTCGCCCTCGGCTACTGGAAGCTCGCGATCATCCTCGAGGGCGTCTTCGCCCGCTTCCTCGCCGGCCAGTACGGCAAGGACGTCACCGAGGAGCGTGCCGGCGAGTCGCGCCGGATCGTCGAGCGCCTGGCCGAGGCCGCCGACGCCGCCGAGCGCCGGCTGCGCTAGCCGGGAGCGGCCGCGGAGCGCACGCCGCCGGGCGCCGCGGCCCCGCCCTCGCCGCCGTCGCCCGCCTCGGCGCCCTCCGCCCAGCGGTGCAGCTCGCGGCGGGCGATCACCATCTTGTGCACCTCGTCGGGGCCGTCGGCGACCTTGAGCATGCGGCTGAAGCGCCACATCCCGGCGAGCGGGGTGTCGTCGGAGAGGCCGAGCGCGCCGTGGACCTGGATCGCGCGGTCGAGCACGTCCATTACCACGTTCGCGGCGACGACCTTGATCATCGAGATCTCGCGCCGCGCCGCCTTCTTGCCCTGCGTGTCCATCTTCCAGGCCGCGAGCAGGGTGAGCAGCCGCGCCTGGTCGGTCTCCATCCGCGAGCGGGCGATGAAGTCCTGGACGAACTGCTTCTCGGCTAGCTTGCCGCCGAAGGCCTCGCGCTCGTTGGCCCGCCGGCACATCATCTCAATCGCCCGCTCGCAGGTCCCGATCGCTCGCATGCAGTGGTGGATGCGGCCCGGGCCGAGCCGGTCCTGGGCGATCGCGAAGCCGGCCTGGCGCGGCCCGAGCAGGTTCGAGGCCGGGACGCGGCAGTCCTCGTAGCGGATCTCGCAGTGCCCCGGGCCGCCGGCGTGGCCCATCACCGGCACCGGGCGCACGAGGTTGAAGCCCGGCGCGTCGGTGGGGACGATGATCATGCTCGCGCGGGCGTAGGGATGCGCCTCCGGGTCCGTCACCACCATCGCGATCGCGAAGGCGGCGCCGACCGCGCCGGAGGTGAACCACTTGTGGCCGTTGATGACCCACTCGTCGCCGTCGAGCTCGGCCCGGGCCTGGAGCGTGGTCGGGTCCGAGCCCGCGACCTCGGGTTCGGTCATCGAGAAGCAGGAGCGGATCTCGCCGTCGAGGAGCGGCTCGAGCCAGCGCTCCTTCTGCTCCTCGGTCCCGTGCTCGGCGAGGATCTCCATGTTGCCCGTGTCCGGGGCCGCGCAGTTGAAGGCCATCGGCGCGATCGCCGGGCTGCGCCCCATCTCCTCGCACAGCACCCCGTACTCCCAGTTGGAGAGCCCGGGGCCGTAGCGCTCGTCGGGCATGAACAGGTTCCAGAGCCCCTCCGCGCGGGCTCGCTCGCGGATCTCGGCCAGGATCCGCGGGTAGGGGACCCCCGGCCCGACCTCGGCGTCGAGGGCCCGCAGCGCCTCGGCCTCGACCGGGTAGACGTGCTCGTCCATGAACGCGCGTATGCGCTCGCGGAGCTCCTCTACGCGCGGGCTGAGCTCGAAGTCCACGCCCGGTAGCCTATTCGACGCGGCCGCTCAGCTCGTCGCGGCGGCGGCCGCGCCCCGGGCGCGCTGGTGCACCGCGATCTGGAACGCGAAGAGGGCGGCGATCACCAGGGTTGCGCCTGCGAGGGCGGGCACGAGGATCGAGACCGGGACGTGCTCCTTGGTGATGAGCGTGACCGCCGAGCCCACGAGGACGAAGCCGAGCGCGTTGCGCAGCAGGCCCTGCGGCATGACGACCGCGAGGCGGCTGCCGACGAGGACGCCCGGGATCGAGCCCGCGAGGATGTTGGCCGCCAGCCCCAGGTCCACGTTGCCGCCGATCCAGTGGGCGGTGCCCGCCGCCCAGAGCACGACGGCGGCCTGGAAGATGCTGGTCCCGACCACCCGCTGCGGCGTCAGCCGGAAGGCCGCGATCAGCACGATCGCGACCAGCGTCCCGCCGCCGGCGGAGGTGAGCCCGATCACGAAGCCGGTCAAGACGCCGGTCAGGACGGCGCCCGCGATGTGCTCGCGGTAGAGGTGCATGGCGTGGCGCTCGAAGATCACCTCGCGCAGGAACAGCGCGCGGACGAACGTGGCGACGCCGACGACGAGGAGCGCGGCGCCGAGGATGCCGAGCACGAGCTGGTTGAGCTCGTCCTCGCCGTAGGCGCGCTTCAGGAGCTCGATCACCCAGACGCCGCCGATCGACGAGGGCACCGCCCCGACCGCGAGCCAGAAGGCGATCCCGCGGTGCACGGTCCCCTGCTTCAGGTGGCGCCAGGCGCCGACGGTCTTGGTCACGGCGCCGTAGAAGATGTCGGTGCCGATCGCGGTCACCGGCTGCACCCCGAAGAGCAGGATCAGAAGCGGCGTCATCAGGCTCGCGCCCCCCATGCCGGTGGTGCCGACGAGGGCGCCGATGCCGAAGCCGAAGACGACGATCACTGGATCCACGGGCGAGGCCTCCGCCGCATGTTCTTGACCGAGGCGGTCAGGCGAGTCAGGTTAGCGGAGCGCGGGCGCCTCCGGCGCCGGCCAGCGACTCGGGTGCTCGCGCGTCCGGGCGCCCGTCGCGCCCCCTGGCGGCGCCGTTCAGCCGAGCGCGGCGGCGGCCTCGCGCTTGCGGCGCGCGTGCGACCTCGCCTGCGCGACCTGCATCGCCAGCAGGCCGCCGACGATCACGGTCGCGACGACGACCGCCGGGATCACCACGTCCTGCGGCCAGCCTTCCTTGGCCAGGAGCGTGATCGCGGCGGCCACGAGGACGAGGCCCAGCGCCGGGCGCAGCACCGCGTGCGGCGCCCGCACGGCGAGCTTGGTCCCGATCAGGACGCCCGGGATCGAGCCCAGGAGGATGTTGCCGGCGAGGCCGAAGTCCACGTTGCCGCCGATCCAGTGGGCGACGCCGGCGGCCCAGAGCAGGACCGCGGCGTGGAAGACGTCGGTGCCGACCACGCGCTGGGGCGTGAGCCGGAAGATCATGATCAGCGAGATCCCGATCAGCGTGCCGCTGCCCGCCGAGGTGAGGCCGATCACGAACCCGGTCACGACGCCCGTGATGACGGCGGCGGCGATGTGGCGCGGGTAGAGGTGCATCGCGTAGCGCTCGGGGATGTGCTTGGAGAGGAAGAAGGCGCGCAGGAGCGTCGCCACGCCGACGACCAAGAGCGCCCCGCCGACCATCCCCAGCACGAGCTGCTCGAGCTGGTCCTCGCCGTAGGCGCGCTGCAGGTACTCGATCAAAAAGACGCCGCCGATCGCCGCCGGGACGCTGCCGACGGCGAGCCAGAAGGCGATGCCGCGGTGGACGGTGCCCGCCTTGAAGTGGCGCCAGCCGCCGACCGTCTTCGTGATCGCGCCGTAGAAGATGTCGGTGCCGATCGCGGTCGTGGGCGCGGTGCCGAAGAACAGGATCAGGATCGGGGTCATCAGCGACGCGCCGCCCATGCCGGTCATGCCGACCAGCAGGCCGATGCCGAAGCCGGAGAAGACGATCAGCGGGTCCATGCGATTTTGCCTACCTTGCTGACAAGTTAAGTCGGGAAAGTGATTGGCGCATGTTAGCAGCAATCGCGCCCCGCGGCGCCGGCGGCGCGCGGGCCACGCGCGCCGCCCCCGGCCGCGGCGCGCGGCCCCGGAGCGCCCCGCGCCAGGCGATGGCCGAGTTGATCCAGCTATTTCGCGTCAACTCGGCCATCGGTGGTGGGCGGCGCGGATCCGCCTCTCGGCCCGACCGCTACGGGGTGTTCTCGACGTCCCCGGTCGGGCCGGCTAGCGCTTGAGCCAGGCCTCGGGGTTGTTGAGGATCGCCTCGATGCGCCAGGGCAGGCGGCGGCTGGCGACGTCGGCCAGGGTCACGTTCTCGAGCACGGCGCGCAGGTTGGCGCGCACCGCGACCCAGACGTCTCGCAGGCGCTCGGCGGCGCCGCCGTAGTGGAGGTCCTCGGGGGCGTCCTCGTGGATGTTGGCGAGCGGCCCCTCGACGGCGCGGATGACGTCGGCGATCGAGATCTCGGCCGGGTCGCGGGCGAGCCAGTAGCCGCCGCGGGCGCCCCGCTTGGTCCGCACGAGGCCCGAGTGCTTGAGCTCGAGCAGGATGTGCTCGAGGAACTGGAGCGGGATCCCCTGCGCCTCGGCGATCCGCTCCCCCTTCACGGGTGCGCCGTCGGGCGAGGCGGCGAGCTCGAGCGCCGCCCGCACCGCGTAGTCGGCCTTGGCGGAGATCCGCATGCCGTCATTCTCGCAGTCCGTGTCAAGAATCTGCTGTGATTCGGGCGTGATCGATCTCCAGGCCCACTCCACGGTCTCCGACGGGCAGCTCGAGCCGGCCGAGGTGGCGCGGGCGGCCGCCGCCGCCGGCGTGACCGTGATGTCGCTCTCCGACCACGACGCGGTGGCCGGGGTCGCGGCCGCCAGCGAGGCCGCGGCGGCGGCGGGGATCGAGAACGTGCCGGCGGTCGAGATGTCCTGCGTCCACCGCTACTCCGACGACCTCCACATGCTCGGCTACTGGGTGGACCCGGAGGCGATCGCCCCAGCCTGCGAGCGCGCCCAGCAGGAGCGGATCGAGCGCGCGCGCGAGATCGTCGAGCGCTTCAACGCCCACGGGGTGCCGGTGTCGTTCGAGGAGGCGATCGCCGAGGCCGGCGCCGCCGACTCGGTCGGCCGCCCCCACATCGCGCGCCCCGCGATGCGCCACATGAACTGGCGGGGCACGGTCGGCGAGTTCTTCGAGGAGTGGCTGGTCCCGGGCGGCAAGGCGTTCGTGGCCCGCCGCTGGCCGACCGCGGAGGAGGCGATCGAGCTGATCCGGGCAGCGGGCGGCGTCGCCGTCGTCGCCCACCCCTACTGGGACGTGAAGGACCCCGAGCAGGTGCGCGACCTGGTCGAGACCCTGGCCCGGGAGGCGGGCCTGGGCGGGGTGGAGAGCTTCTACCCGGCGCACACGCGCGAGATGACCGCCCACTGCCTCGAGCTCTGCGCCGAGTTCGGCCTCGTCCCGACGGGCTCGTCCGACTTCCACGGCCCGACGCACAAGACCTTCAACCGCTTCTGCGCCTACGACACCTACGGCCTCGGCGAGCCGCAGCTGCCGCCGCGCGGCGGGGGCGCCTGAGCGCGGGCGGCCCGCGGCTAGCGAGAGCTCGCCGCCCGGCGCGAGCGCGGCCCAGAGCCGCGTCCCGGGCGCCTGGGGCCGGCCGCTACGCCGTCGCCGCGGCCTGCCTGGCGGGGATGAAGCCGCGCTCCTCGAGGTAGGCGAGGATCTGCTGCGCCGACTCCTCCGGCGTCTGGCTCTCGGTGTCGACCGTGATCTCGGGGTTGAGCGGCGGCTCGTAGGGATCGGAGATCCCCGTGAACTCCTTGATCTCGCCCGCGCGCGCCTTCGCGTAGAGGCCCTTGACGTCGCGCTTCTCGCAGGTCTCGACCGAGGCCTTCACGTAGACCTCGATGAAGCGGTCGCCCATCATCTGGCGGGCCTCGTCGCGGATCGCGCGGTAGGGCGAGATCGCGGCCGTGATCACGGGGACCCCGTTGCGCGAGAGCAGGTTGGCGACGAAGGCGATGCGCCGGATGTTGGTGTCGCGATCCTCCTTCGAGAAGCCGAGCCCCTTGGAGAGGTTCTCGCGCACGACGTCGCCGTCGAGGACCTCGAGCTTCGAGCCCCGGGCGAGGAGCTCCTTGACCAGGAGGTTGGTGATCGTGGTCTTGCCGGAGCCGGAGAGGCCCGTGAACCAGAGCGTGAAGCCCTTCTCGCCAGCCATCTAGTCGATTCCCTCCTTGTACGCGTCGATCAGGATCTGAGCAACCTCCTCGCGCGAGAACTCGGGCGGCGGCTTCTCGCCGCTCGCGAGCATCTCGCGCACCTTCGTCCCCGAGAGGATGAGGCGATCGTCGTCGCCGTGGGGGCAGGTCTTGTTCGAGGCCATGCCCTCGCAGGCGTGGCACCAGAACGTGTGCTCGAAGAAGAGCGGCTCGATGCCCAGCTCGGCGAGGTCGATGTCGTCGAAGATGCGCTGGGCGTCGTAGGTGCCGTAGTAGTCGCCGACGCCGGCGTGGTCGCGCCCGACGATGAAGTGGGTGCAGCCGTAGTTGCGCCGGATGATCGCGTGATGGACCGCCTCCCGGGGCCCCGCGTAGTGCATCTTCGCGGGGTTGACCCCCAGGATCACGCGATCGGCCGGGTAGTACTTCTCGATCAGCACCTCGTAGCAGCGCATCCGCACCTCGGCGGGCACGTCGCCCTTCTTGGTCTCGCCGATCAGCGGGTGGAGGAAGAGGCCGTCGGAGACCTCGAGCGCCGCCTTGGTCAGGTACTCGTGCGCGCGGTGGATCGGGTTGCGGGTCTGGAAGGCGACGACGCGCTTCCAGCCCCGCTCCGCGAACGCCCGCCGCGACTCCTCGGGGGTCAGGTAGCGGCGCGCGAACGCCTCCTGGTGGTCGGGAAGCGCGTCGGCCTCGATCGGGCCGGCCACGCAGCGGCTGCCCTCGGCGTAGATCGCGGCCACGCCGGGGTGGTCGCGGTCGGTCGTCCGGTAGACGCTCTCGGCCTCGCGCTCCAGGTCGCGCTCGAAGACCTCCTCCACGTGCAGGCGGCCGAGCTGCTTGCCGCCCGGAGCGGCGAGCTCGACGACGTCGCCGGGGCCGCACTCGAGGTCCGTAGCGAGCGTGACCGGGATCGACCAGATCTCGCCCGAGGCCAGCCGCATCGTCTCGCAGACCGAGCGCCAGTCCTCGGCGCCCATGAAGCCGCGAAGCGGCGCCAGGCCGCCGTTTGCGAGCAGCTCGAAGTCGGAGGCCTGGCGCGCGGTGAGGGTCAGCGCCAGCCCCGTCTCGGGGCTACCCATTCAGTCCGCACTCCGTGCGGGCGGTGCCGGCCCAGCGCCCGGAGCGGGCGTCGGCGCCGTTGATCGGTCTCGTCGTGCAGGGCATGCATCCGATCGAGGGATAGCCCTGGTCGTGAAGCGGGTTGTAGGGCACGTGATGTTCCTTGATGTAGGTCCAGATTCGCTTGTCGTCCCAGTCCACGAGCGGGTTCAGCTTCCAGAGCCCGAAGCGGACGTCCCAGCCGAACTTCCTGGCGCTCGCGCGCGTCTCCGAGTCGCTCCTGCGGATCCCCGAGACCCAGCACTCCGCCCCCTGGAGGGCGACGCGCATGGCCTCGACCTTGCGGATCCCGCAGCAGGCCTCCGGATCGCGGCGCCAGAGGTTAGCGCCGT
>Ga0070741_10009019_pt1 | contig 19639 bp, 12 predicted proteins | sample Coa_R1_4_FD_66440 | JGI IMG/M metagenome (GOLD analysis project Ga0070741, IMG submission 66440) | Surface soil microbial communities from Centralia Pennsylvania, which are recovering from an underground coalmine fire - Coalmine... | ecosystem: Environmental > Terrestrial > Soil > Unclassified ...
GCCTGCTTCGGGTGTAGCGCAGGCCTTTAGGCCTGCTTCGGAAACAGCCCTGAAGGGCTGCCCTACGACAGAGACCGTATGCCCACCGTCAGCGTCGTGATGCCGGCGTTCAACGCCGAACGGTACCTCGGCCGCGCCGTCGATTCCGTGCTGCGGCAGACGTTTGCCGATCTCGAGTTGATCATCGTCGACGACGGGTCCAGCGACGGGACGGTGGCGCTCGCACACTTGTGCGCCACGCGTGATGCGCGCGTCCGCGTGCTGACGCAACAGAACGCCGGCCCGGGACCGGCACGGAACACCGCGTTTCGCGCCGGGACGGGACGCTTCTTCGCCTTCCTCGACAGCGACGACGAGTGGGACGCGACGTTTCTCGAGGAGCACGTCGACATCCTGCTCTCGCGGCCTGACGTCGACGTCGTGGTCGGCAACGCGCGCAACCGCGGCGGTTCACACGACGGTCACCCATGCCGCCCGTTGCGGCGTGACGGCCTCCCGATCACGCTGTCCGAAATCCTCGGCGACGAGTGCGCACTCTTCATCATGGCCGTCTTCCGCCGGGACGTCATCGAAGCGGTCGGTGGATTCGACCCGGCGATCTTCACGAACGAGGAATACGAGATGTGGATCCGCGCGGCGCTCGCCGGATTCACCTTCACCCGTCACACGAAGCCGCTCGGGTGGTACGCGTGCCGGCCCGACAGCCTCTCGGCGAGCGACGCGCGCATGATGCGCGGAATCATCCGCGTGTTCGAGAAAACGCGTCCGGCGCTGCCGGCATCCTCGCCCGAGCGGGCGATTCTCGACCGGCAAATCGCGCGGTTCGAGCGCGAGCTCGCGGCGACGGAGCGCAAGTTGCGGCTGCTTTCCTATTCTCCTGTGGCAAAACTCTATGAGCTGGTTCGGGGCACAACTGCATCGCGCTGATCGATGCATCGCGCGGGTCACCGGCAAACGGCGGGTTCTGGTCGACGCCCGCAGCGCCATGAACTTCGGCATCCTGATGCCGGTGGCCGAACGGCTGCAGCGCGACCCGCGCATCGACGTCGTCTTCACCGGCCCGAATGCGCTGCCGCGCGACGCGATGAAATGGCGCCGCGTCGATCTCTGTCTCTGCGCCGACCCCTGGGATCCGATCGACCTGCGACGCTGCAGCCATCGCGCGAATTTCTTCCACGGCATGGCCGGCAAGTACGACCTCGATTCGCCGGGTCACCTGCCGATTGGCTTCGACATCTACGATCGCGTCGCGTTCATCAACCGCGATCGCATGCAGCGCTACCTCGATCACGGCGTGATCCCGCGTGAGAAGGCGGTGCTCGTCGGGTACCCGAAAGTCGACGCGCTCGTCAACGGACGGTACGACGCCGGCGCCGTGCACGAGAAGCTGCAGCTCGAGATGCACCGCCGGACCGCGATCTACGCACCGACCTGGTCGCCCGCCTCGTCGCTGCACATCGCCGGCGAGGCGATCGTCAAGAGCCTGGTCGACAGCGGCTTCAACGTCATCGTCAAACTGCACGATCGATCGCTCGATACGACGGAGGAGAAATTCAGCGGCGGCATCGACTGGCGCGCGCGCTTCAAGCAGATTCACATCCCGGGACGGATCGCGTTCGTCGAAGCCGCGGACTCGTCGCCGCTGCTCGCCGCGAGCGACGTCATGGTGACCGATCACAGCTCGATCGGATTCGAGTTCCTGCTGCTCGATCGCCCGCTGATCGTCTTCGACGCGCCAGACCTGGCCCGCGTGGCGCGCATCAACGCGGAGAAGATTGCCCTCCTCCGCAGCGCCGCTCGAGTGGTGCACGCCGCCGAGGAAGTGGGTCCGGCCGCGCTCGACGAAATCGAGCAGCCGGATCGTCGCGCGAACGCACGCCATCGCGTCACCGCGGACATGTTCTATGAGCCGGGCACCGCCACCGAGCGCGCGCTCGCGATGGTGTACGACCTGCTCGATCTTCCGCTTGCGTCCCTACACGAGGTCTCTCATGAAGTTCTCGATCGTTATCGCCACGTACAAGCGAGCTGATGTCCTCAAGGACACGCTCGACAGCCTCGCGCGCCTGCAGCCGGGTGCGCCGTGGGAAGTCATCGTCGTCGACAACAACTCGCCGGATCACACCAGGCAGGTGGTCGAAGCCGCGATGCCGACGTATCCGGTTCCGCTCATTTACGCCTTCGAACAGGAACAGGGCCGGAGCGCCGCGCTGAACTGCGGATTCAAGATCGCGAAGGGCGAGATCATCGTCACGACGGACGACGACGTGCGCGTTGAGGCGGATTGGTTGAACGCGATCGAAGCAGGGTTGAGCGCGCAGGACTGCGACTACGTCGGCGGCCGCGTCATTCCGCTGTGGGACGGCGAGCGTCCGCGCTGGCTGCCGAAGACGAACGGCCAGCTCTGGGCGGTCATCGCCCTGCTCGATTACGGCAAGGAGCCGATGAAATTCGGCAAGCGCGTCCCGCTCGGCGTCAACATGGCGATGCGTCGCGAGGCGATCGATCGTGTCGGCGGCTTCGACGTGCGCATCGGTCGCAAGGCGGGCACGCTCCTCGGCCAGGAAGTGCGGGAATGGTGCATCCGCGCGCACGCAGCCGGGCTCACCGGCTACTACATTCCGACGCTCGTCGTGCAGCACTTAATCCCACGCGATCGGCTGACAAAGGAGTACTTCCGCCGCTGGTTCCTCTGGCGCGGTATCAGCCGCGCGATGCTCTACGCGGAAACGGGTCTCGACATGGAGAAGCCCGAGCAGTCGACGCTCGACTTCGCGAACGTGCCCCACATCGCCGGCGTCCCGCGCTACATGTTCCGCAGCGCGTTGGTCGCCTTGAAGGACTCGATCGTGGCGGCGGTGAAGCGCGATCCGGTCACCAGCTTCGAGCGCGAACTCTGGCTCTGGTTTTTCGCCGGGGTCGTCAAGCAACGCTGGAAGGATCGCCAGCGGCCCTATCGGACAGTGAAAGTCGCGACGACAGGACTGTGATCTGAGGCTTGAGTGCCGACGATGGACGCGGTATCGATGACCTGGACCGATTCGAGCGTCAGCGACGTGCCGGGCCTGAAGAAGATGTAGTCGATGCGGCTCGAGCCGTGGCTGTTGGGATTTCCCGACGCATGACCGCTGGTCGATGCGTCTTGCCACGCATCATGATAGGCGCCGAGCATCGAGTGCATCTCGGCGTTCGAGGGATCCGCGTTGAAGTCGCCGATGACAATCCGCGGTTCGCCGAAGGTGTTCGTCCATCCCAGGAGCTGACTGACCTGCTGCGCGCGCATCGCCGCGCCGGCGGCGCCTGATGTCAGATGCGTGACGACGATGGGCAAGCCGTACGCGTCGCTGACGTTGGCTTCCATGCCGATGCGACTGTCCACAAGCGCCGTCGTCGTCGACGTCGTCATCCGTCGCCTCGCCAGCAGCACGAGCCCTTCGGTCTCTTTGCCGTCGCCGCGGCCGCTCTGCTGGCACGAGACGTCGGGCGTGAACCACTCCTGTTCGTACATCACGGTCCAATGCTGCCCGGTGGCCGCCTGCAGCCCAGACGAAATCCGCGCCGGCTGATCGTCGCACTGATACGACGGATGATTGCGCGTCACCTCCTGCAGCCCGACGATGTCGGGTTGCACCATCGCGATGACGTTGACCGCGTTCTGAATGTTGTAGCGACCGTTGCCGTCGATGCCGTGCTGGATATTGAACGTCATCACCTTCACGGTAATCGGCACTCGCGACGCGGACAACATCGACGGGGACGCGGGCGAACCACCACCGCAGCCACACGCGGCGATGCAGGCCACAAAAACGGAAATCGTGACGCGGCGCGCGTGCACGCCCGTACGCGCAGCAAACGAGTTGCCGACACCCCAACAGGCAACGGATTTGCAGTTGAGATGACTAGAGATGAGTGTGGTGAGGATGACAGCTGAGCTCGACGCCACCGTCCTGATTTGCACGTACAACCGCGCCGATCTTCTTGGCGACACGCTCGACAGCATTGCGCGCTCGCGCGTCAACCCGACTGCTCCGCTGCGCTGGAACGTGATCGTCGTCGACAACAACTCGAAAGACGACACGCGCGCGGTCGTCGAGTCGCGCATCAAGGGCTATCCGGTCGAGTTGATGTATTTGTTCGAACCGGAACAGGGAAAATCGAACGCCCTCAACACCGGCCTTGCGGCGACCTCCGCGACGCTGATTGTGTTTACCGACGACGACGTCCGCGTCGACGAGCAATGGCTCGAGGCGTCGTGCCGTCCGATGCTCGACGATCCGACGATCGACTACACGGGCGGGCCGGTCTTTCCGATCTGGGAGACGCCTCGCCCCGAGTGGCTCGACGAGCGCCGCTCGGATTTATGGGGCACGCTCGCCATCCTCGACTACGGTCCCGAGCGATTCATTTTCGAGGACAAGCGTCGCGTGCCGCTGGGCGCGAACATGGCCGTGCGCCGATCACTCATCGATCGCATCGGCGGTTTCGATCCGAAGCTCGGTCGGACCGGCGAATCATTGCTGGGCCAGGAACAGGCGGAGTTCTTCTGTCGCTCGCGCGCGATTGGTGCCCGCGGCATCTACGTGCCCGACGCGTCGTTACACCATCACGTGCCGGCGAAGCGGTTGACGCGGTCGTATTTCCGGCGCTGGTGGTTCTGGAAAGGAATTTCGAAGTCCGTATTGGAAGTGCGTCACCCCGTGACCGAGCTCGGCGTCGACTTATCGCGCGTGCCGAAAGTCGCCGGTGTGCCCCGTTTCATGTTTGGATCGGCGATTCACGACGCTCTGGGCTGGTTGAAAGCGTCCCTTGCGCGCGATCCGGCGACACGCATGCGCCACGAAATGATGCTCTGCTATTTCGCCGGCTACGTGCGGCATTCCTCTCGCAACCTCCCGTGGCGTGAGGCCACGAAATCTTCGTAACGCGCTCGTTCTCGCCGCGACTGTCGCAATCTGCAGTGGCATTTCTACACGGGCGACGGCCGCCGAAACACTGTGTGATTCGTCGTTTCAAAATTGCCGGACGCAACTGCTGTCGCTGATCGACAACGAAACGGTCGAGATCGACGTCGGCTTCTGGTTCATGGAGGACCAGCGCTACGTCAGCCATATCACGGCGCGGAAGAACGCCGGTGTCACGGTCCGGTTGATCGTCGATCCGCGGGCGAACCCGACCTACCCGCTGAACAAAACGAGTCTCGACAGCTTCCAGAGCGCCGGCATCCCGATGATCAAGAAAACGGGCGGCGGCATCATGCACTGGAAGACGATGATCTTCGGCGGACAGAACATCGTCGAATTCGGATCGGCGAACTACAGCGACAACGCGTTCGTGCCGGTCACGCCGTACACGAACTACGTCTCCGAGACGATCTTCTTCGAGGACGATCCCGCGATCGTGCAGTCGTTCAAGCGCAAGTTCGACGACCTGTGGGTCGACACGACGAATTACAGCGTCTATGCGAACGTCACGTCGCGCGTCCGCTCGTATCCGACCTACACGATCAGCGCGGACATGAACCATCCGCCCGGCTCGAGCTACACGAGTCGACTGACGAAACTCGAAGGCGCCGAGACGCAGAAGATCGACGTCGACATGTATCGCATCACGCAGCAGGCGCACAGCGATGCGCTGATTGCCGCATTCCAGCGTGGCGTCCCCGTCCGCTACATGGGCGAGACGCGCGAGTATCGCGACGCATCTCGGCTGTGGGTGTCCTTCAACATGGACCGCATGTACGCCGCCGGCATCCCGATGCGCGTGCGCGCAAGCGAGGGCGAGAACCACGAAAAGCTTGTGCTGCTCTACGGCCAGGCGACGACGGTGTTCGGGTCGTCGAACTTCACGAGCCCGTCGGACAACTCGCAGCAGGAGCACAACTACTTCACGAAGAAGCCGGCGATCTTCACCTGGTTCGAGGATCAGTTCAATCGCAAGTGGAACAATTCCACCGGGAACATCGAAACGACCGCGTTCGTCCCGCTGGCGCCGGACGACTGCGGCGGCACGTCGGGATGCGGTGCGACCAAACCGGTGAATCAGTCGATTGCGAACGGGGCGACGGGTGTCCCGACGACCGGCCAACAGCTGGTGTGGTACGGCGGACCGTTCGGTCAGTACTACGACGTGTACTTCGGGACCGATTCGAGCGCGTCGACGCTGCTGCAGGGAAATCTCAACCTTGGTCCGAGCGAAACGACGACGCAGTATCAGAGTGTCACGCTGCCGGCGCTGCAGGCGGGCACGACGTACTACTGGAAGATCGTGTCGAAGACCGCGGCGATGCTGACGGCGACCGGACCGATCTGGAGTTTCACCACATCGGGCACCGCACCACCACCGCCGCCACCCCCGTCCGGGGCAACGACGATCGTGCTGTGGTCGGCGAACGTGTCCGCCGCGAATGTCCACGGCGCGTGGCAACAGTTGGCGGATTCCACCGCGGCCGGAAGCAGCGCGCTCTGGAATCCCGATCACGGCGCCTCGAAGATTTCGCCGGCGTTGGCGAGCGCCACGAACTATTGGGAGACCTCGTTCACGGCATCGAGCGGCGCGCCGTATCACATCTGGGTGCGGCTGCGCGCGCAGAACAACTCGTTGTCGAATGACTCCGTCCACCTGCAGTTCTCCGACTCGGTCACATCGACGGGCAGCGCGACGATGCAGATTGGGACGACGAGTTCGGCGGAAGTGATTCTGCAGAACGGATCGAGCGATCCAAGCGATAACAACTGGGGATGGGCCGACAACGGCTGGGGCACAGCCGGCGTCAACGTTTATTTCGCGACGACCGGTACGCACACGTTGCGCGTCCAGCAGCGCGAGGACGGTGCGATCGTCGATCAGATCGTGCTGAGCCCCGACACGTACTTGTCGTCGCCGCCGGGCGCGCGCGACAACGACGCCACCATCCTGCCGGCAACCGATGGATCCGGCGGGACCGGTGGCACCACCGGCGGAGGCGGCACGACGCTGCCCACGCCGTGGACGCAGAGTGACATCGGCAACGTGCCTATTGCCGGATCGGCGACCGACACGAACGGGACCTTCTCGATCACCGCGTCCGGCGCCGACATCTGGGGCACGGCCGACGCCTTCCACTACGTCTACCAACCGCTGACCGGTGACGGCACCATCGTCGCGAAAGTGGATTCGGTGCAAGCGACGGCGTCGTGGTCGAAAGCGGGCGTGATGATTCGAGAAACGCTCACCGCCGGATCCACGCATGCGTTCATGCTTGTGTCGGCGGCGAAGGGTGTCGCGTTCCAGTGGCGCCCAACGACGGGCGGCACCTCGGCGAGCATCAGCGGCACGCTATCGGCGCCGCCGCGCTGGGTCAAGCTCGTTCGCGCGGGCGACGTGTTCACCGGGTACGAGTCCGCGGACGGCACGACCTGGACCGCCGTCGGCTCGCAGACGATTGCGATGGCGCAGACGGTCTACGTCGGATTGGCGGTGACGAGCCACTCGACGAGCGCCTCGACCACCGCCTCGATCGACAACGTGTCGGTCCCGTAGTCCCAAAGGACCCGGTCTACTTGACGCCGAAAATCGCGAGCACCGGTCGGTGATCGGATGGCATCACGCCGTTGCTGTCGCGCGTGTCGATCACCTGCACGGACTTCAGCACGAGATCGCCGGCGCCGTGCGAGTCGTACACGTAGTCGATGCGGCTGTTACGCGTGTCGCCGTCGGGATTGTCCGGCGCCGAGATTCCGGTGCCGGCCGCTTTCGCCACGGCCCACGAGTCGGAGTACGACTGCTTCATCGTCGAATTCTCGGTCGATCCCGGCCAGGCGTTGAAGTCGCCGCAGATAATCCGCTGCTCCGAGAATCCGCGCGCATACGTCGTCAGCTCGCCGATTTCCTCGAGGCGATATGACGTCGAGTTCGCGTCCAGATGCGTCGAGAAGAAGTTGATCGTGCGACCGTTGACGGTGATCGCTGCGTGCAACACCGCGCGGCCGTGGCTCAACTGATAGTGACTCGTCGTGTCGAACGGCGTCTTCGACAGAATCGCGTTGCCAATGCCGCTCGACGCGCCCGATCCGACGACGAACTTGCCGTACCACGTGTGGCCCGTCAGCTGCTTCAGCGTCGAGAGGTACAGCGCGAGATCGTCACCGCCGTGGCTGTAGCCGTCGTTGTACTCGACTTCGTTCAACGACACCACGTCGGGATTGGCTTTCGCGACGACCTTCATCAGCCGTGTGACGTCCCAGACGCCGTCGGTGCCGTAACCGCCATGATGGGTGTTGTACTGCAGCACTCTGAGCGTGCTCGAGGTGGTGGTCGACGTACTCGGCGTGGAGCTGCTCGTCGTCGACGCGGTGGCGGAGCCGCCGTAGGTCACCTTGAGCACCGGACGGACCGACGTATTTGCATCGTCGGGTGTGTAGTACGCACGATACGAATCGGCCGTCGACGCGTCGAGATCAACGAGCGCGATACGCGTGTACCGCGACGATCCGAGCTGGCCGGCGACGGCGGCTTTGACGATCGAGGTCACGTCGAACGAAACCTTGGTGCCGGCGGTGTTACCGACGGCTTGCATGGCAACTTGCGACCCGAGATCGCCGCCGGCGCTGGTCCACGACGTCGACGTCTTGCGGACTTGCCATGTCACTTCGGTTTCGGTGAACGACTGCGTGACCTGGTACACGCCGATTCGACGGGTCGCATCAGCGCTGCCACTCTTCACGGTCATCGTGAGGATCGCCGAACTGACCGCGCTGCCGGACGGCACGCCGTTCTGCGTGTCGAACTTCAACAGCGCCCGGCGTTCGTACTCCGGGTTATCCGACGCGCGTGTTTCGAGCAGCGTCGACAAATTCTTGTTCGCATAGGTGCCACCGCGAACGGTGGCGTACACGACCTGGGTCTTCGGCTGATTGATCGTCACCGTCGTCTGCGCAAGCGCAGAGGACGCGAGTCCGAGAACAGCCACACACACACTGGTCACACATCGAGCGATACGCATTCACACCTCGGGGGAAAATGTGGTGAACGCGCCGTGAATGGGCAACGAAGTCGCCAGGAACAGAACTCGCTGGAACACGCGAGAAACTGCGGCGTGGAATCGTGAGCGAACGGCTGGGATCGTGATGACAACTCTGCCGTAACGCCACGGTTACACCGCGCGACGGGCTTTCGGCGCATTTACTGAGGAAAACGCGCGATCCTCGACAGCGCACCGCCGAACGGATCAGTTCGAATCACAAACAGCCCGAGCTCATCGCCGGTCGAATCGGCCCGCGCCGCGCGCGCGTTGTCGCGATCGGAGACACACACGAGCTCGGATCATCCTTTGCACCTCTGCGGCGTTGGATGAGAGTCGCGTTCGTCGCGCCGTCGCTGGGGATCCTCGGCGGGCAGGCAGTTCAAGCTGATCGGTTGTTACGCGCGTGGCAGAACGACCCAGATGTCGACGCGTGGCTCGTACCGGTCAATCCGGTTCCACCCGGCCCGCTCAAGCCTCTCGTCAACATCAAGTACGCACGGACCGTCGTCACCGAACTGACGTACATCCCGCTCCTCGTTCGGGAGCTGGCGCGCGCCGATGTCGTCCACGTGTTCTCGGCATCGTATTCGTCGTTTCTGCTCGCGCCGCTGCCGGCGATTCTGATCGCGCGGGCGCTCGGCAAGCCGGTCGTGCTCAATTACCGCAGCGGCCAGGCGCCCGATCATCTCAAGCGCTCGGCCATCGCGCGCTGGGCCCTCGGCCGCGTCGACAAGAACATCGTCCCGTCGCGTTTTCTCGTCGATGTCTTTGGATCGTTCGGCATCACCGCGAGCGTCGTCCCGAACATCGTCGATCTGGATCGATTTCGCTATCGCGAACGCGCCCCGCTGCGGCCACACCTCGTATCGACGCGGAATTTCGATGACCTCTACAACGTCGCGTGCACGATCCGCGTGTTCCGGCTCGTGCAGAACCGTTGGCCCGAGGCGCGATTGACGCTCGTCGGCGGCGGCGCCGAAGAACCGCGGCTTCGCGCGCTGGTGCACGAACTGCAGCTGCGGAACGTGGTCTTTGTGGGACGCGTCAGGCCGGAACAGATCGCGCAGTACTACGCCGACAACGACATCTACATTCAAAGCCCGAACATCGACAACATGCCGACGTCGGTCATCGAAGCGTACGCGAGCGGATTGCCGGTCGTGTCGACGGACGCGGGCGGCGTACCGGCGATTGTGACCCACGGCACGCACGGCCTGCTTGCGCCGCTCAACGATCACCAGGCGCTGGCCGCGCATGTCCTGCAGTTGCTCGACGACCCGGACAGGGCGCGACGCTTGGCGCGTGCGGGGTTCGCGTTCGCGCAGGCGTGCACGTGGACCAACGTGCGCGAACAGTGGATTGCGGCTTACCGATCCGTGCTGCGTGTCGGCCGCCTGGTCCGAGATCCGGCGGTCCAATCATGATCGCCAACACGCTCACGCGTCTCGCGCGAATGGACCGCAAGGAGCTGTGGTGGCGCGTCGCAGCGGCCTCGAGAATTGCAGTCGATCGCGTCGCCACCGCGATTGCGCCACCAACATGGGACCGGCGAGACCTCGTGCCCGACGGTCGATTCGACGAGGCGCATCAAGCGTTGTCACGGCAGATCGCGACCAATGCGCAGCGCTTTGTGATCGGCGCGGCGGCGAAGCGCACCGTGGCCGAGACGATCCATCGTGAATTCCCGCACGCGGAGCGTCAGGCGGCGATGCGCGCGGACCGCGTGTTGTTCGGCCACTACGATCTGCTCGGCTATCGGGGGCTTCGCTTCGACGACTCTGGCCGCTTCGAGTGGAACTACGATCCGGTTCACGATCGCCGCGCACCGCACGTCTTCTGGGCATCGGTCCCCTATCTCGATCCGGCGATCGGCGATCACAAGATCATCTGGGAATTCAATCGTCATCAACACTGGATGACGCTCGGCCGCGCGTATTGGCTGACCGGCGACCGAAAGTATCGCGATCGGTTCGTCGCGGAGCTGACGAGCTGGCTCGACGCGAACCCTCCGCTGTGGGGGATCAACTGGTCGAGCATGCTGGAGCTCGCCCTGCGATCGTTGTCATGGGTGTGGGCGCTGCACTGCTTCGTCGATCCAGACGCGAACGACGCAACGCCGTGGACCGTCGATCTGCTGCTCGCGTTGGACCGTCAGCTCGCGCACGTCGAGCACAACGCGTCGTATTACTTCAGTCCGAACACGCATCTCACGGGTGAAGCGCTGGCGCTCTATGTCGCTGGACGCGCCGTCCCGATGTTGTCCGGCAGCGCGCGATACGAAGCCGTCGGGCGACGCATTCTCGTCGACGAAGCGGAACGGCAGATTGCCGGCGACGGCGGTCACGTCGAGCGCTCGGCGCACTACCACCGCTACACGCTCGACTTCTACACGCTCGCGCTCACGATCGCGCGCATCACACACGATCCCGTCGCGCCCGTGTTCGAGCGCGCCGTCGGCAAGCTGGCCTTCGCCGCTCGGATCCTCGCCGACGACCGTGGCCGGCTGCCGCATCTCGGCGATGACGATGGCGGGGCGATGTGGTGGGCGCTGACGGGACGACGCACCGATGACATCCGCGACAGTCTGGCGACGGTCGCGGCGCTTCTCGAGCGGCCGGATCTGCAGATCGGTCCGACGCCGGAAGAAACGTACTGGCTGCTCGCCCACCCAGTCTTCCAATCACCCAATCAACCCGCAATCCGCATTCCTCAATCCGCATTGCCGTCCACGGCGCTCGCGGACACCGGCTACTACGTATCGCGGTCGGAAGAAGGCACGCACCTGGTCATCGATGGCGGACCGCACGGCTATCAGAACGGCGGCCACGCGCATGCAGACGCGCTGGCGGTGACGTTGTCGGTTCGCGGTCTGCCGCTACTGATCGATCCGGGCGCGGGCTGCTACACCATCGATCCGGACTTGCGCGACCGGATGCGGTCGTCGGCGCTGCACAACACGGTGACCGTTGACGATCGATCGCAATCGATTCCTCGGGGACCGTTTCATTGGGCGCACACCGCCAACGCGCACGTCACCCGCTGGCGCACGAACGACGGCTTCGACTACTTCGACGGCTCGCACGACGGCTACGCCCCAATCGTGCACCGGCGGCATCTCGTGACGCTGCACCGCGATCTGATCGTCATCGCCGACTTGATCGACGGACCCGGGCCGCATCGCGCCGCCTCGCACTGGCATCTCGATCCGCGATGGAGCGTCGATCTCCGCGGCAATCGCGCAGTGTTGACCGCCTCGACCGAGCGCATCGGCTTCTTCTCCACCACAGGAACGATGGATGTGTTCTGCGGCGATAGCGGCAGCGGGCTCGGGTGGTACTCGCCGGCGTACGGGCGCGTCGATCCGACACGATCGATTCGGGTCAGCGGCGAGGGCACGGGTCCCTTTTGGCTCACCACGGTCATCGATCTGAACAAAGAGAACCCGGTCGTCGACGTGGACACCGTCCCGGTGTGGGCGGAAGCCGGCGCGCTCGCGCACGGTACCGCGCTGCGCATCGCGCGCGAAGCGTCGACGGATTACCTGTTGATCGCCGAGCCGGGTCCAAAAGGACCCGGCCTACGCGACGACGAGCCCGACGATCGCAGGGCGGGTCCTTTTGGACCCGCCGCTTCGACCTGGCGCGTCGCCGAGTTCGAAACCGACGCACGGATGCTGTTCTGCCGGACCTATCACGAGCGGCGTGTGACGCGCGTCGCGTTCGTCGACGGCTCGCTCGTGCGCAGCTCCGGACGTCGCGGCCTGCACCTCGTCCTGCCGAGCGTCGTCCCGGATCTTCATCTCGATTTGTCTGGCGCAAATGCGGAAGCGCGGATTGCAGGACCCGCCTTCGGCGCGCGATTGCTTGTCGGGGGGCGCGAGACGTCGGTCACGCCGGAACGACGCGCGGCGCCCAGAACGTAGAACTCAGAACCTTATGTGTGGAATCGCCGGATTCGTCGAATCGTCTACCAGCAACCAGCCGCTCGGCGTCGAGACCAGCCGAGCGCTCGTGCATCGGATGTGTCAGGTCATCGAACATCGCGGTCCTGACGACGAGGGGCTGTGGGTCGCGCCGGGCGTGGCGCTCGGCATGCGGCGCCTCAGCATCATCGATCTCTCGACCGGTCATCAACCGATCCACAACGAAGACGAGACCGTGTGGATCGTGTTCAACGGCGAGATCTACAACTACCAATCGCTGCGGCGCGAGCTCGAAGCGGCCGGACACCGCTTCTACACGTCAACCGACACCGAAACCATCGTCCACGCGTACGAGGAATGGGGCTCGAAGGCCATTGCGCGGTTGCGCGGCATGTTCGGCCTCGCGATCTGGGATACGCGCACGCGATCGCTGCTCGTCGCACGCGACCGCGTCGGCATCAAGCCGCTTCATTACGCGACCGTCAACGGCCGGTTGTACTTTGGTTCCGAAATCAAGTCGCTGCTCGAGGCGCCCGATCTGCCGCGGGACATCGATCTCGATGCGCTCGATCACTATCTGTCGTTTCTGTACACGCCGCGGGATGGATCGATCTTTCGCGCGGTCAGGAAGCTGCCGCCCGGGCATCTGCTGACGTGGCATGACGGCCGCGTCACCGTCGAGCGGTACTGGCAGCTCAGCGCGGACGAGAATTACCGTGGATCGGAAGCGGATGCCGTTCGCGATCTGCGCGACGTGCTCGTCGACGCCGTGCGGTCGCACATGATCAGCGATGTCCCGCTCGGTGCGTTTCTTTCAGGCGGCATCGACTCGAGCACCGTCGTCGGACTCATGACCGAAGCGTCAGGCGCGCAGGTCAAGACGTTTTCGATCGGTTTCGACGTGCCGGAATTCGACGAACTGGACGCCGCACGAACGGTGGCGAAGCATTTCGGCACCGATCACCACGAGTTCATTGTCAAACCGGACGGCGTCGCGATTCTCGATCGGTTGATCGAGCATTTCGACGAGCCGTTTGCCGACTCGTCGGCGATCCCGACGTGGTACGTGTCCGAGATGGCGCGCAGACACGTCACCGTGGTGTTGTCCGGCGACGGCGGCGACGAGTTGTTTGGCGGCTACGACCGCTATCTGCCGCATCCGCGCGTCGTCGCATTCGATCGGTACAGTCCGCGCGCATTGCGGCGGGTGGCGACCATCGCGGCGGCGCAGCTGCCGCACGGCGCCCGCGGGAAGAACTTCCTCCGCCACGTGGGCCGCGACGAACGCGGACGCTATCTCGATTCGATTCGCTTCTTCAGCGCTGACGAAAAGTCCGCATTGCTCGCCCGCGATGTCCTCACGGGTCTCAGCCGGACTGCTGATCCAGAAACGCGGCTGGCCCGCCACTTCGAACGCTACGCGCATCTGCCCTGGCCGAGCCAGATGATGCGCTTCGACACCGAGACCTACATGCCGGAGGACGTGCTCACGAAGGTCGATCGCATGAGCATGGCCCACTCGATCGAGTCGCGCGTCCCGCTCCTCGACAACGAGGTGATCGACTTCGCCGCGACGCTGCCGTCGGAGTTCAAGATCAAGGACGGACGCCGCAAGCGCGTGCTCAAAGAGGTGGCGGCGACGTTGTTGCCGCCAGATATTCTGAATCGGCGCAAGCAGGGGTTCGGCGTGCCGCTCGGCGTATGGTTCAAAGGCAACCTGCGCGAGCTGTTCGCTGACACGCTCTTGTCCGCGTCGAGCCAGCAGCGCGGCTTCTTTCAGCCGGCGTTCGTCCGGCAGATCCTCAACGAGCATCTCGCCGGCAAGCGCGACCACACGCTGCGGCTGTGGCAGCTGGTGGTCTTCGAGAAGTGGGCGCAGAAGTACAGCCGGCGCGCGAACGTCTCGGGCGAGCGAAACGATCTTCCATTCTCCGCACCGGCGATTCCCACTGCGGCCGCGGGAACGGCTCGCTGAGGGAAAAAGACGCGGTTTTTCGGGAACTCGACTGGCACCTGCCTTGCTCAGATTAGGGACCGTGACGTTTACGGTCCCGCTCCCCATCGCGTTCGTCATGGCGAGCTTCGAGCCCGGCGGTACCGAGCGACAGATGACCGAGTTGATCCGCCGCCTGGATCGTTCGCGGTGGACCGTGCACGTCGCGACCTTTCGTCGCGTCGGATCGTGGTTCGGACGCGTGGCGGAGGCGGCGGCGTCGGTCGCGGAATTTCCGGTGACGAGCTTCAAGTCGCCGGACACGGCGAAGCATCTCTGGGATTTCAGCCGCTGGTGCCGCGACAACCACATCGCGATCGTGCACACCGCGGAGTTGTACTCGAACATCTTCGGCCTGCCCGGCGCGGCGCTCGCGAACGTGCCGGTGCGCGTCGGCAACCGCCGCGAGATCAACCCGGACAAATCGATCGGCCAGATCGCGATGCAGCGCGCCGCGTACTCGTGCGCGCACAAGGTCGTCGCCAACTCACGCGCGGCCGCGATGCGACTCGTTGAAGAGAAAGTGCCGCAGCGAAAGATCGCGGTGGTGCCCAACGGCCTCGACTTCTCGCGCTTCCAGCGGCGTCGTCCGCGGACGCCGCTCCGAACGATTGTGACGGTCGCCAACCTCCGCGCCGAAAAAGGTCACGACGTGTTGATCGACGCCGCGGCCGACGTGCTGCGACAGGTCCCGGACGCGCGATTCGAATGCGTCGGGGCCGGTCCAGAGCGCGATCGACTGATCGCGTACGCACAGGAACGAGGCGTCGCGCACGCGATCACGTTCGTCGGGCACTGCGAGGACGTCGCCGCGAAACTCGCCGACGGCGATATTTTTGTCCTGCCGTCACGATCCGAAGCGTTTCCGAATGCCGTCCTCGAAGCGATGGGCGCGGGACTGCCGGTCATCGCGTCGGCGGTCGGCGGGATCGTCGAACTGATCGACAGCGGCCGCACGGGCCTGCTCGTACCCGCCGGCGATGCGCCGGCGCTCGCGGACCACATCGTCCACCTCATCTCGAATCCTGAGCTCGCGTTCGGACTCGGCGAGGCGGCACGCGCCGAGGCGATCGCGCGCTACTCGTTCGATCGCATGGTCTCGGCGTTCGAGAACCTGTATCTGACCGAACTCACGCGTCGTGGCGTCCTCGACGCAAACGAACCCCAACTGGCGGCTTCATAAACATGTGCGGTATCGCGGGTAAGTTCAATTTCGATCCGAGTCGTCCCGTCGACCGAGAACGGTTGAGCGCGATGACCACCGTCATCGCCCACCGTGGGCCCGATGCTGACGGTTTCTATGTCGGCGATACGGTGGGCCTTGGCCACCGACGCCTGAGCATCATCGATCTGTCGACCGGCGATCAGCCGCTCGCCAACGAGGACCGCACGATCTGGGTCGTGTTCAACGGCGAGATCTACAACTTCGCCGACGTCCGGCAGGAGCTCGAACAGCACGGACACCACTTCCGGACGCACACCGATACCGAAGTGATCGTCCACGCCTACGAGCAGTGGGGCGAGGCGGCGGTCGAGCGGTTCCGCGGGATGTTCGCATTCGCGCTGTGGGATGAGCCGAACCGGCGCCTGCTGCTCGTGCGCGATCGGCTCGGTGTGAAGCCGCTCTATTACTCGGTCAACCGCGGCGGCATCACGTTCGGATCGGAAATCAAATCGCTGCTCGAGGATCCGGACGTCCCGCGCGATTGGAATCCGGAGGCGCTCGACGCGTACCTCACGCTGTGCTACATCCCGGCGCCGCGCACGATTTACCAGAACATCTGGAAGCTCCCGGCGGGTCACTACCTCGTCGCCGAACACGGCCGGGCATCGGTACGGCGCTATTGGGATCTGACGTTCACCGGTGACGGCGATCCGTCGCGCGAACGCGAGTACCTCGATCAACTCGACGCGCTGGTGACTGAATCGGTTCGCTTGCGGCTACTGAGCGACGTGCCGCTCGGCGCGTTTCTCTCGGGCGGCATCGATTCGAGCCTGGTCGTCGCGGCGATGGTCAACACCTCGTCGTCGCGTGTGCTGACGACGTCGGTCGGGTTCGATGAGCAGGCGTTCAACGAGCTCGAGTACGCGCGCACGGTCGCGCAGCATCTCGGCACCGAGGCGCACGAGAAAATCGTCAAACCGGACATCGTCGATCTGCTGCCGAAGCTGGCCTGGCATCTCGACGAACCGTTTGCGGATTCGTCGGCCGTGCCGACGTATTACGTCTCCAAGGCCGCCCGGGAACACGTGACCGTCGCGCTCTCCGGCGACGGCGGCGACGAGTTATGGGCCGGCTACGCCCGTCACCGCGTCGAGCAATCGGAACTGCGCGCGCGCGGGATCCTCGGCCGCCGCGGCGGCCGTGTCGCCGGCGCGGTCGCCGAGCGCATGCCGCTGACGATGAAGGGCGTGCGGGCACTGCGTCATCTCGCGATGCCGGTCGAAGCGGCCTACGCGCAGAAGCACGCGTACGGCCTGTTCGACTCGTGGATGCGCGGGTCGCTCTACTCCGCCGACTTCGCCTCGGAAATCCGCGACAGCGATCCGCTCGTCGATTTCCGGCTCGCGTACCAGGCGTGCGGCTCACGCGATCCGCTGGATCGCGCCTTGTACGTCGACGTGAAGACCTATCTCGTCGACGACATCATGACCAAGGTCGACAAGATGAGCATGGCGGTGTCGCTCGAATCGCGCGAGCCGTTGCTCGACCACAAGCTGCTCGAGTTCGCGGCGACCGTGCCGTCATCGTTGAAATTGAAGAACGGCCAGAGCAAGTACCTGCTGCGTCGCCTGCTCGAGCGCCGCATTCCGAAATCGATCGTCGATCGGCCGAAGCATGGGTTCGAGGCGCCGATTGGCCGGTGGCTCCGCGGTCCGCTCGCGCCGATGGTTCACGAGCTGCTGACCGACGGTCGCCTGCGCGATCGCGGCATCTTCGACCACGGGTCCGTAACGCGGTTGTGGACCGAGCATCGCAGCGGCCGCGTCGATCATCGCCATCGGCTGTGGAGTCTAGTGATGCTGGAGCTCTGGTTCCGGCAGTTTGTGGACAGTTCTGTAGCGCGAGCCTTTCAGGCGAGCGGGGCGGCGGCGTAGTCATGTGTGGGATTGCTGGAATCGTAGCGTTCGAAGGATTGGATCCGAGCGCGTCGCTGCGCGCAGTGCGCATGCGCGACGTCATCGAGCATCGCGGGCCGGACGAAGCCGGGTTGTTTGTCGACGACCACGCCGCGCTCGCGCATCGCCGGCTCAGCATCGTCGATTTGAGTACCGGTCAGCAGCCGTTGTCGAACGAGGACGGCCGCGTCTGGGTGTCGTTCAACGGCGAGATCTACAACCACGGCGACGTGCGCCCGGAGCTCGAGGCGGCCGGACACGTGTACCGCACGAAATCGGATACGGAAACGATCGTCCACGCGTATGAAGAGTGGGGCGACAACTGCGTGCACCGATTCCGCGGCATGTTCGCGTTCGCGATCTGGGACGCGCCGAAACGCCGCTTGCTGCTCACGCGTGATCGCCTCGGGATCAAGCCGCTCTACTGGTCACGAGTCGGCAACACGTTCCTGTTCGCGTCCGAGATCAAAGCCATTCTCGCCAGCGGGCTGTTGACACCCGAACCGAATTACGACGTGCTCTCCGAAACGCTCAGCACACGGTACACGTCCGGCGAGCAGACGATGTTCAAGCGCGTCTACAAACTGCTGCCGGGTCATCAGCTGATCTTCGAAAACGGTGAGATTCGGGTCCGCCAGTACTGGGACGTGCCTGAACGCTCGGCTGACAGCCTCGTGCTACATCGCAGGGATCGTAGCCCGAGCCTTTCAGGCGAGCGATCCATCGTGGACGAGTTCCGCGACCGCCTGACGGAGTCGGTGAAGCTGCGACTGATGAGCGATGTGCCGCTCGGGATGTTCCTCTCGGGCGGCATCGACAGCAGCGCGATCGCAGCAATCATGGCGAAGCTGATCGATCGTCCCCTGCAGACGTTCTCGGTCGCGTTCAAGGATCGCGCGTTCAACGAGCTCGAATACGCGCGTGACGTCGCACGGGCGATCGGCGCCGACAGCCATGAGGTCGTCATCGACGATCAGGACTTCTTCGGCGCGCTGCCGAAGCTGCTCTGGCACGAGGACGAGCCGATTGCGCATCCGTCGAGCGTCCCGCTCTACTTCGTCTCGGCGCTCGCGCGTCAACACGTCACGGTCGTCCTCACCGGCGAAGGCAGCGACGAGTTGATGGCCGGCTACGGCAAGTACCTGCGCCTGCAATGGAATTGGCGCGCCGGCACGATTTACGAGCGGGTCTTGCCAGCGCCGCTCCGCGCCGCGGTCGCGGCGGGCGTGCCGAATCTGCCGGGCACACTGGGCCGCGTGGCGAAGCGGACCTTCCTCGCCATGGATCGCACGCCGGAGTCGATGTTCCTCGACAACTTCGCGTCGATTCGGCTGGCCGATCAGCGCCGGCTCCTCGCGCCCGGCTTCCGCGATCTCGCGACGCGCACGAACGCGTACGCCGCGTCGATCGAGTACTTCGCCAAACCAAACGGCACCAGCACGTTGCTCGACCGGCTGCTCTACGCCGACATCAAGACCTATCTGGTGGAACTGCTGATGAAACAGGACCAGATGAGCATGGCGACGTCGATCGAGAGCCGTGTGCCGTTCCTCGATCACGTGCTCGTCGAGTGGGTCGCGCAGCTCCCGGATCGGTGGAAGCT
>Ga0070741_10009020_pt1 | contig 19637 bp, 14 predicted proteins | sample Coa_R1_4_FD_66440 | JGI IMG/M metagenome (GOLD analysis project Ga0070741, IMG submission 66440) | Surface soil microbial communities from Centralia Pennsylvania, which are recovering from an underground coalmine fire - Coalmine... | ecosystem: Environmental > Terrestrial > Soil > Unclassified ...
TCCGCTCACTTCACTTGTCATCCCGAGCGGAGCAGAATCACCCGCGATAGCGGGTGATGCTACGCAGTCGAGGGACCTTGCGTCCGATGCCGCATCTTCCACCTGAAATCTCGCTCCCGTCTTCGTTCTTCGAATCACCAACTTCACAAATCACACTCCCCCAAGCCACACCGCCCGGCGCAGCTTGCATCCCAAAATTGATTTTTGCGCAGATATATGAAGATAAGAATTCCGCAACCGCATGTCCGTGACACGAGATACCGCGAATCGTGATCGCCCACACCTCACGAAGGACGCGCCGCCAACACGGTGATCCCAAAGAACCTTCGTCCCCTGCCCCCACTTCCCGGGCAAAAATGTTCACAGGAAAAATTGAGAGGCACGCGCGAAAGGATCGGGTAGAAGGCCACCCGCCCGAACCTGTCATCCTGAGTGAGGATTGGTCTTTGCGCCCAAAAGCGCAAAGATCAACCGCAGTCGAAGGATCCTACCCACCATCCTTTGGGATGCCGTAGGGTACAACTCTAACCCGTACCGAACAAAGCGACTTAAACCGGGAAGGGCACGACTTACAGTCGTGCCAACGAAGCGGACTGAAACGGCGCGGCTTTAGCCGCTGAGGGCCACGACCGCCTAGGGTAGTCGTCGCCATGCGTCTCGATGCGGACCTGCTGCGCTGGTTGCGCCGCGAGCGCGTTATAATGCCGCTGCTTTTCCCCAGGGGGGACTTGACGAATGAAGATTCAGAAATCCTCACTTTTCTTGTCTTTAGCGACGGCATTCCTGTGCGTTGGAGTTTGCGCGCAAGTTGGAGTACTTCCGAAGAAGGATGTCACGCTAAAACAGGCAACTGATGAGAAGTTCCGAGTTGGTGACGTTTGGGAATACCACACGCGCAAAGGTGAAGAGCGTTCGAGAGTGACCATTGTAAGAATCGATGATTCTCCTGAGATCGGGAGAATCATTCACATTGGCGTTGATAACGTTCATTTCGCAAACTGCCATGGAGGCCCAGAACCGGAGGCAGTTCCGCACATGCCATTTGCCCGTAAAGCACTCGATACGAGCGTGGGAAAGAAACTCGCGTCGGACCAACCGCTGCCTTCTTACGAGGATGGCTACCAAGATTGGAAAGATGCGTATGCGCAGAAACGTGCTGGTGTATACGTAGTCAGCGTCGCAGATGCAGTCTCGGTTGCGGAAAAGACGTTTCAGAAAGGCATTGGGTGCGAATAGACGTCGCCGGGACATCCTGAGTGTAATCAGGATTTTTCAACAACCATCAGCCGGAACTGGCTCTCGCAAGGTACGTAGTGCCGATTTCCTGCACACTCGGATTGCGGTGTCTTTCTGCTTGTAGCGCTATCTTCTTTGCGAAGGACGCATCCAGTTCGTTAACGAGTGGCAAAAGCAGCGCAAACTCTTCCACGTCCGCTGATTCCCGTTGCAGTATGGGTTCGGAGGCAGACCGGATGTTAGCGACTGTCCAGCCCCGTGGCAGTTCAAGGATTGTCCTCCGGGCCTCCTCCGTGTATTTGTTCGCGTACGACGCTAACTCAATCAACTCTGATAGAAACTCCTTACGACTTTCGTGAGGAAGCCAGTGGATCAGTTCAAAGCTGCGCCCCTCTGGTTAGGAGCAGGAAACGCGCCGTGCATCATGCCTGAGATCGTTTCCGAACAGCTATTCAAAAGACTCACTCTAGTAGTCTCCATTTCATTGGCCAGTTTCACAAACTGCGCCCACAGCTGACTGCAATCGGCCATTTGCACTATCCCTTCTGCCAAGGCCGGGTGGCCCATCCTTCGCTTCTTGCGAAGGGTGGGAGTCCCGATCGCTTGCACCTTGAGTTTTTGACTTTCCGGCGCTCTCAAAAGAAGTCCTACTGCTTCCCCATCCTCTCCCGCAACCGCTTTTCCTGCTCGTCCGTCCAATACCCGCAATCCAGGCGCAGAAACACCGATGTGTACGGAATCGTCATGCGCGTCTTCAGCACCAGGATGTGGAAGGTTCTTCCGGCCTCGTCCAGCTTCGAGATGATCTGCTCGTGCGGCAGCGACTGCGCGCCGCTTGTGCTCAGTAGATTGCCGAGCGAGTCGCGATAGGCCGTCACGCCGGGAGCGTCGCTCTCGGGGACCAATTTCAGTTCCGCATCGGTGAATATCACGGGGCGCACGTGCTTTGTTTTGCTGAGAGTATCGAGTACGGCGCGGACGACGTCGAGCTGCTCCGCGTCGGTTTCGATGGTCTCGATGCCTGCGCTGGTCTGGAGCGGATAGGCGGAGTCGACGACAGCGATCCAGTTGCGATGGCCGAGGAGTGGGAGTTCTTGAGTGAGGCGGGATTGCCAATCGGTTTGAGCCACAGAGGAGAGTGTGGCCAGCACGAGACCAGCGAAGCAAATCATTCTTAGAAGTTTTGGCAAGTTCGTCTCCTTTGGTACTCAGTACCCGGTACTCAGTACCCAGTTTGCGCAGTGGATCTGCCTTGAGTTCAGCACCCGCTCAACGACAAAATATGCTCTCACTGAGTACTGGGTACTGGGTACTGAGTTCTATTTTGGAACTGCCGAGCATTTTATTCGAGGCCCATCCAGTGCAAAAGCCGAAGACAATGGGATGATCGCAATGAGGTGCAACATGAGCGGAAGCTATCGAGACCTGGTGGCGTGGAAGAAAAGTATGGTACTGGTCTGTGAAACCTATCGCGCGACCCAAGTATTTCCCAAGAACGAACTCTATGGACTTACCAGCCAACTTCGAAGAGCTGCTGTTTCAGTTCCAAGCAATATTGCAGAAGGCCAGGCGCGATACTCCAAGCGTGAATTTCACCATTTCCTGAATAATGCACGTGGATCCTTGGCTGAAGTTGAAACGCAGGTCATGCTTGCGTGCAATTTGAACTACTTATCTTCGCAAGAGACGGAAGTGCTCCTTGCGAGAGCCGCCGAGTTGGGCCGCATTTTGAACGGATTGATCGCATCGACGAAAACAGCATAAAGAAGTAGTCAGTACGCAGTACCCAGTACTCAGTTTGTGAAGAGAAGAGGTCCACAAATTGCTCTTGGAAAGCGAACCCTGGTTCGAGAAAACTTGCCGAAGCAGTTCAACTCTAACTGGGTACTGAGTACCGAGTACTATTCTCGGACTCCCAACTGCCAGAAGAGGAACGAATATACATCCGTGTACTCCTCGATCTGCTTTGCCACCGGCTTGCCTGCGCCGTGGCCGGCTTTCTGCTCGATGCGGAGCAGGATCGGGCGTGTTTTGCTTTGGCCGTTCCTGGCTTCTGCTTGCATCTCGGCGGCCATTTTTTTTGCGTGCATGGGATCCACGCGTGTATCCGTGTCGGCGGTCATAAACAAAATTGCGGGATACTCTGTGCCTGATTTGACGTGCTGATACGGGCTGTAGGCGTAGAGCCACTTGAACTGTGCCGGATCTTCGGAGCTCCCGTATTCCGGGATCCAGAGCTTGGCGATCTGGAAATTCTGGTAGCGCAGCATGTCGAGCAGCGGAACCTGGCAGACGACCGCGCGGAAAAGGTCGGGACGCTGCGTGATCATGGCGCCCATGAGCAGGCCGCCGTTCGATCCGCCCTGAATGGCGAGATGATTTTTGTCGGTATATTTTTCGGAGATGAGGTGTTCGGCCGCGGCGATCATGTCGTCGAAGACATTCTGCTTTTTGTCGAGCATGCCGGCGCGGTGCCAGTCTTCTCCGAACTCGGCGCCGCCTCGAAGGTTGGCTACGGCGTAGACACCGCCGTGTTCCATCCAGAGATAAGCAGTGCGGCTGAAGGTAGGCGTGAGGCTGACGTTGAATCCGCCATAAGCGGTGAGCAGCGTGGGATTCTTGCCGTTCTTCTGAATGCCTTTTTTGTGGACAACAAACATGGGGACGCGCGTACCGTCTTTGGAGTGGTACCACTCCTGCGCGACCTCGTAGGCGGAGGGATCGATCGAGGGGGCGTCGACCTTGTTCCAGAGAGACGTGCGACTCTCTTTTAAGTCATTGAGATCGACGCGGTAGATACTTGGCGGCAACGTGAAGGACTGAAATCCATAGAACATCTCATCGCGATTCCATTTTCCCCCCGTGCCAAAGACTGTCCCGATTGCGGGCAGGGAAATATCTGAAAGCTTCTTGCCACCGAGATCAAAGAGTTTCAGCTGCGAGGTTGCATTTTGTTCGTACTGCGCGAAGAGCTTGCCTCCGTAGACCGCTACGCCCTGCAGTACGGCGTCTGTCTGCGGGATGATTTCTTTCCAGGCATCGCGTTCGAAATTTCCGGCGTCGGTCACGAAGACGCGATAGCGCGGCGCGTCTTCATTCGTAGTGATGTACACCTTGCCGTCGTAAACGTCGGCGCCATAGAGAAAATTCTTGCCCGTGGTCAGACGGATGGGAGCCTTATCAGATTTCAGGTCTTTGAGGAAAAGTTCGGACTTGGTCCATCCTTGCGAGACATTAATAAGGAGCCAGCGGCCATCGTTGGAGAGGGAGACGCTGGGCCAGTCTTCGGGATCGCGTCCTTCGCCGAAGATGGGGTCGTCGGACTCGACCGGGCTGCCGAGCAGATGGAAAAAGACGTGGCGGTTGTACATTTCCTGTCCGGCGGGAACGTCGCCTTTTTTCGGATAGCGCGTGTAATAGAAGCCGGAGTTGTCGTGCAGCCATGCGATCGACGCGGCGCGGGTGCGCTCGATGGTGTCGGGAAGAATCGTGCCGGTTTTTGTTTCGATGACGTGGAGAGTGGACATTTCGGAGCCGCTGGGAGAGGTACCGTAGGCGACATACCTTCCGTTGTCCGATGGTTCGAACCAGTCCAGCGCGATGGTGCCGTCGGCGGCGAGTTGATTGGCGTCGACGAGAACGCGGTCGGGGCCGTTGAGGTCATCGCGCACGTAGAGTACGGGCTGGTTCTGCATGCCCTCGCGCCTGGTGTAGAAATAATGTTTCCCGGCAATGACGGGAGCACTGATGCTACCGATGGAGAGCAAATCGGTGAGGCGCTTGTGGATGGCGTCGCGTCCGGGGAGAGGATCGAGAATGGAGCGCGTGTACGACATCTCCTCGGCAACCCATTTTTGGGTTTCTGGAGAGTTGCCGTTCTCGAGCCAGCGGTAGTTATCGACGACTTTGGTGCCGTGGTAGATGTCGACGGCGGGACGGGGTTCGGCGACAGGAGGAGCGTCAGGGGGCTTGGCCATTGAAGGGGCCGAAGCCTTGGTGCTCGCAGTGGCGTCTTGAGAAGAGGAGTCGGCACCAATCGCCGCGACGAGCACTATAGAAGAAGATAGGATCACAAAAGAGAAGAGAAGCAAGAACCGCCCTCCACGCATAGACACCTCGGAAACTGAAACGCTAGCGTATCAAAGCGTGCCGGAGATTTCAGAAGGGAAAGGGCTGAGAAGCTTTTTCAGAACGGTCTTGAAATGCTATGATGCTAGAGAACGCGGCGGTCGCGCCGCGAAAACACTCCTCAGTAGCTCAATGGCAGAGCATCCGGCTGTTAACCGGAGGGTTGTAGGTTCGAATCCTACCTGAGGAGCCATTTCTTTTTGCCCGCATAACATCTGTGTAGCGTTGATGCTATCCAGCTGTCTTCTTTTATTCGATGCTGTTTTCGGGCTTGTAGCTGAAGTAGACGGCTGCTCCGACGATCAGGGCGCCGCCGGCCAAAGCGGGAATTCCCAAGACCTCATGCAGCAACGAGACACCGAGAATTGCGCCGACGAGCGGCTCCAAGTTCACGAAAATTCCTGCCCGAGATGCTGGAACGCGCTTCAGTCCCCAGTTCCACAATAACGTTGTGCTCGCGGTCGCTAACAGTCCCTGCTCCGCAACCGCGATCCATGCGCGCGTAGAGTAATGCACGGAAGGAGTTCCAAACGTGAATAGGACTACCGCCGCCAGCAGGAGCATGCCGATCCAATAGACGCAGGCTGTGACCATCATTGCCGAGTGGCGTTGCATCAGGCGCTTGGAAATAAGGATCCACGCGATGGCTGCGAACATTGAAAACACCACGAGCATGTCTCCCCGGATGCTGGGGCGAGCGACGCCGGAAGCAGCGCTGCTGGACAATGCAATCAGGGCCGCGCCAGCAGTCGAGGCAACAAGAGCCACCCATCCCCCGACGTGCAACCGCTCGCCTGAAAAGATCACGGCTGCTATGGCGAGGAGCATGGGGAGTGTGGCGACCATCAGCGAGGCATGTGAAACCGTGGTCAGGGAGAGCCCCTTGAATTGAACGAGGTATTGCACAGGGACTCCAAGCAAAGAGGCCGCAAGGACCCAGCCCCATTCTCCCCGCGCGAAGCGAGGACGATCAAAGAAGATGACCGGGAGCAATCCGGCGCACGCGAAGATGAAACGGAACAGCACCATCGTGGGGACGGGCATCTCGTTCAGCGAGATCTTGCCGAAGTAAAATCCGGTGCCCCAGAGGCATCCAGCCGTTCCGAGGGCGAGCATGGGGAGGAGATGAACGTCGCGCTTTGGCATTGTTGCCGATTGTAAGGCAGGAGTGGGGCGAGCTTTAGGTGCGTTTCTTCTTCTTCAGATGCCACACGGTGGTGAGCGGATCTTGACCTTTGACTGGGCTGATAAGCCCGCTCTGTTCCAGAGCTTTGATCGTGTTGCGATTGGCAGACAGCGGCCGGATTTCTTCGTTATTTTTGTTTTTTGCCCGCCGCAGGACTGGGTTGCTGCCGAGCAAATCTGTTTCAAGCTGGTATCCGTTTTGGATGTGCGACAAGAGGTCTTGCTCGACTTCAGTGAGTTTCGGCGGGATGTCAGCAGCCTTCTTCTTCGCCATTCTTAGATGTCCGATGCTTCGCACCTATTCCACTGATGCGTTCAGGGTTCCTGCGGCACAATGATCTAAGAGAAGGCGCGGAGGGGTCAACCTGAAGCGGCAACCCGCATGAAATTCTCGTTGTCTCGCCGTGACCGTCCCCAGATTCAACGCTAAAATGTGGATTGATGTTCAAAGTTGCTAGCTGGAATCTGAATTCTGTTCGGTCCCGTTTGACCCATGTCACGGAGTGGCTGAAGGTTCGTGAACCGGATGTGCTGCTACTGCAAGAATTAAAGGGGACGGAGTTTCCAACCGAAGCCTTCAAGTCTCTCGGCTATGAGAGTGCAGCGGTCACGCAGAAGGCCTATAACGGGGTTGCGATTCTGTCGCGACATTCGATGGAAACGATTGCAAGGGCCCTGGTCGGCGATGATTCCGATAGCCATGCACGATTCCTGGAGACGGTTATTCACGGAATTCGCATCGTCAATATCTATGCCCCCAATGGCAATCCGATCGGAAGCGAGAAGTTTGCGTATAAGCTGGCGTGGATGGATCGGTTGACCCAGCAAATGATTCGATGGAAGCAGGACGGCAGGCCGACGCTAATCGGCGGCGATTTCAATGTGATTCCAGAGGACATCGACTGCCACAAGCCGTCTTCATGGCAGCACGATGCTCTGTTTCAGCCGGAGCCGCGAGAACGCTATCGGGCGATGTTGGGAATTGGCTATACGGATGCGTTCCGGTCGTTGCACGCGGGCGAAGTGGGACACTTCACATTTTGGGACTACTTTCGGCAGGCGTTCCAAAACAATCGCGGTATACGAATCGACCACTTCCTGTTATCTCCGGCGCTGGCAAATCGACTGGAAAGCTGCGAGATCGACAAGGGACCTCGCGGGCAGGAAAAGCCCTCAGACCACACTCCTATTATGGTTACGCTATCCGCCTAGCAGCGCAGGCGCCCACAAAGGAAACTGGCGGACCTTCCCCTGATCCGAAACGTTGCATTGATTGGGAAACGAATCCTAGGGGATGTGGGACTGGAGGGCGCGGGCCTAGCTTTGGATGCGAGGGCCGCCTTCGGCTTCGCCACGGCAGCAAACGCCGAACTGCTGCCAAAGCTTAAACCACGGGCTCTGCGCGAGCATTTCGTCGTGCCTTCGATTGGCAGCGGCAATATCGCTGGCGTTGAGCGGCCTGATGTCCGGCGCTTCGAACATTTCCTGCAGCTGCTCAATCTCGTCGATGATGCGTTCAACGTCCATTCCGTTTCACTATCCCGCATAACCGTGGAAGCCGTCAAATGGAGCGGCACCCGGCTGCGTGACTTTGGTGTGACCTTGAGACACCGCCCTCTCCGGCATGTGGGCGACAGAACTGCTTCGCGAAACGCTGTTGTGCTCCCCACACGGGGCAAACTCTTGCAGGGCAGGCAGTTCGGAGGACCATCCTAGAGTAGTATTCCAGTAGACCTCAAAGACGTAGAAACGGAGTATGCAATGCCCCAGTCGATTGAGTGGCCACCCGCGCGTCAGTCGCGTCCTGGCCGCCGTCGCCGAGTTTTCCTGGTTTTTTTTGCGTTGGCCATTCTCTTCTTCGGGACCCGCACAGCGTTGTCGTACTACGTCGATGTGCTGTGGTTCAAGTCGCTCGGCTACGAGAGCGTCTTCTGGAAGACGCTAAGCGTTCAGTGGGGTGTGTTCGCTGCAGTGCTAACGGCGACGTTCGTTATTTTCTACGGATCTTTCCTGGCGTTGAAGCGGGCGCATCTTGACGATCTGCCGGACGGCCATACTATTTTTATTGGCTCACAGCCGGTGAAACTACCAGTGGAACCGGTATTGAAGTTCATCGCATTGGTCGCTTCGCTGGCGATTGCCCTGCTCAGCGCGGCCACGCTCACTTCCGAATGGCAAACTTTGGCGCTGTTCTGGTACGCCCCTCGTACTTCAGGGGTAGTAGATCCGATCTTTGGTAAACCGCTGACCTTCTATTTGTTTGCGCTACCTGCCTGGCAGATCATCGTTGGCTGGCTACTCATTTTGGCGATCATTTTGTGTGTGGTCGCAATTTTCTTTGTTTTTGCCAGCGGCGGGGTACGTATGCTGGCTGGCCGCCTCAGCCGTCAAGTGATCTTGCCATGGCGAGGATTTTCCATTGCATTTGGATGTTTGTTACTGGTCCTGGCCGCGAATACGTATCTCAGCCGATTTGATCGACTGCTGAGTGATCACACCATCTTTGGCGGAGTGACCTACACAGACGCTCACGTGTCGCTGATGGGGTTGCTGGTGGTCTGCGTCGCGCTCGTTGCGGGCGCTTTGATGGCCTTCGTCAATGCCGTTCGTGTGCCTCGAGGATCATGGTTGATTGGGTCGGTGGTTCCAGCGATTGTCTGTTACCTGGGTTTCCAGGTAATCGCGTGGTATGTGGGCAGCTTTATCGTGAAGCCCAACGAACTGGTTCGTGAGAAACCCTACATTGCCTACAACACAGAGTTCACGCGAGAGGCATACGGACTGAGCCGCGTTACGCAGCGTGAGTTTCCCGCAGAGACCACGGTGGCAGCAGCGGATGCAGCGAATAATCAGCCGACTCTGCAGAATGTTCGCTTGTGGGACTGGCGAGCGCTGCAAGATACCCTGCGGCAGATTCAAGAGATTCGGACCTATTACGACTTTCCCGACATTGATATCGATCGCTACAACATCAACGGGACAACTCGTGAAGTCATGCTGGCGGCGCGTGAGATGAATGTCGATAAACTTCCCGAGAGCAGCCGCAACTGGATCAACGAGAAACTTATTTACACGCACGGATACGGGCTGACCATGAATCCAGTGAATGGATTCACGACGGAAGGGCTACCCACTCTGTTTTTGAGCAACATGCCAGTGCAGACCACGGTTCCGAGCCTGAAGGTCACGCGTCCCGAGATCTATTTCGGTGAGTTGACGAATACGGATGTTTACGTAAAGACCCGGCAGCAGGAATTTAACTACCCGCAAGGGCAGACAAACAACCTGAACTCCTACGAAGGCGAGGGTGGGATCGTGATTGGCGGTTTTCTGCGCCGCGCCATTATTGCGTTCGATCGCGATGACCTGGGCAAACTTCCGTTCAGCGATGATGTGAACCAGAATAGCCGATTGCTGATGCGGCGGAACCTGCGCGTCCGCGTATCGACGTTAGCGCCTTTTCTGACCTACGATCCGGATCCATATATCGTGCTCGGCGACGATGGACGGCTTTCGTGGATCATGGATGCCTTCACCATCTCTGACAACTACCCGTATTCCACCCACTACCCTCTGGGCGATGGGGTTGTGAATTACATGCGCAACAGCGTGAAGGTGGTGATTGATGCCTACGATGGCACGACTACGTTTTATGTATTCGATCAGGAAGATCCGATCATTGCGGCGTACCGGCGGATATTTCCCGATTTGTTCAAAGACGCGTCCGCCATGCCTTCGGGATTGCGAAAACACGTGCGCTATCCGGAGATGATGCTCAAGCTGCAGGCGAATGTTTACGGGCTTTATCACATGACGGATGCGGAGGCGTTCTACAACCGTGAGGATCTTTGGACGGTGGCTTCCGAAGTGGTGTTGAGCGATACCGGGGAGCAGGTCACGCAGACGATGCAGCCGAATTTCGTGCTAATGAAACTTCCAGGGGAAGATGGCGAGGAATTCGTGGAGATTCTGCCGTTTACCCCGGCCAACCGCAACAATTTAATCGGTTGGATCGCCGGGCGCAGCGACGGGGAACATTACGGGACATCGGTTGTTTACGATTTCCCGAAGACAAGGCTGGTCGATGGACCATTGCAAATCGAAGCACGTATCGATCAGAACGCACAGCTTTCCGGACAACTGACTTTGTGGAATCAGCAAGGCTCGCATGTGCGGCGAGGAGCGCTGCTGGTCATCCCGATTGGCAAGGCGCTGTTGTATGCGGAGCCGATTTATTTGCAGGCGGAACGCAGTCCCATGCCGGAGCTGCGACTGGTCGTGCTCGCGTTGCAGGACCGGTTGGCATACGGCCCAACTTTCGAATCGGCGATGGCGTCGCTGTTTGGTGGAGCAACATCGTCGCTAACGGCGAGCGCGATTACGGAGGTGCCAGCACCGGAGTCGCAGCATCCTACCGGAGTCGCAGCGCAGTCGGTACCGAACTTCAATGCGCAAATTGCAGAAGCCGCGAAAGATCTCGCCGACTACCAGCGGCTGACCGCCGAAGGCAAACTCGGCGAAGCGGGACAGAAACTCGAGGAACTCAAGCGAGCGCTCGAAAAACTGAACGCGGCGCAGACAACTTCAGCTACTGGACGACGACAGTAATTCTGCGGTTGCGAGCCTGATTCGCGGAGTTATGATGTGTACTCGTCATAGCCGAGGGTTGTTTACTCGCTCTGTGAGCGGCACTGCTGCACCATTTCAACCAATACTTTTCGAGTCTCTGCAGCGTTGGATACTTCCCGCAAGAATGCGATCCGGGCGCCACGCATACCATCCGGGGTCTTCATTCGCACATGAAAACCGAGACGATCGACCGCTGTCATGGATGCTTCCTCGGACTCTATGCCGGCAAACCTACGAGCAAGCAAAACAAGCGCGTCTTTGTGGTCGGCGTTCATGTGCTGCATGATAGCGGCCATTGAATCGGCGAGAGGGTCGGGACGTGCGCTGTCATAATCCGCTGCCGCTACCCAGCCCATCACACCGAATCCGCCCACATAATAAAGATCGACGAGGTCCATCCGGTAAAAAGAAAAATCCTCAAAATCAACCCAGTACTTGCTGTTGGAGTGGCGAGAGAGGTAGAGGTCACGCGCTTCCGATATCTCGGGATCCGGGATTCTTTGAACATTTCCAACCAGCGTGATTCGGGCGGCGCCAAGAGGGTCGCCGCCGGCGTCAAGCTCAGTCACGAGCAGGCTGGCGCGCGGGTTCGCCTGAAGATTCTGCGTATGCATGGCCATCGAGCTGATGAGAAAGATGGGGCGTCCGTGAGCATCTAATCCGTAGGGCATCACGGAGCCAAAGGGAAATCCTGCCTGTTTGCGCGAGTGGGTCGAAAGAGTACCGATACGGCTGAGGTGCATCAGGGTTCGCGCCCGTTCTGCATACGAAGGCTCAGGAATGGAAGGCCGGTCCGTCGAGGGCCCTGCGCCAGCGTGTTTTCCGATCGATGAAGACTGCATCGTTTTAATCTCCCAGCATTTCGTGAGTTAAGCCACTGCGGCCCCGCATCCCACACTAAGTTTCTAACCTAGAATGGCGGGCAGGCCTCTCGGACTTGGCCCGATCAACGACAGGTCGAGTGCACCTTCATAGCTTTCAAGGCCAAGCCACGCGCTACGGAGGTAAATTCATTTCCGCCGCGAATTCGCTCTTTTCCAAATCGTGATTCAAAGAGTCTTCTCACCGCCGGCACGAAAGAAGAACCGCCGGTCAAGAAGACCATGTCGACATCCTTGGGTAGAACACTGGAGGACAGAAGGAGAGAGTCGACACAGCGCGCGATCTGCCCGAGTTCGTCAGAGATCCATTCCTCGAAGGCAGATCGCTCCACGGTCGCCTCCAGATCTACAAATCCATCCGAAAATTGAAATTTAGCACGCTGGGCGTTCGACAGGTCGCTCTTCACTTTCTGTACCGCGCGGTGGAGCTGAAAGCCGAGATCTTCTTTTATGAAGTGAATGAGTGCTCCGATCTTCTCCGGTTCAAGCGATTGGGCTTGAACTCCTCTCAACATCTGCAGTACTTCTCTAGCTCGCAGGAGTGATAGATGGTGCCAACGCTCAAGCTTTATGTAAACCCAATTAGGAACGGTCAGGATTTTGCCGAGCGAACGTAACTGCGAGCCGGCTCCGAGAGCTGGGGACACGAGATGCCGGATGAGTTTTGCGTCGAAGGCGTCTCCTGCTATCCCGACTCCCGCATTGCCTAAAATGCTGTTAGAACCGGGTTCATTACGTCGACGGAGGTTGGGACCTACGTGGACCAGGGAAAAGTCGCTGGTGCCGCCTCCAAAATCTCCGATGAGGATTAATTCGTCATGATCGAGCGTGGACTCGTAGTAATGTGCTGCGGCAACGGGCTCCATCTCAAACTGTACGGATTCATAGCCGGCCGACTGGAAGGCAGCTCGAAGCCGGCTTTCCGCAAAAGTGTCATCTTCCTGGTTCTCTGCTCCCACAAAATGAACGGGCCTCCCCACTACTGCAGACCTGATGCTTAGTCCGAACTGAGATTCGGCATTCTCCCGCAAATCCCGGAGAATTTTTGCGATCAAATCTTCCAGTGTGAGCCTGCGGCCAAAAACTTCGGTACTTCGAAGGCTTCGACTACTAAGGAAGGACTTAAGTGACTGGATCAGCCGGCCTTTCACATCGTCGGCAAGATATTGTTCAATGGCTTCAGGGCCAGTCCACGACTTCAGTCTTTTCACGCCGTCTTCCTTGACTTGTTGAAGGTAGAGGAGCGATCGATAGGCATCGGTCAGGCCGCCCAAGTACGGAAATTTGGCGAGCTGGACCTGATCTGAGGAACCGGCAAAGGCGACGGAACTGTTTGTGGTCCCAAAGTCGATGCCGATCGCGGATTTGCTCATTCGGGCGGCTCGTGAACACATTTGGTATCTGTCAAGCTGGTGGGCTGCGCAGGAGTGCGTGTGTTATTTTACTAGGCCGCGCCGAGGAAAAGTTGGTGGTAGGGACGTTATTGGATTCGGATGCTGCAAGGATCGACCTGAGTAGATGCGAAATCAGCACGCCACCGTAGACCCGGTGATCGATTAAGGGTGGCGGAAAAATCTGGCCTGCAGCAGGGTGGCAGCGTCGCGCGAGTCGACTGGCTGGACAGGATTGGCGGCAGAAAATGGATAGCGGCGACCGGTCACGGGACCACGCACGACGATACTGTAGTTCTCCGTGTAGCGGATGGAGACCGGGGCTGCAGCACCGGGACCCGATACGGATAGTACTCGGCGTGCCTTATGGACTTCGAAGCTGGCTTGAGACGTGCTTGACGGCGGCAGTTTGGCCGCTGATTGTGCCGTTAATTCTTCCCGTCGTTTACCGCAGCACATGGTCCGAATCTCCTTTTGGTATCTCTACAGATTTTTCGATCAACAATGGCGGTGCGGTCGCACGCTCGAGCAAGAATGCCGAACCGGAGAGCGCCAACCAGATTAGTAAATCGTCCTTGATATCCCGCGAGACGACGAAGGCGAGCGGGATACTGATCCAGATGCTCAGGCATCCGAAACAATCCATCAGTCTGCCGAAGACGGAAGTACCGAGTGCCGCCCGCACCCAAGCAAGTATGTCCCACGGGCCGTCCTCAGTGGCGAGCAAATGCGTGATACGCCATGCGACAAGAGCCGCCAGAATGAAGCGCGCCCAGAAGATGGATGATCCTGTCATGCAGTAGCGTGGCCTCGTCGGTACTTTTCAAACGTACGGTCTCGTCGGTACAGCATCGAGGGCCATCACGCTGTTCAGGCTTGAGAGCATGATGGCCTCGTGATGTTCATCGTCGTGCGATGTTCTACCTCAGCCCTGCGGCGGATGTGTAGGGCACGGTTTATTGAGCGCGAACGCGATGGTCTTGTGGTCATCGTACCCCGACAAGCGGCTCCATCCATTCGTCGCACGTGAGTAAGTGTCGAGATTGACGGCAAAGGCGGCCTGGGTGCACGTTCCCATCAGGGAGCCAGCAGTGTTGTTGAAGTTATCGGGCACGCCCGGAGAAGGCACGCCGGCGCTGGTGCTATCCGACAAGGAAGCGACAGTGCCACTGATACCGCGGGTGACGTTCAGATTCCAGTCCAGAAAATTCTCCGGCTGATAAGCGACGTATTGGATATCCACGTTGTCGCCGGGATTGTTGTAATGGAGGATGCCACAAGGATCGGTGGCGGTTGAATCGAGCGGAGTGGAAACTCCGGGCAACTGAGCGATGGTGGCGCGATTGTCCACATAGACGCTGATGATCAGGCTATTGCCGCTGACCAAGCCGATGGTGGAAGCGTCCACGGTATCGATGGTGCCATCGGATTCGACGCTGGTCGGGACGTAGTACTTGATGCCGGCGGCCGTGATATTCACCGGGTTACCGGCGGAATCAAAGAGGTCGAGCTTCAGCTTGTACAACCCGTTGGAGTTGGGAGCAATAGTGGAGGTGGGGAACTGGCCATTCGCGACATCTCCGACGGGATCGGCAATTGCCCAATCACCAACGGGCGGGAGAGCCGGAGGGATCGCGAAGAGGTTAGTGGTAGTGCCGACTGTCTGCGGCCCGAGAGAATAGGCAGTAGTGACGAGCTGCGTTCCGACGAAATGATTGTAGTGGCGGAAAATGTCGCCGAGGAGGTCGTTCCAGGCCGACGATCCTGGCGCCTGATACGAAATTTTGTAGTAAGCCGCGAGACCGTTTTCGAGCAGGGTACTGTCGAATTCGACGGCGGGGAGCAGCAAATCGCCGAAAGGCGAATCTTCGCCGCTCTTGACCACGTCGGCGGCGAGGCCAATGTTCGAGGAGGAAAAAGGGAGCACGTTACTATCGCCACGAATCTGGCTGAGCGGTGTGGCTCCAATGGCGCGGAAGAGCACATAGTTGGGATCGGCGTCCACCGGCGGGCAAGGGTTGCAGCAGGGCGCGAAGCAACTGGTGGTGTAGAGCGTTACATCAGTTCCGCAAGAATAGTTCCAATAGGTGTAGCATGCGACCGGATTGGGATCGTAGATGGTGATCGGAACCCAGAGAAAATTCCAGGAAGCAGTGAAGTAGAGATTCGGGTTCGAGCCGAAACATCCGAGAAAGATGCGATCGCTGAAATGACCGCAATGATCAGTGGTGACGGTGGCAATGAGGGTTTTGGTCACGAATCGCGGAAACAATTCGCAGAACCAGTAACGAACGACATCGACGCTGGAAATTAATCCCTGGCGGAAGACGTCTGTAGTGGCAGTCTGTGCCAGAACCTGCAGGTTCACCAGATCCGCCGCGGGAGCCGGCGAGAGAGTTGGCAGTGGCTTCGCCACGGAGATTTTCATCGCAGAGGCCAATGCCGATTGGAATGGGGCCGGGTCCGGAGGATTCGGATTGGCAGGGAATGGTCCGGCGACTTCGTTCGGCGGGGGGTTAATGATGACCTGGCGCAGTCGTTCGATCACCGAAATGGGGACGTTTTGCAGAATGATCTCGATGGGTTCCACTTCCCAGATCTGGACCTGCGCACCGCAAACCGGCAAATCGACGGGCAGGCCGCCGGTGTAGATGCGTTTCAAAAGATTGCCCTCAACCAGGCAGGTACGGAACCAGCAGGGCCAAATGTGATAGGGAATCTCAAATTGGACGGGAGAAACTTTTGCGCCCACGTCCACGCGAACAAACTGCTGCTGACCGCCGCGGCGGGTCAAGTCAGAAAGAGAAGGATGCTTTTCTCCAGTGATCTCGGGGCCGACAACGATGCGAACGTTACGAGCGGATGAGACGGAAGGCAGAGTTACGGTGCCTGAGCCGTCGCTATCGATTGCCGAGTGCGAGAGGAAGTGACCGGTATCGGTGAAGGCATAGGCGAATGCTTGCGGCGGCTTCTCGCCCGTAGGGGAGGATTGCAACTTCACCTTCACCTGTATTGAAATTCCTCTTTTTGCGTCATTGGATTTTTGTGCCATAGATGTCCTCCCGAGCTTTCTCAGAGTGAGAAGGATTGCGGAACTGCGATGTTCCGAAGCGCTCTGAACAGATAGTGAAGCGGGAAGGGATATCGTTTCAGACACAACTCGGTGGCGATGACAACATCGCGCCACAACGGCTGGCGCCGCTTCGATTATTCATGGGAATTGGCGAAACGAAACGCCAATGCGGAAAATGGTGCCATGCTTCAGCCCGGCCTCGTTTACTCCCTCGAATTATTTTGTGAGGCGGCCTGCGCTAGCGCTCTTGCCGAGCTTTTCGGCTCCCGGAATTCCCGAGAGCGATCCTTGTTGCTGCAAGGAGCCGGTAAACAGATCCGCGGCGTCTTCATCGAGCCAGAAGAGCAGATTACCGCTCGCCTGGTAGAGCACAACATCGAACGAAGTCACCGTTGAACCGATCTTGATTTTGAGCGGATTCGGTTTCGAATTCGTCGAGAACAAGGTATATCTGCCTGCGTTGCTGGAGTCGGCCTGGGTTGCGCCTCCGATAGTGACGCCGGAGTCGGTTGCATTCGTCGAGAGATAGTTGAAGGGATCACTTACTAAAGCGGTGCCGTTTAGCGTGCCGCTGCTTACCGATCCTTGAGCGGCGAAATCGAACTCGAACAGGAACCACAGCGCCTGCGCGCCGAACGCGTATTGGCCCGTGAAACTTGATTTCGCAGTACTCGTTTGCGGAATGACGAGGCCGGTACCACCCGCGAGCACGCTATCCATATCGGAGAGCAATGCGCCTCCTAATCCCGAAGTCGTATTGTTGGGATCCATCAAATTAAGATTCGGATCAGTGAGGTAGACGCCGAGAGCACTGACGTCTGCCAAATCTCCGGATGCAATCGTCATAGCGCCGTACCCGTTAGATCCGATTGCGTAGGTCCCACTGATCGGGGCCGCGGGGAGTTGATAGCCAGCCTGCTCATTGTCATCCGCAACACCCGAGAAGTTCGCGGTTGGAGATGACGTGTTGCTGGTGGAGAACATACCCATTGCCGCGTAGTTCGCCGGGTATGGGCTGCCATTCATAGTAAAGACAGACGTGCCCAGCGCGGTATTGCCGCCTGACGTAGCGTTCGTCCCTTGTCCGAAGGCAGAGCCAGCGGCCGAGTCGGTCGCGTCAACGTCAATCAGGCGCAACGCTTCTGGACCCACCACGTAATAGTTCAGCGAAATGGGAGAGCCCGTGTAGTTCAGATTGCTGGAGATTGATCCGCGGCCGTAGGAATCGAAGCTGGCCACAGTTCCGGAAAGAGCCGCCCCGGTGGTGACGGTTCCGTAGTCGTTCATATCTACGAGACCATCCTGGAGGGTTACGCCGGCACTGACCGAGAAGATGCCGCCGAGATTCACAGGATTGTCGTTCGGGTCCACTCCGTCCATGGCGAAGGCGTAGCCGCCGTTCAGAGCGGTCGGAAGTGTTTGAAGGTCCATGGTCCCGCTGGAAGTGGCGACTCCGTCGAACTGAATGACGAGGGCGTGATTGCTATTCACAAATTGGACGCCGAGAGTCTCGACGCCATTCACGCCGAGATTGGTGTTGTTGGTGTTCAGAGTGAGGGTACCCTGTCCGGTTGTGGAATTAACGGTCAGAGTTCCGCCGGTAATTGTGTCGCCCGATGGCTCGGGCGACATTGCGCCGTAGGGGGCGGCATTGTAATCCTGCTCGCCGCCCAACACGTTGCCGGTGGAGTCGAAGGTCACGGCTCCTGCGAGCGCGTAGAAATTCGGTCCAAAGGTGTCGAGTCCGTTGAGCGAGAAGACGTAGGACTTTGTGTTCGACACGGAGTTGTTCGTGAGATTGAAACTGGCGGGTCCGGCGGCGCCGGTTGCAGCCGCGTTCACCGTGTAAGAGCCGACTGTCGCATTCGCGGTGAAGGTTGGAGACGTGGCGACTCCGTTCGCGTCGGTCGTAGCGTTCGCCGTGGTGCCGCCACCAGCGAAGGTTCCACTTGCTCCCGAGGCGGGCGCGGTGAACGTGACAGTTACGCCGCTGGTCGGATTCCCGTTGGTTGTCACAGTCGCACTGAGCGGTAGTGCAAAAGCCGTGCTTACGGTAGCGCTTTGCGGGGTGCCTCCAGTGGCCGTGATTACCTCCGACACAGAAGACGTATTCGTGAGATCGAAGTTGGCTGGGGCTGATATGCCGGTGGCAGTCGCGGCCACAGTATAGCTGCCCGTGAGACCATTCGCGGTAAAGGTTGGCGCCGTCGCGTTGCCATTGCTGTCTGTGGTGGCGTTGACGGTGGTAGATCCGCCGGTGAATGTACCGCTCGCACCGGAGGCTGGAGCAGTGAATGTTACGACGACGCCGCTGACCGGCGATCCGTTTGCGGTCACCATTGCCACAAGCGGCAGCGCGAATGCGGCGTTGATATTCGCGCTCTGCGGCGTGCCGCTGCTGGCGTTGATGACTTCCTGGGCCATAGACGCATTGGTAAGACTGAAATTCGCGGGGGCGCTTGCACCGGTGACAGTCGCGCTGATGGTATAAGTTCCTGCCGATGCGTTTGCCGTGAATACGGGTGAGGTGGCGATGCCGCTGGAATTGGTCGTCACCATCGCGGTTGTAGATCCTCCGGCGAAGGTGCCGCTGGCGCCCGATGCAGGTGCGGTAAATGTGACGGTGACCCCACTTGTCGGAATCCCGCCGGTTGTGACGGTGGCAACGAGCGGCAGGGCAAACGAAGTGTTCACTGGAGCGCTCTGAGGCGTGCCGCTGGTAGCGGAGATCGTTTCCGTCGAACCGCTAGTCGAGCCAGGAATTCCGGAAAGAGAGCCTTGCTGCTGGACGGTTCCGAAGAAAACTGTCGTGAATGTGGGATCTTCATTCATCCAGAGCAGTTGTCCGCCACTCGCCTGATACATCACGACATCTAAGGGCGTGGTGGTTGCATTGACTGTCATGTTGAGCGGGTTCGGGGTGGAATTACTCGAGAAGAGGGTATAGCGGCCTGGATTGCCGTTGTCCGGCGACGGAGTTCCCGAGAATGTCACTCCTGAATCCGTGGTATTGGGGCTGAAGACCTCGAAGAGATCCGTCAGCAGACCGGACCCATTAAGAGTTCCATTCGTCACCGACCCTTGGCCGACGAAATCGAATCCCAGTCCGGTAAA
>Ga0070741_10009021_pt1 | contig 19633 bp, 21 predicted proteins | sample Coa_R1_4_FD_66440 | JGI IMG/M metagenome (GOLD analysis project Ga0070741, IMG submission 66440) | Surface soil microbial communities from Centralia Pennsylvania, which are recovering from an underground coalmine fire - Coalmine... | ecosystem: Environmental > Terrestrial > Soil > Unclassified ...
CTTGTGCTTGGACTCACAGGAAGGATAGCGCATGGCGTGCCTGAAGAGACAGTTCAGTTCAATGCTGATAACTACAACATTTTGTTGTCACTTTCAGTTTTGAGATAGTCAGTTAGTAAAAGACTGGCCGGAAGCTGACAGCGCAGTCTCCGGCCAGTTGTCCTGTACTCAGCGCACTAGAACTGGAAGCGCGCCGAGAGCTGCATGTTGCGCGGCGGACGCACCGCAGTGACCGCGCCGAAGCCGGTTTTGTTCCCCGTTTCTGAAGCGAGGTTGGTCGGCGTCGGATTGGTCAGACTCGTCACGTTCAACGTCGAGTTAATAGTGTCGAACTGCGTGTGGTTGAGCGCATTGAAGGCGTCCAGGCGGATTTCGAACTTCGCCCTCTCCTTGATCCTGAACTCCTTCGACAGCGACAGATCCCAGCTATTGATCGGAACACGATACAGGAAGTTACGTCCCGATTCCAAGCCTTTGCTGCCCAGTCCCGGCGTGGTGAAAGCCGCGACGTTGAACTGCCGGTATGGATCGTCGCTGGTGCCACTGCCCGGATCGCCGATGATGACAATCCGCCCGCCTTCGATCTGCTGCGTCCCCGTCACCCCATTGCCCGAGAGGCCGGGAATCGAGAAGCCGACGTTGTAAGGCGCGCGCGTCTGGTAGCGGTAGATGCCGGAAATCTGCCAGTTGTTGAGCGCGTAACCGAGCGCATGGCTGCTGGTCGCTTTGGGCAGTTCGTAGACCCAGTTGACGTTGTGCCGCCGGTCGAAATCCTGCGGCGCGTAATTGGCCAGGCGGTTATTGTTGTCAATGCGCGGCGCGCCAAAGCTGTTGATGCCCGGCAGGTCTTGTTGCTGGGCTCCCAGCGCCTTGCTCCAGGTGTAGGTGACGCCCAACAGCAACCCTTTACTGAAGCGCCGATTGAGCGAGGTTTGCAGCGAATGATAGTTCGAACTGGAAGCCGGTTCGATATACGAGATGTCCCCGAAGCCCTGACAGGGGCGCAGGAAGTCACGCGGCAGCGCCGAGGCGCCCGTCGTGCTGGGGGCCAGCGTCGGATCCTGATTCGCCGCCACATACGCCGCGCCGTAGGCTGGGGCGTTGATGTTGCGCCGTTGCAGGAGATGCACACCCGGGGTGCCGACGCAGGAAATATCGAGTACGGCATCGAGCGGCATTTTTTTCTGGATGCCGATGTTGAAGGAGTATGACGTCGGCGATTTGCCATCATGGCCATTGTTTGGCAACGGAACAATTTTAGTCGTTTTCAGCCGAATCGTTCACTGGTAAACATTCCCGCGTTTCGTCGCCGGATACTACCCGCTCTTTTCCTCTTCAAAATCGCGTCCCTCAAATTCAGGCCTGCCTTCCGGCAATGTCTGTTGATTCGCTTGTTCTGGTCGCGAAATGCGGATTTCCAGAAGAGAAAAACAGAATCGTCATGTTCCACGCCTTTCACGATGGTATTTCTGATAATCGTGATTTTCGGCATCACAGGCGTGGCCTGTCTCCCGGTTTCTGATACAATTCCGGGCGTTTTCCTGTTGAAATCAACTGAAATCCAGAGATTCCTTCCGATGGCTGACCGCGCGCAGAGCCTGATTCCCGGTTCTTCTTCTCGACCGGCACGGGAACAGTTCGATTACCGGAAGGCCGACGACTTCTTTGAGAAGTCACTGTCGGAACACACACGCCGCGCCCTCTGGCATTTCGAAACGCACCAGAATCTAAAAGGTTCGCCAATGACCTGCGTGGCAAACAACCGACAGTATGTTGTCATCGCCGCTGGCAGCAACGTTCTCTCCTTCGCCTTGCCGCCGAAGGAGAGGCTGACAGAAAGTAGTGTGTGGCAGAAGGTGCAGACCGCGACCTTCAACCATCACCAGTTCGGATTGCCCGTTTCCAACGTTGGATCGGGCAACACAGGCACGATCACAAGCACCTTTCGGTCCAATCGCCAGCTTCAACATGCCTTGAGGCTGACCTTCTAAAATCAGGAGAGCGCAATGAGTACCCGAAAAAACAAACTATCCGAATTTATGGCGATGCAAACGGCCGCCGCAATGCCCAGGGACAAGCACGACATCGTCGAGCTGCGAGCCTGTCCCGTGCGCGAGCCGACTTCCGGTCGCAGTTACACGATTGTCCGGCTGCGCACACAGAGCGGCCTTGTCGGCTGGGGAGAAGCCGGGCGTGTCAGCGCGGCGGATGTGGAAAGAGCCAGGTCGCGGCTGATCGGAAGACCCGCAACTGCATACGCGATCACCACTACCGAAACGCCCCTCGACGCGGCCATCAACTGCGCCATGCTCGATATCACCGGGAAAGCGGCATCCGCGCCCATCTATCGCGTACTCGGCGGCCCGACCCGATTCAAAGCCCGCGCCCTCGCCTCATTGTCCGGCACTACGGACCGCGAACTGACCGAATCCATGAACACGCTCGCGAAAGCAGGCTACCAATCCTTCGATGTTCCCATTCCCGGCATCAACTGGCGCAATCAAGGACAGGCCTTCGACAAAGCGGCGCGTGCCAGAATGGAGGGTTTGCGCTCCGCCGGGCCGCAGAATGCAAATTTTGTTCTCCGCGGCAATGGCACGCTCATGGCGGGCGACGCCGCAGTGATCGCATCCTCGCTGGAACGCTTCCATCTGCTCTGGTTCGATGAGCCGTGCCCTGCCACCAATCTCCGCACGATTAAAAAAATTGCGGAAGAAACCGTTACGCCGCTCGGATTCGGTGGTGACATCGCAACCCCGAGCATCTATCAGGACCTGCTTCGAGAAGGCTTGGCGGACATTCTCCGCCCCAGCATCCAGCGTGACGGAATTACACGCGTGCGGCAGGTCGCCGCGCTGGCAGAGACCTATTACGTAGCCGTCGCTCCCAACCATGAAGGCGGTCCCATAGGCACGGCAGCCGCGCTGCAACTCGCCGCCAGTCTGCCGAATTTCTTCATCCAAAGCGTCCCCCGGCCGCGGGACGAACGCGACCGCAGAATGCGGGCCGATCTTGTTGCAGAGCCGATTGAGACTGTCCGCGACGGCTACCTGTCCTTGCCGGTCAAGCCTGGCCTCGGCATCACCGTCAACGAATCCGCTCTCGAAAAGTACAAGGAGACTTCAATATGAAAAGACGTCATTTCCTCGGTAGCGCACTCGCGGCGGGAGCCGTGACTTCTCGATCCAGGGCGGCTGACCTCTGTGGTTGCTCTCTTTTCGAGCAGGCAGTCGCCACGCGGTCCGACAATTCCGACTGGGAGCCTGTCTCATCCGGCGTGAAGATCACCGGCATGAAGGTCTTCGGCGTCTCGCTCACGCCTGACTCGGACCGTCCGTACGTATTCGTGAGGCTCGAAACCAATCAGGGCGTCATCGGCTGGGGCGAAGGCACGTTGGAAGGGAAGGCCGCCGCCGTCATCGCCTGCATCGAGGATTTCCGCGAATTTCTCATCGGCAAAGACCCGATGCAGGTAGAGCATCACTGGCAGTCCATGTACGTCCACAGCTTCTACCGCGCCGGCCCGGTCATCGGCTCCGCGATCTCCGGTATTGACCAGGCGCTGTGGGACATCCGCGGCAAAGCGCTCGGCATGCCCGTTTACAAGATTCTCGGCGGCCCCACCGATCCGCGAGGGGTGCGCGGCTATTATCACGTGCAGGCAGGGAGCAGGGAGCAATTGCAAAGCGTGAGGGAAAGCGCCGGGAAACTCGGCGTTACTTGCGTCAAGGGCGGCATTCCCGGCTATTACGAGTGGATCGAAACCCACGAGAAGATAGACCGGGTCATACGCCAGATTCAGCTTATGCGCGAAGGTCTCGGATCCGACATAGACATCGGCATAGACTTCCATGCGAAGACAAGCCCGAGCGTGGCGGCGATCATCGTGAAGGAAGTGGAGCCATTGAAGCTCCTCTTCATCGAAGAGCCGTGCCCGCCGGAAAACGTGGCCGCCATGGCGCGAATCGCCAGGCGCTCAACGACACCGATTGCCACAGGGGAGCGCCTTGTGGCCCACTATGGCTGCCGTGAACTCATCGAAATGGGGGTGATCGACATCCTGCAAACCGACATCAACCACGTGGGCGGAATCACAGCCTTGTGGAAAGTGGGGCAGATGGCGGCGCTGTCCGGTGTTTCGATGGCGCCTCACGCCTGCGAAGGCCCAATCGGAGGCCTTGCCACTCTTCACGTCGACGCAGCAAGTTCGAACTTCCTGGTTCAGGAAACCTGTAGCGGCGTCACACCACAGATGAAGGAAAAGGTCTGGGAAGAATGGTTTGGCTTTCCCGCCATGCGCATGGTCAACGGACGCTTCCCGCTTCCCGAAAAGCCGGGACTTGGCTTCGACCTGGATGAGAAGGCGCTTGCGAAGTATCCGTTCGGGGGAACGAAGCCGATGGCGCGCGCCTTCCATGCGGATGGATCAGTAGCGGAATGGTAAGAAACCGCCGGTAGAACATGGGGGACTGAAATCCTGTGAACACTTACTCTTTCAGACGGTCCGTTTCTTTTCTCACTCCTGCCTGGTTGTGCTTGATGATTGCTTCAAGCAGTTCCTGGGCGCAGACCAGCCGGACAACGGTCTACTACAACCACGAAACACCGCAATTGCAATTTGCCGCCAGTGAGATTCGCGCTGCGGTTGCGGCCAGGAACGGTCAGCTTGTCGAGCGTGGTTTGAGCGAATTCAACCCGCAATCTGATGCGACCGCATTTGTCATCGCCGCAGGTGCGCATGATTCGCGGCAATTAGCCTCACAGCTTGGCCTCAAGCCGCTCAGTACATCAAATGAACAAGCCTATGCCATTCGCGTCAAAAAGAATTTGTCTGTAGTGTTAGGTGCGGATGCGGCGGGTGCTATGTATGGCGGCTTTGATTTGGCCGAAGCGATCCGACTCGGCACGCTCGCGGAATTGAAAGACGCCGACCACTGGCCGCATATCGCCGAGCGTGGCATCAAATTCAACATTCCGCTTGATGCTCGCACGCCGAGCTATTCGGATAACAGCGACTCAGCGCAAAACAACATCCCTGAGATGTGGAGCCTGGATTTCTGGCGCGAGATGCTGGACGAGATGGCGCGTCATCGCTATAACGTACTCACGCTTTGGAACCTGCATCCATTTCCATCCATCGTCCGTGTGCCTCAGTTTCCTGACGTCGCTCTGACCAACGTGACGCGCGCGACCAAAGGCTATGACGATACGTTCTCGCATAGCGGGCGCGATATGGTCAGGCCCGAATTGCTGAAGAATCTCGAAGTCGTCAAAAAGATGACGATGAGCGAAAAGATTCAGTTCTGGCGCGACGTAATGCAGTCCGCCCACAATCGCGGCATCGCTGTTTATTGGTTCACCTGGAACATCTTCACCTTTGGCGCTGAAGGCAAATACGGCATCACGCCCGCACAGAACAATCCGCAAACGATTGCTTACTTTCGCGCCAGCGTTCGTGAAACCGTGCTGACGTATCCGCTGCTCGATGGCATTGGCATCACGGCAGGCGAGCAGATGGAAAATCGGCAGGATGAATTTTCAAAAGAGAAGTGGCTTTGGAAGACGTACGGCGAAGGCATTCGTGACGCTTTGAAGCTGCAACCTGAGCGCAAATTCAGGTTGATCCATCGCTTTCATCAAACCGCGCAGCAGGAGATTCTGACCGAATTCAAAGACTATCCCGGCCCGTTCGATCTGAGCTTCAAATATGCCATCGCACATATGTACTCTTCACCAAAGCCGCCGTTTATACAGGCTGCGCTGCCTTTCCTTTCGCCAAAGTTGCGTTCGTGGCTGACAGTGCGCAACGACGATATTTACAGCTTTCGTTGGGGCAATCCGAGTTATGCGCGTGAGTTTATTCGCAACATTCCCGGTTCAGACAAAGTCGCCGGATTTTATATGGGGGCTGATGGTTATATCTGGGGACGTGAATTTCTAAGCACTGAGCCTGACACTCCGCGCGAACTGGTGATGAAGAAGCAGTGGTACAGCTTTATGCTCTGGGGACGATTGAGCTACGACCCTGATTTGCCGGATGCCTTGTTTCAGCGCACGATTGCACAGCGTTTCCCTGACATTGCAGCCGATAAGCTCATGGCTACCTGGTCTGAATCGTCAAACGTCATGCCGCTGATCACACGCTTTTTCTGGGGCGATATTGATTTGCGGTGGTTTCCTGAAGCTGGTTTGAGCCATCCGAATTATAGAGGTTGGTTCAATGTGCGTCATTTCATCGAAGGCCAGACGATGCCTGAAAGCGGCATCTTCAACATCCTCGAATACCGCGAGCGCGTAGCGGCAAAGCAGGCTATGAATCAGACCACACCATTGCAGGTTGCCGATGAGTTGGCAGGTTACGCACAAGCGACGTTGCGTGAATTGTCTGCGCTACGCGCACAGCAGGGACAAAGCAAAGAGTTGCGATTGACGCTCGGTGATATGGAAGCGATGGCGCATCTGGGAAATTATTATGCCGAGAAGATTCGCGGGGCAACGGCCTTGGCGCTTTATGATTTGAATGGCAAAGCTGAAGATAAGGCTGAGGCGATTCGCCATCTTGAATCGGCGCTCGCTCATTGGAAGTCTTACGCGGCAGTTTATGGAGCGCAATACAAACCGCAGCTTTTGAATCGCGTCGGCTACGTTGATATTCCGGCACTCACAACAAAAGTTGCGAGCGATATTGAAATGGCGCGCAACTGGAAGCCCGGGACAATCAAACCTTCAGAAATAAAACGCAACAGCGCAGACAATCCGTTCAAGCCTTAAATGAATAGATCGGGTAGGAGGGAGGTGTTGGTTCATTCCCAGGCGCCCGGTGACGCCGTTCAGAACGATCCCGATTTATGTAAAGCCATTTGTTCTTCTGTTAAAGACAATCAGGCCACGCGCGTGGCTGTTCTTGAGTGAACTGCCGGCGCAGCGGCAACCGGCCGTTGCTATTTCTCCCCCCCGCCTGTCGGCAAGGTCTGTGGTTCGTTGTAGCTGAGGAAATTGATCGCGTTCTGATCGAGGTTGTCGCGATGATGATCGTAACGCATAACGGTCTTCAGATCGGCGTGCCCGCTCATCATCCGGACCTGCCGAGAGGACAAGCCCTGATCAAGCGCCTGCGTGATCGCGGAGACCGGAAAAAACCGGGGGGAGCTACTGCCCCTCGGCTTCCGCTGCAAACCTGGGGTACCAGCCGTGGAAGACGTCCCGTAATTATTCGTCCAGGACCCTCGTCCGCACCTGCAGCAACAGATGCGCTCCTTTTTTACCCCATCTCATCTGCTGCTTTTTGACCATCCGTTTGCTGACCACCTGATTGACCGCCGATTCGACAAACCCGGTCGAGATCCGCTCCCCGGCACGCCACCGCTCACCGTAGTTCGCAATCATCTTCCTGTTGTTTTCGACATAGTTCCGGAACTCTTCAAGCGCCTTGCGTAATTTCCCCGCGCTTTCCTCTTCGGCCTCATCATTTTCGGGTTCCAGCTCATCCTGCAGACCCTCGATCGTCTGCAGAGCCAGGACAGTGTTGCCGTGCCACAAATACCACTTGATCCGCTCCAGCTCCTTCAACGCCGCTGTTCGAGTCTCGGAACCCTCCGCCCCGATCCCTCTGGCCACCTGCGTCATCACCGTCAGCTTCATCGCGAGATGGAACCAGTCAAGCAGGTGTTCCGCCTGCGGATTCAAATACAGCTGCAACTCACGAACCGTGTCGCCGCCGTCGGACATGAAGGTCACCTGCTGGTTCATCTGCATCCCCTGCGCTTTGAGTACCTCGAACAGCCGCCGCTTTGGCTTCTCATCGATACTGTTGACGAAAGCGAAGCACCGGGACTCCTTTTCTGCCGTCAGGCTCTTGCCGACGATCACCTCGAACCAGCCCTCATTGCGGGACGGCTGCTCGTTGCTGTGGACATACCCGCCGTCGAGCCCGACCGTCAGCGGGAGGTCCGGGCGGGGCAGATCTTCCCAGTCCCTTTCGCAGCCCTCAATGAAACACATCCTCTCTTCGCCGAGTTCCTCCTCCAGCCACTGGCCGACTCCCAACAGGTGATTGCGCATGGTGGCCGCGTTGAGTTCTGCCCCGATCGGCAGTGCCTCTGCCAGCACTTTGAGGCTCAGCCCGTATGACATCAGCGAGGCGAACTTCGTCTCCAGATAGAGCAGCTCCGGCGAGGTCCGCTCCGGCAACAGCAGGGCGAGCGGGCTGAAGCTGCCGGTCTCGTGCGAGAAACACTCGCAGTGGAAGAGGCGCGGGCTTGTGAGCCGCAGCCTGCCGAACAGAGTAGGTCATGCGATTTCGTGTCCGCCCTTGCGCCGGCGCTTCTTCCCGCACTCCGGGCAGCAGGCCTGACCGGCCAGATACTCCGCGGTCTGCTGCTCGACCAGACTATGCTGGACACCCTGCAGCACCTCTTTCGCTTCGGCCAGCGTCAGGCCGAGCGCCTCCGGCTTCAGTTCGCCGCGGTCAATGCGGGCGACCTCCTGAACACACTCGCCGCCATCCGACTCGATGACGAGTTGAATTCTGATCTTCATTTCCCCCTCCTGTTCATCTCCTGTCCGATTTTTCGGTTCCGGCGGAGAGTTCCTTCAGCCTCTGGTTGACAGCGCGGCGGTCGAAGTGATCTGGTTGTAACCGGCGGTGGATTTCGGCCAGTTCCCGGATGTGGTCGTGAATGTCTGGCTGCAGCAGCAGTTCAGCGAGTCGCAGAATCAGAGACGCCTGCGGGTGAGGCCGTTGGAGATCGATGAAGGCTTCCGGCCCGCCACAGTCCTCAGGCGGTGCGGCGCGTTTGCCGCCAGTACAAACAGGGCGGCTGGCCTCCGGTTGCCGGACAGCTTCGACCCCGACCAGGTGCCGTCAGTTCGAGAAGAAGTTGTATTCGTAAAAGAACTTCTCGCCGGGTCGGAAAGCGAAGTCGGCGAGCCTGACCCGGTGTGGGTCGTCACGGAAAAGGATGCCGCCCTCGCGAGACAGGCCGAACGATCTGCCGTGGATCAGAAAGCGGTGCAGGTAATCATCCGTCCAGCCGAAGGCGATCTGAAGGATGTCGTGCAGGTCAGCAAGCGAGGTGCGGCCGGGCACAAGTAACCGGCGCCAGACGAGCGGGCTGATGCCGACCAGTACAACTCTGAGCTGACAGGTGGCGGGCTCTGAATCCCCTTGCATTGTGGCATTTTACTACCTCGCGAAGAATCTCCCCCGGTTTTTTCCGGTCTCTTGGAACATCTGCTCTAACGCTGGTACAGCGTGGCTGGAGGGAGTAACGGGACTGCTCAAAAACCGCCACCTGTCTGTCGAAAACTGACCCCTGTATACCTCTGCCGGCCGCCTTAGTCAATTAACTGCGGGTCATCATGATTGAAGCGAAAGAGAGTCCGACAATCGAATGAGGAGGCCGGAGCCCGTCTTCACAGGGGAAGCAAAAAGCGGCTGTCGCCGGACTCACCGGGGTGCGCATTACCGGGATCAGGAGGGAGGGCGTCACCAGCCCGGGCTCTCCACTTCCGCCGCCGGTCCGGGCCCTCTTCCAGCAGGTCGGGAACGACGAATTTCAGAAGTGCAGTGACCGCCGGTGTCACGAGCAGGAGAGTACTGATTGCCGCTACGGGGCGGGAGAGGCCGCACTTTTCCAACCCCGATACGAGCGGGGAGCATGTATGCGAGCGCGAACGACGCCAGCACCGGCACGAGTGCCACCCTCCCGACGACGCAAAGCGATTCGAGGATGAGGACAACGCTGACAATGACCGGAGCCCACCGCAGCCACCAGAAAGGCGGGCGCGGTTCGGGAATTCGCGGCTTGGAGCAGCTTCCCTGAGCGGCCGTCAACGCACTATTCTTCCTTCTGATTCGAGGATCTGACACCTGCTACTGAATGATCACTGACCGATACACAAGTTGGCAGGGCCAGCATCTTCAGCAATCTGTATTCCGGTCTGAAGGTTAATCATCCGAGCCAGGCAGAGTAGCAATTACTGGCCTCTCTCTTGCCTTGATAGTGACGAGGCCGATCTGTTGTACGGACGGCATACAAGTCGCGGTGAAAATTGATGCACCGCCCTAAACAGTGATCAAAACAAAGGAGTAGGTTATGTCAATTTTCGCTTGGATCGTGCTGGGTCTGATTGCCGGTTTCATCGGCAGCAAGATAGTCAACAAAACGGGAGAAGGTGTCCTGCTCGACATCGTATTGGGAATCGTCGGCGCAATTTTCGGCGGCTGGTTATTCAACACCTTCGGGATGGCAGGTGTAACAGGGCTGAATCTCTGGAGCCTGCTCGTGGCCGTCATCGGCGCTGTGCTGTTCCTTGTCATTTATCACGCGCTGCGTGGCGGGACCACAAGGCGGACCGTCTGAGGGTCAATGACATGGCTTAACCTCAGCAATGGAGCAATAACGAAATGGACGCACTGGAACTACTGAAACAGGATCACCGGAAAGTGGCTGAATTATTCGACCAGGTAGAAGCGACCGGGGAAGAGAAGGAACACCAGCAGCTTTTCGCGCAGATCAAAACTGAACTCGAAACACACACGCACATTGAAGAGACCATCCTCTATCCGGCTCTGCAACAGCGCGAAGAGTTGAAGGACATGGTGCTTGAAGCCCTGGAGGAACATAAGCAGGTCAAGACGCTCATCCGTGAGATCGAGGGATTGAGCAAAGGCAGTGAGCGCTTTGACGCCAAGCTCAAGGTGATGGGCGAGAACGTCGAACACCACGTCGAGGAAGAGGAGGACGAGATGTTTCCGAAGGTGAAGAAACTCTTCGACCGCTCGCAGCTCGAACAACTCGGCCGTGAACTCGAAGCCGCGAAACAGCAGTTCCGGAAGGGAGAGCAGAAACGCTCAAGCGCCCGCTAGGTGTGGCGAGAAGAACTGGTCATATTTGCCCTTACAGTGCCGCGTCGCCTCACAGTCGGCGCGGCTTGCTGTGCGTTATACCTGATCACTTCAATCGGGTATTCCGCAATATACGTTGGTTCGTCCGGAGGGGTCTCGGCAGTATCAGGTTCACCCGACCCCGAATGGTTTGACAGGCTTTGATGGTCAGCGAATCAAACACCAATTACGCGGTGAAACTCTCACCATCTTTTGTGGCGCCCGGCTCAACCGGTTTATTCAGCAGTCGGCGTGCAGCCTTATTGTCATTCAGCAATCTGTCCTGTCACGTTCACCCGCACTGTAGAAGAACTTTCCCGGAGACTAATCAATAATTCATCAAAATGGCTAAAAGCAAAAAAGACAAGCTGGAAGGTAATAACAGGAAGGTAAATGACCTGGAGAAGTTCAGCGAAGATGGCGCTGAGCAATACCTGACCACTAATCAGGGATAACGTATTAAGGGTGACCAGAACTCATTAGTAATGGTCAGGTCGGAAAAGTTGCAACGGAATTCATCAACGCAATCGCGCAGCACCTCCATTGGAGCCGCGAGATGGAGGGCCACATTCCGGCCTGAGTTGCGGCAATTTAATTTCACGCGAGGAGAAATCAATTATGAACAGACGACCCGGGGGCGAACTCGCCTCACGACCTTTGCACTTTATCTGGATCGCCGACAGTTCCGGTTCCATGCAACAGGACGGGAAGATCCAGGCCCTGAACACCGCGATCCGTGAAGCCATCCCGCACATGCGCAAAGTCGCTGAGGATAATCCGAATGCGCAGGTGCTGGTCCGCGCGGTCAAGTTCTCCAACGGCGCGCAGTGGCACATCTCGCAGCCCACACCCGTCGCTGATTTCGCGTGGCAGGATCTGCCTGCCGATGGCGAGACTGACATGGGCAAGGCCCTCTCGCTCGTCGCGGAGCAGTTGAAGATGCCGCCGATGTCGGACCGGGCACTGCCGCCCGTGCTGGTGCTGATCTCTGACGGCCAGCCGACTGACGATTTTGACGCCGGACTGAAAGCTCTGATGGAGCAGCCGTGGGGCAAAAAAGCCGTGCGCATTGCCATCGCCATCGGGCAGGACGCTGATAACGAGGTGCTGCAAAAGTTCATCGGGCACCCGGAACTCAAGCCACTCGCCGCAAACAGTCCTGAAGCACTGGTCAAACACATCAAGTGGGCTTCGACAGCGGTCCTGAAATCCGCGTCATCCCCGGCAGCACAAGGGACTGACCACCCCGAAGCGTCACCGGCCTCGGCGGCCACACCGGCGGGCGTGCCCGTTCCGACTGCGGCTCCCGCCCAGCCTACAGCCACGTCTGCCGCTCCGGGAGTTGATCCTGCTGCCAATCAACCTCAGATTGAAGACGTGTGGTAGAGGTGGCAGGGATGGCTGAAGGGATGAGCGCAACGGGCGAGACGGCGGCCCTGACTGCGGCTGTCGAAACTAACCTGAGGGCCGACACGGCCTCGCGGGAGTGGAGGATCATTGGAGAGACTGTCCGCGGCGCGTCACACCTGCGTGCCGGGAAGCCGAACCAGGATGCAATCCTCCAGGTGCGCGAGTCAAGCGTCGGGTTACCACTCATTCTCTCGATCTCCGACGGTCACGGCAGCGATAAGTGCTTTCGCAGTGACCGCGGTTCGCGCTTCGCAGTCGGCGTCGGCACAGAGTTGATGCGAGAGACCCTGAATGACAAGCGGAGTGATTCCGATGTTTCTCAGGTTGAGAGCGGAGTTAGAGAATCATTGCCTGTTGAATTCGCGCGGAGGTGGAAGAAGATTGTAGAAACAGATCTTGAACGTGAGCCGCTGACGAAAGAAGAGCTTGATTTGCTGGAGTCGAAAGACGGTGCGGGAGCCAGGCAGGCTGTCGAGTCTCACCCGTCACTGGCATACGGCGCCACCACACTGACCGTCGCACTGACTCAGTCGTCCGTGATTTACCTGCAACTCGGCGACGGCGAAATCATTACCGTCTCGGAGTCGGGAGAAGTCTCGAAGCCGCTGCCCGAAGACGAACGCCTGCTCGCCAACGAGACGACTTCGCTCTGCTCGGACACGGCGGCTCAGGATTTCCGTTTTGCTTTCCGGCGACTCACTGACCCGCCCCCTGCGCTCATCCTGATGACTACTGATGGGTACGCCAACTCATTCGCTGACGCCGCCGGGTTTCTCAAAGTCGGCAGCGACATTCTTGAGATGCTCCGCACGGACGGCTTTGACGCCGTGAACCATAGCGTCAAAGCGTGGCTCGAAGAAGCGACCCGGATGGGGAGCGGCGATGACTGCACTCTGGGCATCATCTGCCGCATGGACGCCCTGAAAAAAACTGAGCCTGCCGATTCGGCCCTGACGGATGCAGGCGCGCAACCACTATCACCCCCCATCGAATTGGCTGAAGCCACTCCTGGCAAGGATACCGGGCAGGTTGTAGAACAGAGTTGATGAACGATTTACCACGACAGAAATTGATCGAGATCATCGCCCGGCATGGCCGCTCCGTGGCGGTCGAACCGCGCCGCTGTGAGGGGTTGCTGCGGGATTATTGCGCCGCGTACCGCCGCGAGATCGCGGTACTTGTGAGTGCAGCGGAAGAGCGCGTAGCGGCAGATCTGCTCACGGTTGACACCGGACTCCCGCGCGAGGCGTTACTGGCACGACTCGCACGGCGGCTGCATGACAACGTGGCGATGGAAGCGACGGCAGCGAAATGGGCAGTCAATTCCTGGGCGCTGGCGCTCGGCGTCATCTCAGGCGCCGAGCTTACGGCAATGGAGGAGGGACGGCCTGACCCGGCGCCGATGGCGGCTGCAGCGCTAGCCGCGGCGGGAGCGAGACGACAGCAGGTGTCCACAGACTCCCTGCCTGTGATCATTGTGTCGGCTTCCGGTGATGGCGATTACAAGAGCCTGGGAGAGGCATTAAAAGCTGCCGCGCCCGGCTCGCGACTGCTCGTGCGCCCGGGTTTGTACCGGGAAGGCGTCGTGATCAACGACCCGGTCGAGATCATCGGCGATGGCAGGCAGGAGGAGATCATCATTGCGAGTGCCGGCGCAAGCTGCTTCCTGATGCGGGCGGACGAGGCGACAGTGCGCGGGCTGACGCTGCGTCAGGGGGCAGGCAGTGGCCCCGGGGGTGAAGGTTTTTTCGCCGTAGACATTCCGCAGGGGCACCTGACGCTCGAATTTTGTGACATCAGTTCCCGCTCGCTCTCCTGCGTCGGCATTCATAACGACCTGACCAATCCCCTCATCCGGCGGTGCAGGATTCACAGCAGCGCGGACTCCGGCGTCTACATCTTCAACGCGGCGGGAGGGACAATAGAAGACTGCGACATCCATCAAAACAGTAATGTGGGGGTGGCGATCACGGAGCGCGCGAATCCAACCATCAGGAGTTGTGCCATCCGCTCGGGGGAGAATGCCGGCGTGGTGTCGTGGGGCGGCGGCCTCGGCGTGGTTGAAGAGTGCGAGATTTTTTCCAACGCCAAAGCAGGCGTCGGCATCAGCGAAGAAGGTAATCTGACCATCCGGCGCTCACGGATTCACGGCGGTGGCAATTCAGGCGTCTTCGTTCATCACAACGGGCAGGGCACCCTGGAAGAATGTGACATCTACGGCCACGCGGAGCCGGAGGTCGCCGTCAGCCTCGGCGGAAAACTCGTCGCCCGCGGGTGCAATGTTCACGAAGGGAAAAGCTCGGGCGTGTTCGTCGGCGACGCAGGAAGAGTGCTAATGGAGCAATGTGACATATATAGCAATGCTGACGCAGGCATTAATGTATCTGCCGGCGGTGGCGTTGCGCTTCGCCAGTGTCGCCTCAATCGCAACGGCAGCGTCGCGGTCAGGGTTCAGGCGGGCGGCACGGCAGATGCCGAGGGCTGCGACCTGACGGGAAATCGCATTGCCCCATGGCAGTCGGAAGAAGGGGCTGTTGTCGGGAGCCGCAGAAACAGGGTGTAGAAGGGACGCGGCGGTATGGAGCAGATTTTAAGAGAGGGACAAACGGTGCGGACAGAGCCTTCGGGGATGCCATGCACCGTGGAGCAACTGCTCGGCGCGGGCGGCCAGGGCGAAGTTTACAAGGCGCGCCTGGGTGACGAGGCGGTCGCCCTGAAGTGGTTCTTCCCACAGATGGCAACACAGGAGCAGCGGGCGGCGATTGAAATGCTGGTCAGGAGAGGCGCGCCGAGTGAACATTTCCTCTGGCCTCTCGAACTCGCGTCAGCCCCGCAGGTGCAGGGCTTCGGCTACGTCATGCGGCTGCGTCCCCCCCGCTTCAGGAACATCGTTGACCTGATGAAGCGCAGGATTGAGCCGGCCTTCCGAGCCCTCGCTACTGCGGGTTTCAACCTTTCACATAACTACCTGCTGCTCCATTCGCAGGGCCTGTGCTACCGCGACATTTCCTTCGGCAACGCCTTCTTTGATCCCGACAGCGGTGACGTGCTGATCTGCGACAACGATAACGTGGCGGTCGACGGCGCGGCCACGCTCGGCGTCCTGGGCACACCACGCTTCATGGCCCCTGAAGTCGTGCGCGGCGAAGCACGCCCGAGTACGCAGACCGATCTGTTCTCACTCTCCGTGCTGATCTTCTATATGCTGATGGTGCATCACCCTCTGGAAGGCAGGAAGGAGACGGAGATCAAATGCCTCGACCTCCCGGCAATGACCAGACTCTATGGCACCGAACCCGTCTTCATCTTCGACCCCGCCGACGAATCGAACGCGCCTGTCCCCGGACTCCACGATAATGCCCTGGCCTTCTGGCGCATTTACCCGCAGTTCCTGCGCGGTCTTTTCACGCGAGCCTTTACCGACGGCCTGCGCGACGCTCACGCCCGCGTCCGCGAGAGCGAATGGCGCGCGGCGATGGTGCGGCTGCGCGACTCAATCTTTTATTGCGCACATTGTTCGCTCGAAAATTTCAACGACGCGGACAGGCTGAAGGTGACGGGAGGCAACCCCGGCCTGTGCTGGTCGTGTGCCGCGCAGCTCAAACTCCCGCCACGCATTCGCATCGGCAGGAATGTAGTCATGCTGAACTACGACACGCAACTCTTCCCGCATCACATTGACGACGGGCGGCTATATGACTTTTCGCGGCCGGTCGCTGCGGTCACACAGCACCCGACAAACAAGGATGTGTGGGGACTCAAAAACCTGAGTAGTGAGAAGTGGGTTAGTACAACCACGAGCGGAAAAGTGATGGACATAGAACCCGGTCGCAGCGTCACCCTGGGCATCGGCACAAAAATACAATTCGGCAAAATTGAAGGAGAGATTCGTGTTTAGGCACCACGCGAGCTAACCCGCGGCGAGCCCTTTGAATACCAGCTCCTGCAGATCAGTCGTCTGGAACGGATTGAGAGAGAACTGGCCCGCTTATCAATCACCCTTCAAATGAGGTTAGAATAAGTCCCAACCTGAATGAACAACCTTCGTTGCCCGGAATCGGGATCAACATTCTCTGCCCGGCACATTCCGGTACAGAACCACGCTGTGCAAATCGTACACTCTCCAGTCTCTCCGTATGCCTGCTGAAGCTCTGCTGAGCAATAAGAACTCTGCATACGCCAGATAGACGCTTTTGTCTGGCGGGACGCCATTCCCGGCATAAGCATTGCACTGCTCTAAAAACAGGTGTGTATAAAAACAACTTTGACCGGGTCTGAGCTGACTTACGGCGGACTCTGAAAGGAAGGCAGAGATATGTTGTGGACGATTCTTGCAGTACTCGTGGTGTTGTGGCTCCTGGGGCTGATCGGCGGCATCGGCGGCAGTATGATTCACGCCCTGCTGGTGATCGCAGCCGTCGTACTCCTGATCCAGTTGTTCACCGGCCGGCGGACGGTCGTCTGACCTTCTTATTTCCGGCAGCTGAAACCCATTGCCGGAGCAGGTTCCGGGCATGGCGGGGGCAGGCGAGGTGTCGGATATATGTATCCGGTTAACCCGTAGCCGTGAAGGTCCGGCAGGTGTACGACAGAAGGCGTGACGCCACGGCAACACTCAGGCCGGATCAGCCGGGCACCAGTATTTTCAACTTTGAGTCACTTAAAAAGGAGTTCTTCAATGGCCAGCAATACGGCAGCAACAAACCGTTCGCGGATGGTGACCGGGACTTTCCGGGATCGTGAAAACGCCGAGCGCGCTTACCAGTCAGTCACCAGCCGAGGCTATGGCGGAAAAGACGTCAATCTGCTGATGTCGGATGAGACGCGGAACAAATATTTCTCGTCAGGGACGGCAAAGGAGACCGACCTCGGGAGCAAGGCGCTGGAAGGCGCTGGCACGGGCGGGGCGATAGGCGGCACGGTTGGCGCGATCGTCGCGGCGCTGGCGGCGGTCGGAACCAGCCTTGCGATTCCGGGCCTCGGTATCGTCATTGCCGGGCCGATTGCGGCGGCTCTTGCGGGCGCCGGGGCGGGCGGACTGACCGGCGGAATCATCGGCGCACTCGTGGGCGCCGGCATCCCGGAAGACCGGGCGAAGCTTTATGAATCGGACCTGAAGAATGGCGGCATCGTGATGGGCGTCACCCCCCGCACCGATGCGGATGCCGAATACTTCGAGCGCGAATGGAAGAACAACCACGGCGAGAATATTTATCGCTGATGGTGACGTTGAGCGAATCCGGAAAGTGGGGAGTACGGCCCCCACTTTTATTGCCTGAGAAAAGATATGGGCAGATTGATGAGCTAGGCGCTCCTGCTGTTGATTTTATTATCTCGTCCGCCTGCGTCGTAGGGGGATGGTCGAGTTCAGGCGGCTGGTTTATCTGGCCCGGCAGTCTGCTGTCTTTAATCGTGCTGATCAAGATCATCTGGCCGATCAGGCGCCGCTGAAGACGCGGTGGATGTGACAGGTATCCGCCTGAGCATTGGTGAAGGAAGCAGGGAGCCTGTCGCAGGGCTGGTAATGACGTCGTCATCACGGGCAGGTGATATCTGACTGCTCTCCGGACAAGGCGCCGGGTGCCGCTATCTTCGGGAATAACAAACAGTAATTGCAAAGGAGAACTGATGGAACCGACAACCGGAAACAAGCCTGTCTCAGGCCGGCAGGGTGGCGCCCCCCACAACAAAGGGCAGGGAGCAGCTGACACGTCTGCCGGCGGGGCACAGAAGGCCGGTGATCCGCACCCGGAAACAAGTCCGGGTAGTGAGATCATGGACCAGACCAGAGAGGCGCTCAATAACGCTTATGAAACGACGAGTCAGGTGGCGGGTGAGGCTTGGGACAAGACCAGCCGGGCGGTGAATGAGACTTGGCGGCAGGCGGCTGACTACGGGCGGGAGAACCCCGGCAGCATGACACTGATCGCTTTCGGAGCCGGGATCGGCGTCGGCCTGTTGCTGGCTAATGGTATCGGCTCGCGCAGTCGGACGAGCCGACTGGTGCCCCCTGTCGCCACCGCGCTCTCGAAAATAGTGACTGAACTTTTCCGCTGATGACCTGAAGCGGGTGTGGTCCTGAAAGGGGTTTCCGGGGCCTGATCGTCGCGTTCGGGTAACCCGGGCTGGTGATGCTGTAAGTTACGCGGCAGTACAAATCAACAGGAGTAACTGATGTATCCGAATGAGAGAACGGAGCAAAAACGCGTCGTGGTTGACGGCTTCGGTGATCGCAGGGAAGTAGTATCCGAGAGTACATCACACAGAGGGCCACGCGAAGTCGGCCTCTCGGGAGGCACAGTCGCTCTGATCGTGCTGCTCGCGGTAATCGCCATCCTCACCACGGTCTATGTCGTCAATAACAGGAACGCCAACGAGGCCGCCAACAGAGAGGCCCTCAGAGAAGCGGCCGGCCAGGCGAACAAAGGGCAGGCGCCTGCCGTCATTCAGCAACCCGCGCAGCAGCCCCCGGTAATTATTCAGCAGCCGGCCCCGGTGCAGCCGCCACCCGTCATCATTCAGCAGCCGACACAGGCAGGCACGAGCAGTGTACTCGATGACACTACTATCCAGGATGCCGCCACCAAGAGGCTGACTGACGATCCTGATCTGGCTTCAGTTTCGGTAACCGTCAATGACGCCCGGGCGACTCTGACCGGGACAGCCAGTTCCGGCGAGATAAAGGCGAAGGCCGAGCGGGTGGTAAAGGGGGTTCGAGGCGTCAAATCAATTGACAATAAAATTGTCGTCTCCGGCCAGTGAGTAACGGGGCGCGGTGTAACGACCCGGCCCGGCACCGTGACTATCCAACTATGATCAATCTGCACAGACAGTGAAGGAGAGTAATGAAAGACAGACTCGTAATATCGGCGGCGGCAATCTGCCTGTCGCTGTTGATGGGCGCGGTATCTTCAGCCCAGACGAACAGGCTTAAGGACGAGACCAGTCAGTCGGAGAAGGCGGCACACGTCTTCGGCGAGATTATGGGCACGCCCGACAATGCGATTCCCAATGAGTTGCTGGACCGGGCGGAATGTGTTGCGGTCTTTCCGTCGGTCCTCAAGGCCGGGTTCATCGTCGGCGGTCGCGGCGGTCGTGGTGTGGCCAGTTGCCGCACGGGGCGTGGCTGGAGCGCGCCTGCTTACTTCAATTTGAAAGGCGGCAGCTTCGGGCTGCAGATCGGCGCGCAATCCACAGACTTCGTGCTGCTCTTTATGACTGAAAAGTGACAGGTGAACCTATTGGCTCACGCTGCCGCCCGCAATTGATCGAGTTTTCTGCGCCATCTCGCGTCAGAACGATCCAGCCGTTCCTTGAAAGTTTCTTCGACAAAGC
>Ga0070741_10009022_pt1 | contig 19630 bp, 14 predicted proteins | sample Coa_R1_4_FD_66440 | JGI IMG/M metagenome (GOLD analysis project Ga0070741, IMG submission 66440) | Surface soil microbial communities from Centralia Pennsylvania, which are recovering from an underground coalmine fire - Coalmine... | ecosystem: Environmental > Terrestrial > Soil > Unclassified ...
TTGAACGCTCTTTTGCTTGGCTAGGCCGTTCGCGTCGCCTCCGCAAAGCTTACGAAATGTTGACCGAAAATAGCGAAGGCTTTGTCTATCTGGCGCCTATCCAACGCTTGCTTAGCCATCTTGCTCCCGCTTCCTAATTTTCAAACACGCTCTAGTCATCTTTGGTGATACTGTAGACCTTGTACATGTTCACCAGGCGGTTTCGACCACGTTGCATTACCAGCTTTGGGTAGCAATCAAGCGCGAACCCACCATCTGTTCACCGACAAACACGAGGTTGCCGGAACATCATATCGGTGCGCTGGTTTATTCTCGATACGAAGGGCAGCTCCAACACACGAAAACACGAATTGGCTACAGCTATTGTCCTGCCTGCAATAAAACCACCAAAGACTACGGCGGCAAGAAGCACACCTATCACCATTATGGAACGCTTATTTCCGATGTTTGGCGAGACATCGCAGTTGATCCAGGTGGTGATATTCAGATCGTTCTGGAACGATTCGCCGACCTGTTTGGTGTAGAACATTACCGGGATATGCAGGTCTACGATTTGTCTCCATTATTGACACATCGTAGAAATGCGCCTAAGCCCGGACGGGAGTTCGCGCCGCAAGCTCACATCTCTGAGAGTGCACTGCTCAATGGTGACTGTCTGACCGAACTTCGCCGCCTTCCTGATAATTCAGTCGATTTTGCCTTTATCGATCCGCCATACAATCTCAAAAAAGAATATCGCGGTTATGCGGATGATCTCAACATCAGGGACTACTTCAAATGGTGCGACACATGGATTTCTGAGGTTGCGCGGGTCTTGCGACCTGGACGTACATTCGCCCTCTTGAACATTCCACTCTGGGCCATACGGCACTTTTTATACCTGGAGAGCGTCCTGGAGTTTCAAAATTGGATCGTGTGGGATGCACTCTCATTTGCACTCTCATTTCCCGTGCGTATGATTATGCCAGCCCACTATGCTATTCTGTGTTTCAGCAAGGGCGAATCACGCCCGCTCCCAGGGCTTACAGGGCACGCAGGTGATGGGGACTTGCCCAATAGCACACTGGCATCTAAACCGCTGACTCCGCTTGAAGAGGGTTACTGTCTGCGCCAGCGGTGCGTTTCAAAGCGCCTCCGTGCTGGCATGGAGGATCGTGGTTTACTGTCGGATGTATGGTGGGACATTCACCGGCTCAAACACAATTCGCGCCGTGTTGATCACCCCTGCCAGCTTCCGCCGCAATTACTGTACCGCTTGATAGCACTCTTCACCGAACCGGGCGAAACCGTCCTTGACTGCTTCAACGGAGCCGGTACGACGACGTTGGCTGCTCATCAACTGGGCCGACAATACGTAGGAATAGAACTGGAGCCACAATACCATCAATTAGCCCTTGAGCGCCATCGAGAAATCGATCAAGGGCTTGACCCATTCAGAAAGGAAGCGCGAGAACTGACGGCGAAAAATAGCCCGGTGGCACGGCTGAAGAAGCAAAAATACGAGATTCCCAAGAAGACGCTGCAACTTGAAGTACGCCGTGTGGCGCAACTGCTTGGCAGGCTGCCGACCCGCGCTGATATGATTGAATACGGACAGTACCCCATCCGCTACTACGATGAGTATTTTGTCAGTTGGGGCGAAGTCTGCGCAGCGGCGCGAACAACAGGCATGTCGGAAACACGTGAGGGTACTCAGGCTGGCGCAAAAAGCAGCCAACCGAGATTGTTTTAACTGGCACGCAGGACAAGCCTTATGCACACTTCACTTCAACCTTTGCTCGACTTTGCCCTGGATGCCGCGTGGCAGGCCGGGCGTATCACGCTTGGCTACTTTCAGACGCAGGTACAGGTCGAGCGCAAGAGTGATTATTCGCCCGTCACCATCGCGGATCGAGAATCCGAAAAAAAGCTGCGTGCCTTGATCGGTAATGCGTGGCCCGATCACGGTATTCTGGGCGAAGAATTCGGCTCGACGGATGCCACCACTGATTTTACCTGGATCATCGATCCGATTGATGGCACGAAGTCCTTTGTCCAGGGTGTGCCGCTCTATGCTGTGCTGGTAGCGCTGACCGAGCGGAAGCAGCCTGTCATCGGGGTGGCGCACTTCCCAGCCCTAAACGAAACGGTGTACGCGGCACGCGGCCTGGGCTGCTTCTGGAATGGGCGTCGCGTGCACGTGTCTCAGGTACGCGATCTCAAGGATGCGGTGTTGTTAGGAAGCGAGGTAGTCGTGCGCAATAACCCGGCGCGCGCTGACGGCTGGCAGCGCCTCGTGGACCGGACGTACATTCAGCGCACCTGGGGCGACGCTTATGGCTATGCGCTGGTTGCCACCGGGCGCGCAGAAATCATGGTTGATCCAGAGGTCAAGGTTTGGGACTGTGCGCCGTTTCAGGTCATTCTGGAGGAGGCGGGCGGGACATTCACCGATTGGAACGGGATGCCCACTGTCTACGCAGGGGCCAGCATCGCTACCAACGACCTGCTGCTTGAACAGGTGCTGGCCCTGGTCAAGTAATCACCAGTGCCCCTCGCTCGCCCGTTTGACCGCGCTCAATACGGCGCGCTGGCTGACGATTTTGCCCACCGTTGTGCGGTATTCCGCACTGCCCTTGTAGTCGCTGATCTGGCTCTGCAAATTGGGCAGGTCGGCGGGTTGGAAACGCAGGGGGCGACCTGCCAGGCCACACACCACGCAGTAGAAATTCACTTTGGTAGAAGATCGATAGCCGCCCTGGGCAAAGCCTAACGCCGCGACGATAGGCGCATCGGCGGGCGTGCGCGAGATTTTCTCAAGCGAGACGCGGATCGGCGCTACCGGATAATAGGGAAACACGACGTTCTGAATCAGGCATTGTCGGCGTTCGTCGGCTGTCAGGTCGAACCAGCGGGCAATGTTGAAAGGTTCCCTGCCATAACAATTCACCCGCGCATCCAACCCCAAGAGCAGGGCCAGCAGCAGCGAATTGGGGCGGCATTCCATGAGGACGCCCCCCAGCGTCAGGGCATTGCGCAGCGTGAGCGGGACTTCCGCCGCAATGACCATGTGAAGCTGGTCGTCGCTGGCCGCGATAGTTTCCAGTGTCGTGCCGCTCTCAATCTGGCACGCCTGATCACTGAGCGCGCACTGGCTGATGATCACCCGCGACAGATCAACTGCCGCGCGAGCACCCTCACCACCCCGCCGGATCAGCGACGCGCCGCCACCATAAATCGGAAAAACCCCAGGCGTTTTGAGCCTAACTGCCGCTTCTTCCAGCGTGTCGGGTCTGTAGATCGTTTGTAAGTCAGTCAACATACGCCCTGCCTTCGATGAGTCCGCCAGTAAGCCTACATCGACTCCCAGGTCTTAGCAAAATGCCCGCAGTTAGGGATAAGCGGTATCCGCTCACTCAAGCGAAACACCCACTGACGAAAACCTTCTTCGGCATATCGCTTCGCGCTAGAGTACCGCAATCGCCTCGGCGCTATTCAGGGCAATGCCTGTTGCTTCTCGGTCAATGCGTTTGAGCAACCCGGTCAGTACTTCCTTCGGCCCAAGTTCGACGAAAGTCCGGACGCCCATTGCGCGCAGGGCCTGGATGGATTCCGTCCAGCGCACTGACGACGTTAGCTGCGCGTCGAGTTCGCTCAGGATGTCATTGCGGGTGCGCAGCGGCGCGGCGCTGACATTGCCGACGATGGGCACGATGGGCGTCTCAAAGGGAGTCATCGCCAGGGCGGTCCGGAATGCCTCGGCGGAGTGCGCCATCAGCGGCGAATGGGCTGCCACGCTCACGGCCAGCTTGACTGTCTTCTTTATACCGCGCTCTTTGGCAAGCGCCAGTGCCCGATCCAGCGCTTGCTCATCGCCGGAAATGACGACCTGGCCGGGGCAGTTGTCGTTGGCAAGCACCACCGGACGGCCCACCTCGGCGCTGGCCTGATCGCATAGGGCGCGCACGTCCTCAATTGACGCGCCGAGCAGGGCAGCCATCGCACCAGGGCTTTTTTCGCCCGCCTCTTTCATCAGGCGCCCACGTTCCCGCACCAGTTTAAGCCCGGCGTCGAAAGGCAGTGCGCCTACCGCTGTCAGCGCCGTGAATTCTCCGAGGCTGTGCCCGGCAGCGGCCATCGGGCTGATCTGCCCGTGCATCTCTTCCAGCGCTGCTAGGGTAGCGATTCCCGTGACGTATAACGCGGGCTGCGTGTTGATCGTCTCGTCCAGCGCTGCGGCTGGCCCTTCAAAGCACATCTTGCTGAACTCGAAGCCCAGGATGCGATCTGCCTGTTCGTAGATGCGCGCGGCAGCGGGATACCTCGCGGCCAGATCGGCCCCCATGCCTACCTGCTGCGATCCCTGGCCTGGGAAAAGCCATGCGGTGGTGGCCCAATCGATCATGCGCCGTTGCTCCTGTTGCGAAGAAGTGCCTGTCTGGCAGTAAATTAACGCAAAGGGCTACGCCGTCGAGAGAATGCGTAGCCCTGTCAATCGTTATACAATCTGGTGATGCGCCGTGACGCGCTATTCGTTTTCCTCAACGTTGATCACCTGCTGGCCGTTGTAGGTTCCGCATGATGGGCAAACCCGGTGCGACGGCTTGTATTCGCCGCAGTTTTCGCAGCGGACGAGGTGCGTGAGCGATAGCTTGTCGTGAGCGCGACGATTATATTTACGTCGGCGCGAAAGTTTGCGCTTGGGTAGTGGCCCCACAGTTAAAGCTCCTCTTGTACACGCAATAACCCGGTCGGGTATCCGGGCGAGTGATGGGATTATAGCAGGCCGAGTCGTGGTGTCAAGCGGCAGTTCACAGTTCTCCAGGGGGATTTGAAGGGGCATCCTGCCAGAGCAGTAGTTGTCGGCGCGGGTTTGCTTCCTGGTGATCGCCTTTCTTTGTGTATTGTGATAGCGGGCTATGGCCGACTACCGCTGGCTTAACCCCGCCGCCCGGTTGTCACCTTGCCGCACGACGTGGGTAGTGACCATCATGACCTGACCATCCGTAACCCCGCCTGGCAGCCCAAGCCCTTGCCCACCTTTGCCGATGCCCTGGCTGTGGTTCGCCACACCCGATGGGTGTATCTGACTTTTCAAACGTCTCAGAAGGCCCCTGATATGGTAAAAGTCCCTCCTGTTTTGCTCGACTGTTTCCTCGACCATCCCACCTGGCGCGTAAAGGCCAGATAAGAGCGGGGCGTTTGACAAACAGAACTTTTGTTCGTATAATGATCCACATGCTTGTACGATCTGCGCCTGATGCAATCGAGAAACTGGCTCAGTTGGGCGACGCCACACGCTACGAAGCAGCAGGCGTCGAACCACATTCGGAGACCCACAGACCGCCGCGAACCGAGGGCCGCACTGGCCGACCGGATGCAGCATCGGTGCTGGTAGATTGCGTCTCGCACGTCGCTACGCCCACAGGCCGCAAACCGATCCTGAAGGCGATGATCACGACGGCTTGCGAGAAGAACTGCTACTACTGTCCGTTTCGAGCCGGGCGCAGCAATACGCACCGTATCACGTTCAAACCCGATGAAATGGCTAGGGCGTTCGATACCCTTCAGCACAGCAAGATTGTGGATGGTATCTTTCTATCATCCGGGATCATCCGGGGTGGTGTGACGACCCAGGATAAGCTGATCGATACGGCGGAGATCCTGCGCGGTAAGTACCAGTACCGGGGTTATATTCACCTCAAGATCATGCCGGGCGTGGAGTACGACCAACTGCGGCGGGCCATGCAGCTGGCAGATCGGGTGTCAATCAACCTGGAAGGGGCAACTGCCGAACGGCTGAACGCGCTGGCTCCCAAGAAGGACTTTGCGGGCGAACTGCTGCAACCCCTGTTGTGGGCACATCAGATTCGAGAGCGTGAAGGAATACGCGCCAGCACGACCACCCAGTTTGTCGTCGGCGCAGTGGGTGATACAGACCTGGAACTGCTCACCACCAGTGAGCGATTGTATCGCCAGGCAGGTATTCAGCGCGCTTATTATTCGCACTTCGAGCCGGTCTATAACACGCCTTTCGAGAATCTACCCGCTGTCGATGCGCGACGCGAGTTCCGCCTGTACCAGTCCAGCTTTTTGCTACGCGATTACCTGTGGGAGATCGAAGATTTGCCCTTTCTGGACGACGGCAACCTGCCGCTGGACGTTGATCCCAAGCGCTTCTACGCCGATGTGTACCTGCGTGAAACGCCCGTCGACATCATACACGCCAGCCGCCACGAACTGCTGCGTGTGCCGGGCATTGGGCCGCGCGGAGCCGATGCGATCCTGCGGGCGCGACGCCTGGGCCATCTCAGTGACCTGGCTGACCTGCGCGCTGTCGGCATCCGTGCCCCGGATCGCGCCGCGCCGTATATCCTCTTCGGCGGGCGCAAACCACTGCAACAGCTTGCACTGCCGGGAATGGATTCAACAACAACTGGCTGAAAGCGGACTGGACGACAGCCTGGTTGCTGCCTCAACGGCTCTTGATGGAGTACACTGGCTGATATTGGCAAGATAGCAAAACGGCAAAACACCATCAGACGTTCAGGTTGCTGATTTCCTGGTTAGCCTGCTGGCGAGTATCCGTATTTTGCCAGAATGAGTCGAGGGCCTGCGCAACGTCAGCCATCTTCTCGAAGTGCGGCAGCCCTTTGGTCGGCGCAATGCGCACCGTATGCCAGTTCGGATGTTCCTGCGCCATCTGCGGCAGCGTATCAAACCGCACAAAGCGGTCCCTGTCAAACAGCACCAGGACAGGCAGAACTAGCTGCTCGTAGACCGTCTGGCGGATGTCGGGGCTAAACAGCATTCCGCTGATGAAATAGAGTGGTGCGAAGCGCGCCCCCGGCTGGTGAGCCGTCGCGTAGGCATAGTGCTTCAGGCCAGGATCAACTGTCCCCTCAAAGCTCCCCTTCAAGAAATAGTTGATGCTGGGCGGCGTGACCAGCAGGTCGTAAAAAGCCTGGCTCCACAGCGGGAACGAGAACAGGCGGTAAAGGAACTCGGATCGAGCACGCCGCGGCGCTTTCTGAGCGCTCTGATCCGCGAAGCCGCTCGGCGAAATGAGGGCCAGGCTGTTGAACAATGCTGGGTGGCCTTTGGCAGCGCGCGCCGCGAACTCGCTTCCGAGCGAGAGGGCCACCACATCCGCACTGCCTTCACGTACCTGAGTACGCAGGAAATCGGCGATAGCATCCGCATACAGCAAGGGGGAATAGACACGGTCTGAACGGTCCGAGAAGCCAAAACCAGGCAGGTCGAGTGCATAAACAGGACGTTTGCCCCGGTAGTGCTCAAAGATCGGCATTATCTCGTAGGCGGACGCTGCGGCGTTGATGCTGTGGATGAGCACCAGCGGGCGGCCCGCCGCTTTACGATCCACGTAGTAGCTGACCATGCCTGCCGCTGGGCTGATAAAGGTGCGGCGCTCGGCATTGGTCGCGGGCGGAAGCGGTGCTCGGTGGTTGATACGCAGGGCGCTATAGCCGATCCAGCCGCCGACAGCCGCCACCAGGGCTGCCAGTAGCGCACCCGTGCCCATCGCCCCGATGACCAGTGGATCGTTGAGTTCTTGCAGTTTCTTATTGCCGCCTGGCATACTCGTTTCCCCGATAAAAAATGGGCGTCTGTCCTCATGCTATACTGGCCGGCTGGTCTGCGATAGGAGCCGTCCCACACCTATCAGAACGCAAGCGCCGAAGGTCGCTACGACCAGGTTGCCGATACAGCCCCAGAACGTCAGGATGCTGCCGCCGGGGTTGACCCTGAACAGGCTCAGGATGATCCCGCCGACAATCGCGCCGACCAGGCCCAGGATCACGTCCTGCACAAATCCAGTATCGCGCCCGGACATGATCTGGTGGGCCAGCGACCCGGCGATACCACCGACGACCAGCCACAAAATGCATTGGATTGGCGAAAGAAAGATACCCATAGCGTTTAAGAGCCTGCTTTCGGTGTGATTAGTGGATTCTAAGAATCTTTTACGCAAACGCCAGTCGGAAAGTTGCGAGAGGTATACCAGGGCCTGACCTCCTGTTTAATGGGCAATCAAAACAGCCATCAATTGATGCCCGAGATGGAGGACACACGATGGGCAGGACAATTCCTGATATTTCCTGGGTTTCTACGAATTTTCCATCATGTCTAAAGGCTTTGCTCGCAATACGCTTCGCCGGTTCCATGCTATACTCACCCACATTAGGGGTTCTAGACAGGGAGAATCGGCAGTTCGTGGAATGCATCCGGGTGCTCGCTCTGCTTAATTCAAGCATACCGGATCGACGGTGCAATGAGCAGTCTCCGGCTCCTTTTTGCCCATCACGTGCACAGTGGCTCACCTGCTCCCCACCTGTGGGGCAGCGCTGCTGGTTTTCCTCGCCTGTTGAGTGATTCTGATGCGCATTGCGGTTGCGCCCAATGCCTTCCGCGGTAGCCTGACAGCCGTTGAAGCGGCTGATGCCATCATCGCGGGTCTGAACGCCTCGGCCCTCCGCCGTCTGGAAGCTGACCTGCAAACGCTGTCGATGCCGCTGGCGGATGGCGGCGACGGCACACTCGACGTTTTGATTCGCGGCCTGGGCGGCGAGCGTGTGACGTTAACCGTAACCGGGCCGCTTGGTTCCCCGGTGCGGGCCGACATGGGCATACTGGCCGATGGTCGCACCGCCATCATCGAAATGGCACGTGCCTCCGGCGTTGAATTGATTCCGCGCCCGCTGCGCGATCCGCTGATCACGACCACCTATGGGACTGGCGAATTAATGCGGGAAGCGCTGCGGCGCGGCTGCCGCCACCTGCTGATCGGAATCGGCGGCAGCGCAACGGTGGACGGCGCGGCAGGCTGCGTGCAGGCGCTCGGCGCGCATCTACTGGACGAGGCTGGTGCGGAGATTCCACCCGGCGGCGGTGGGCTATCGCGTCTGGCGTCCATTGATGCCAGCGCGCTCAAACCCCTGTTGGGGGGTGTGACGATCACGGTGCTGTGCGATGTGACGAACCCGCTGATCGGGCCACTGGGCGCGGCCCGTGTCTTCGGACCGCAGAAGGGCGCAACCCCGGAAATGGTTGAGATACTCGAGGCCAACCTGACGCACTTTGCGGACGTCATCCGGCGCGACCTGGGAGTTGATGTGGCGCACGTGCCGGGCGGCGGCGCGGCGGGCGGAATTGGCGCGGGGCTGGTAGCATTTGCCAGTGCCAGCCTGGTTCCCGGCGGCAAGACGCTGATCGATTTGCTCGGCTACGAGCAGCAGCTTACCGGTGTTGATCTGGTCATCACGGGCGAAGGCAAACTGGACGGGCAGACCGGCGGCGGCAAGGCCGTGCAGCGCATCGCCGAATGTGCGGCCCGCGCTGGCGTACCTGTCGTGGCCTTCGCCGGGACGCTGGACGCCGACGGCGACACGCTGCGGCAGATGGGCATTCAATCGGCCTGGAGCATCGTGCCCGGCCCCTGCACACTGGACGAGGCACTGTCACATGGCGGAGAATGGCTGTCCCGCGCCGCCACCGAACTGGGCAACTTGCTGGCGCTGCGCTGACCGAGGATCATTCGCGTTGTGCCCCTTTGCTAAGGTCGTGTTCGCGCGTTGGCGCGATTTAACCCTACTCAAGCCCTCAAATGAAGTTTTGCTTCCCCAGGCGCAATCACCGCGCTCTTCATTACTTATTCACAACCTTGCCCTAAAATCGGGACGTTAGCATCCAGTTCACGCAACGTTAAGAGGGCCTGGCCGTATAGGATAGCGAAGACACATCTCAAGGAGATTAAGAATATGCGTTGGCGTGGACGTTCATTCTTTAGCTTGTTAGTCGTTACCCTGTTGATCGGCGCGCTGGCTCCCCTGGCAGTGCTTCAGGCGCAGGGCAGCAGCGCCGTGACCATTACCCTTGCTGTGCCACCTTTTCAAAAAGAAGTGTTCGCCGAAAAACTGCTGGCGGAGTTCGAGGCCACTCATCCCGGTGTCAAGGTACAGGTCGTGACCGAGAGCGGCGGAATCCCGCAGGCCGCAATGGATGTCGGCAAGCATCTCGAAGAAGCGCAGAAATTCGCCGCAACCGCCGATGTCCTGACCGTCGATTCGTACCACATCACTCCTCAAACCACGCGCGCCGGTGTCTACCTCGACCTGGCGCCGCTGGTGAACGAGGACAAGAATCTGAACGTTGACGACTTTCACCCGGCGCTCTGGCAGGCCTACCAGTGGGATAAAGGGGTGTGGGCACTGCCGGTGGCGACCAACGTCCTGGTGTTGACCTATCTGCCTGCTGCCTTCGACAAAGTGAATGTGCCCTACCCGGACGCGAGCTGGACGATCACCGACCTGGACAACACCGTCCGCAAGCTGTCCGTAAAGGATGCTGACGGCAAAGTGACGGTGCATGGCATCGACGCTTTTACTGGCTACAGCGACGTGGTGCTCTTCAGAAGTCTTCTGGGGGAGGGTTTGTACGATGCCAGCGTCATCCCCAACGCGCCGCAGATCAACAAGCCCGGCGTCGAAGCCATTCTTGAAACCTGGAACAAACTCGACCAGGATGGACTGATCGGCAGCGACTTCAACAAAGCCCCGATTGGCATCGGCTCGGTGTTCAGCCTGCTTTTTTCGACCAGCCCTGAAGACAAGCGGGTAGGGGCGCTGCTGCCCGGCGGTAAAGCGGGCCTGGATACGCAGGGGTTCGCCGTCAGCGCGGGCACGCAGTATCCCGACAAAGCCTATGCGCTGGCAAGCTGGCTGACGACGCGCGGCGAGATCGCAGCCTACAGCGCAATGACTCCCGCCCGCAAAAGCCTGGCCGGAGTCAAGTCCGACGATCCGCGTCAGAACATCAACATGCCAGCCGAAGTCCAGAAGCTGATTGAGCAGGCTATCGCCAACGGCTTCTCGGTGTCCGAAATGCGCTACCTGGATTACGCGGGGTTGGCGCTGAACCGAATGAAGACTGAAAAGCTCGACGCCAAAGCCGCGCTCGACGCTGCTGAAGCGCAGGCCGTCAAGGATTTGCAGACAGCCGCCGACAAGAAAGACAAGATGGTCATTGCCGTCGCCACGCCCATTCCACCGGCGGAAACCGGCGGCAAGGCGGTCATCAAGTTCGGACTGGTGGTCTTTGCCAACCCGCTGCCGCAGCAGGATAAGTGGAACAAGCTGGTTCAGGACTTCGTCAGCGCCGACCCGCAGATCGGGCGGATCGACCTTAACACCGGTTTCGGGCAGATCGACAAGCTGGCCGAGCAGAACGACTGCTTCTACCTGCCTTTCAATGCCGTCCCCAACACCAACCCGAATCTGCTGCTGAACCTGGACCCGTTCCTGTCCGCCGATTCGACGTTCGACAAGACGGACGTGCTTGGCAACATCATGGCCCAGCTTCAACGTGACAACAAAACCTGGGCGCTGCCCATTGACATTGAGCCAGCCATCCTCAAATACGACGAAGAGCGTTTTAACAAAGCTGGCGCACAGCTACCCATCAAGGGCTGGACGATAGACGAATTTAGAGACGCCACGAAGGTTCTGAAGGTCGATCCGAAGGACCCGCCGCCGTTCATTGCGCCGAATACGGGCGGCGTTCACCTGCTGATCCTGATGGCAGCCTACGGCGGTTTGCCATTGGATTTCCGTACCGATCCACCGACCATCAACTTCACCGATCCGGCGACGGTGGATGCTATCCGGCAGGTGCTTGATCTCGCCAAGAATGGCTACCTGAAGTACGACGCGCTCGGCAACCTGGCTGCGGGCTTCGGTGGGGGTGGCAGGTTGGATGCCCCGATCTACGCAGACAATCTGAGCCTGTTCACCATCCGCCCCCGCGATCCCAATCAGGAAGCTGATCCTTACAAAGTCACGACCTATCCGAAGGGCAGTAAGTTTGCGGGTATCTCCTACGGCATCGGCACGGCCTACATCAGCGCCAGGTCGAGCAACCCGGAGGGCTGCTACCGCTGGATCAGCACCGTTGCCAGACACCCCGAACTGTTCTCGGCCATGCCCGCCCGCCGTTCACAGTTGAACGACCCGGCCCTGGTGCAGTCGCAGGGGCAGGACGTGATCGCGCTCTATAGCCAGATCGATGCACTGCTGCAAGACCCGAACACGCTCTCGTTTCCATCGCAGTTTTCCGGCGGCGCATCGCCGACAGGCTTCTTGCTGCAACACTGGCTGTACGAAGCCTTTGACAAATACGTGTTGAAGGATGGCGATCTCGACTCGTCCTTGAAGGATGCAGAGACCATCGCCAAAGGCTTCCAGGAATGCGCCGTGAAACTGCCGCCTCTGGATGCCTCCAATGCGCAGCAGTCGATGGAGTACATCAAACAGTTTGGCGACTGCGCCGTAAAGGTCGATCCGAAGCTCAAGTCGCTGTTCGATCTGATCAAGTAGCTTATATCGTGCCGAACCTCACCCTCAGCCCCTCTCCGCAAGCAGAGAGGGGAGCCAAAACTCGAAAATAACGCCGTCCGGTTCCCCTCTCCCGTTGGAGAGAGGCGCAGGGGGTGAGGTGAGGTAAACTTCGGGAAAATAACGGTTCAGGTTCCTGAATCATGTTTCGACTGATTGACTCGTTCCTGTTCGCGCTCGAACGGCTGTGGCAGCACCGCGTCCTGGTGTTTTGGGCGCTGGTCGGCCTGGCTGCCGCGACGACGCTGGCCCTGAGCCTGCCTCTGTACGTCGATGCCGTCAACTCGAACTTGCTGGAGTCGCGCCTGGACAACCCACCCTATGCCTTCCGCTTTCGCTACCTGGGCAGTTGGAAGGGCAACGTCACCCGCGCCGATGTGGAAGCGGCCAGTGCCGCCATCAATAATACCTTCACCGGCAACGTCCAGCTTCCGCCTGCGCTCGAAGTCGGTTACGTGCGCGGCGGCGCGTGGACACTCCGGCTTGCTGACAACCGGCCCCTGGGAGCCTTCAGCGTCGGCGCGCTGACCGGAGCCGACCACCAGATCAAGATTACAGCGGGCAAATGGCCGCCCGACCCTGCCAAAGCGGGCGATCCGCTGCCCGTGCTGGTCCCGGAGAAAATGTTGTACAGCATGGGCCTGCAAGTCGGCCAGAACCTGAGTATCGCGCAGCCCGGTGGCAAGACCATCAAGCTCAAGGCGGCGGCGCTCTGGGCGCCCATCAATGCCGACGACCCGAGCTGGATTTTTAAGCCCAAGTTCTTCGACGAAGTGCTGCTCGTCCAGCCCGCCGACCTGTGGACAGCGCTGGACGGCATTGCCAAGCCCGTCGAGGAAAGCGACTGGTTCGTCATTTTCAACGGTCAAAGCGTCAAGACAGCGGATGTGGGCAACTTGCTCAACCGCATTGCCGACGGGCGGCGCGAGGTTGAAGCCGCGTTGCCCGGCATCCGGCTTGACCTGTCGCCCATCGATGGCCTGACCGCTTTCAGCCAGGAAGTCAACCAGCTTACGCAGCAGTTGCTCATCATGATCCTGCCCGTCGGCGGCCTGGTGCTGTACTTCGTGTCGCTGGTAGCCGGGCTGCTCGTCACCCGGCAGCAGCAGGAAGACGTGACGCTGCGCAGCCGGGGCATGAGCCGTCGTGCCGTGCTCGGCATTCACTGCCTGATGTGGTTTATTCTGGCCGGGCTGGCCCTGGCAATCGGCATAGCGCTGTCACCCTACGTGGTACGGCTGGTCGGGCAAACCACCTCATTCCTGCGCTTCGACAATACTGACGCGCCGCTGGTCGTCGTCTATACGCCCCAGGCGCTGGCCGCCGGAGCCATCACCGCGCTGATCGCGGCCAGCAGCGGGCTGCTCCTGGCCTGGCGCACCACACGCCAGACCATCACCAGTTTCAAGCAGCAGTCGGCGCGGGCGTCTACCGCCTGGTGGCAGCGGACGTACCTGGACGTGCTGCTGCTCATCCCGGCCTACTACGTGCTGTACACTTTGAGCAAACAGGGCGGGCTGGTCACGAAGGCTGAAGACCCGTTCAGCAACCCGCTGGCGTTCGTCGGCCCGACGCTGTTTGCGCTCGGCAATACGCTGTTGTTTCTGCGTGTCTGGCCCCTTCTGATGCGCATCGCCGCGCGCATTGTCTCCGCAGGACGTGGCATTTCGATGCTGATGGCGCTGCGTGAACTGACGCGCTCCATCGGGCGCTATCGCGGCGGCCTGCTCATGATGTGCTTCACGCTCAGTCTGGCCGGGTTTACGGCCTCGATGGCGAGCACCATTGACCGCAGCCTCGAAGACTCCGTCAACTATCGGATCGGCGCGGATGCGGTGCTGATCACTGCCGCCGATACGCAGACCGAGGAAAGCGCCTCCACCGACGCCAGCGGCCAACCCAACGTGAACGTGACGGGCTACAATACCCTGCCCGCCGTCGATCTGCTGTCCATCGACGGCATCCAACAGGTGTCGCGCGTCGGGCGCTACGATGCACGGCTGGTGCTGCCCAGCCAGCGCCTCGAAGGGACGGTGCTCGGCGTAGATCGCGGTTCGATGGCAGCGGTAGTGCGCTGGCGAAGCGATTACGCCAGTGAGCCGGTTGCCGACCTCTTTAACCGGCTGGCGGGCAACCGCACCGGTATCCTGCTGGATCGTAAGACTGCCGAAAAGTACAAACTGCGGGTCGGCCAGGAAGTGACCTACCAGGTCTTTGCCTTTAATGACTGGCGCGAATCGAAAGTGCCCATCGTCGGCTTGCTGGATTATTTTCCGACGCTTGATCCGACACAGAAGTTCATTGCCGTCACCAACCTTGACCCGATCTTCGAGGCGGCTGGCACGGAATTGCCGCATGACATCTGGATCAGCCTGAAGCCAGGTGCAGATGTGGCAAAGGTACAGGAAGCCGTGCGCGAGAAGGGCTTCCCGATTGTGCAGTGGCTCGACCCGCAGGCCGAACTGCACAAGGCGCTCACCGCCCCGGCCCGACGTGGCGTGTTGGGCTTCCTCTCGGTGGGTTTTGTAGCGTCCATCCTGCTGACGCTGGTCGGCAGCATCATCCAGAGTGCGGCCTCATTCAGGGCGCAGGCCACGCAGCTTGGCGCGCTGCGGGCAATGGGCGCGAGCAGCTTCGCTGTCGGCGCGTATTTGCTGCTCTCGCAGGGCCTGGCCGTCCTGAGCGGCGTTTTGGGTGGAACGTTTATCGGTGCGGCCACGACGCTGCTCTACCTGCCGCTCCTGGATTTCGGCGGCGGGCTGCCGCCCTACCTGGTGCGGGTGGCGTGGCGCGACATTACCCTGGTCTATGCGGCATTCGGCGGTGTGCTGGCCGTCGTCACGCTCTATTCCACCGTCTTACTGGGCCGCGAACGCTTATCCTCGATGCTCAAACTGGGCGACAGTGCATAATGATCCGTATCCTTCAACTTGTCTCATTCCTGGGGCTGATGAGCTTCCTGGCTGCGTGCGGCGGCGTCACTCCACCGGGGGGCGCTCAACAGCAGGCGGCGCCGACCTCCACGCCGATCCCGACGGCTCCGGCGGTGGCGCGCCCGACTTACCTGGTGCAGCGCGGCGACGTGCAGGAGATTCTGGAGTTCAACGGGCGCTGGCAGCCGCGCGACCAGACGGCGCTGTCCTTCCCCATCGCCGGGACGGTGCGCCGGGTCAACGTGCGGCGCGGCGATGCCGTCAGCGCCGGGCAGCTACTGGCCGACTACCAGATCGGCAGCCTGGAAGATCAGCTTGCCTCGGCCAAACTCGACCTTGAGACTGCGCTGGCTAACCTGGAAACGGGCGACAGCAGCAGCGTGGGCACAGTGGCCGATGCCGAGGTCGCGCTGGCGAACGCGCAACTTAATCTGCAAAAGACGAAGGAGGGCAGCCCCTGGCCGCAGGTCGAGTCGGCGCGCATTGCACTGGACAACGCCAGACAGAACCTCATCAACGCGCAGCGAGCTTTCGACGAGGCCATCAGCCGTCCGCAACAGCCGGCTTCCACCACCGATCAGGCGTACAATGCGCTCCTCAGCGCGCAAAACCAGTTGCGGTCTGCCCAGGCCAGCTACGACTCGGCGGCGCAGTCCTTTAACAACTACAAGTTCAGCATTGCCAGTGCCGAGAACCAGGTCATCCAGGCGCAGCTTAACCTGGAAAAGGCCCGGCGCGGCGGCGCAGACCCGCAAAAGCAGCAGGCCGTCCGCGCTGCACAGCTTCGCGTCGATCAGATTCAGGGCAACATTAACCAGTCGTCGCTGTATGCGCCGTCGGCGGGCGAGGTGCTGGAAGTGACCATCAAGCCCGGCGACCAGGTGCAAGCCTTCGCTACGGTCATCACCATCGGGCGGCCCGAACCCAAAGAGGCCGTCGCCAGCATCGCTATCGGGGATGCACAGAAATTGAGCATCGGACTGGTCGGCATCTGCCAGGTCTTGAACCGGCCCGAAACAGCGGTGCAGTGCGTCGTGCGCCGCATCCCGACCAGCGCCCGCGACGCCGACCAGACGACCCGCGTAGCCGCCTCGCTCGAAGACCTGAAGCTGCCTACCGGCCAGTTGATCGACATCCAGATGCCGCTCAACGTCCGCCGCAATGTCTTGTGGCTGCCGCCCGCCGCCGTCCGTACCTTCCAGAACCGGACGTTCGTCGTGCTGCAAACGCCCGATGGCCCGCGCAGCGCCGACGTGACCGTTGGCCTGCGCACGACGGATCGGGTCGAGATCACCGCCGGTGTCAAGGAGGGAGATGTCGTCATTGGGCCGTAAATCGATTGTATTCTCCGCTCCCCCTCGCCAGTTGGCGAGGGGGCCGGGGGGTGAGGTCAACCCATGCCTCCAATGATTGAATGCCGGCAGGTCGTCAAAGCCTACAAGGTCAACGACCACGAAGTTGTGGCCTTAAGGGGAATTGACTTCGAGATGCAGCGCGGCGAGATGGTGGCGATCATCGGGCCGAGCGGCGCGGGCAAAAGTACCATGCTCAACCTGCTCGGCGGTCTGGATACGCCCACCGCCGGGAAGCTGGTTGTGGACGGGCTTGACCTGTTGAGCCTGAAAGGGCAGGCCCTGGCCGAATATCGCCTGAAGCGCGTCGGCTTTCTCTGGCAGCAGACGGCCCGCAACCTGCTGCCGCATCGTTCGGCGCTGCGCAATGTGACGCTGCCCATGATGATGGCTGGCGTGCCGCCCTGGCGGCGTGTCAACCGTGCCCGCGAACTGCTCGACGCTGTTGGCCTGAGCGACCAGGTGCATAAACGTCCGGCGTCACTTTCCGGCGGGCAGCAGCAGCGCGTCGGCCTGGCGGTGGCGCTGGCGAACCGGCCCGATCTGCTGCTGGCCGACGAGCCGACGGGCAACCTGGATCGTGCCAGCGCCCTGCAAGTTATGGACTTGCTGCAAGACCTCCGCCAGCGCTTCAACCTGACGATCCTGATGGTGACGCACGACATGGCGATGGCGAAGCACGCGGATCGTATCCTGACACTGCGTGATGGCGCACTGGGCCAGGACCTGACGCACGGCAGCGACAACCAGCCCAGATTGGACGAATCCGGGCGCATCCAACTGCCGGAGCAGGTGCGGGCGCAGTTGAATGGCGCACCGCGCATCTCGGTGGAGATCAGGCCGGAGGGCATCTTGTTACGCCCCGAAACCGAGCAAGCCGACGACACGGCGGCGCTCCTGCAGGAGATGCTGCCTCAGGATGCGCCCCCGCAGAAACGGCGCTTCCGACTGTTCCGGCGGCTTGGGCGGCGCAAGAAGGAGACGGCATGAGCGAACTCACTATCATCGTCCGGGGCGTGCAGCGCTCCTTTGGCAGCGGCGACACGCTGGTCAACGTCCTGCGCGGCGTCGATCTGACCGTCGAGGCTGGGCAGATGGTCGCGCTGTACGGGCCGTCGGGCAGTGGCAAGACCACTCTGCTCAACCTGATCGGCGCACTGGATCGGCCCAATGCCGGGCAGATCAGCGTGTGCGGCCAGGACATCGTGAGGATGAGCGATGGGGCGCGCGCCCGGCTGCGCCGCACCAGCATTGGCTTTATCTTTCAGACCGACGTTTTGATTCCTACCTATTCCGCCGCGGAGAACATCGACCTGGCCCTGCGCCTGCCCCGGCTCGGACTGTTCGAGCGCCGCAAACGCATCAAAGCCGCGCTGGAAGCCGTTGGATTGAGCGCCTGGGCCAACCACGCCCCGGATGAACTGAGCGGCGGTCAGCGCCAGCGCGTCGCCATCGCCCGTGCCCTGGCCCTGCGCCCGGCGCTCGTGCTGGCCGACGAGCCGACCAGCAACCAGGATACGCGCGTCGCACAGCGCATCCTGAAGCTGTTTCACGGCATCGCCCAGGCGCAGGGCACGACCTTTATCATCGTCTCGCACGACCCGCTGATCGCGGAACACGTGGACGTAGCCTATGACCTGCAAGATGGACAGCTTGTCCCGCACGTTGTCGAGACGCTGGCCCCGGAAGGAGAACCGGCTCGTTGAGACGGATAACCACCATTCTATTTGTGCTGGCAGCCTTTCTATTGGGGATGCTGCTCTCACGGATGAGTTCCGTGCCGCAGCAGCGGCCTGCCCTGAGCGCGCCGCCCACCAATACGCCGCGCGCCCTCGCCCAGCGGCCCACCGAGACGATCCCGCCCTACACGCCGCTGGCGACGCTGACGCCCTCCCGCACGCTGAGGCCGCCGCCCACCTTCGAGCCGCCGACGCTGACACCTGCGCCGTCGCTCACGCCGTCGCTCACGCCGACGGCTACCATCGACATCAGCGTGTCGATTCCGGGCCTGCGCGGTGCGGAGTCGCCCACGCCGTCGTCTACTGCGGGGTGCGTGCCCCGCAAGGACTGGAAGTTGACCTACACCGTGCAGCGTGACGACGCCCTGGTCAAGATCGCCGACCTGTACGATACGTCGGTGGACGAACTGATGAAGGCCAACTGCCTGAAGGACAAAAACCTGCTGATCATTGGGCAGGTCTTGAAGGTTCCCGGCACGGTGCAGCCCACCACGCCTGAAGTGGCCTGCATCCCCTTCGAGTTGATGACGCCCATGCACGGCACACTGGCCGTCCCCGGCGACGGCTCGCTGACCTTCAACTGGCGTGGGCCGCGCGCGCCGCGCAACCTGATCCGCATCTGGCGGCCCGATGGCAGCAAATTCGAGGATGTGATTGAACTGCGCCAGAACGACACGATCAACCTGCCCGAAAACCTGCCTGCCGCCGGCACGTACACCTGGTATGTCTACCCGCTGGATCGCAATTTCGTGCAGGTCTGCCCCGAAGGTGGCCCCTGGACGTTCACCAAAGCACAGTCGCCCACCCTGACGCCCACCATCGACCCCAATCGGGCAGCCGGGGGCGGCCTGCCGTAGAGCGCCGGGAAAACAGTATTGACTCTGCCCGGCGATCCTGTATAATTCCCACTCGTGACGACGTTGGCAAGTCGTCACGAGCGGTCCCGTAGCTCAATTGGCAGAGCAGTTGACTCTTAATCAATTGGTTGGAGGTTCGAGTCCTCCCGGGATCACCAGATCGGAAACCGCGCGCGAGTGCGGTTTTTTGTTTGAGGCTGTCCCCGCAATTGCCTCTCCTGTCCAGGCTCGGCGTGGCTGATGCTTGCTTGTGGCAAAATCTTGAGTACGGTGGGCACCATAGTGTGGTGAATACCGCACCAAGCGCGTGATCCTGGAGATGTATGATCAGATGGCGGCGCTGCCGAAGGTCAGTGTGCC
>Ga0070741_10009023_pt1 | contig 19626 bp, 17 predicted proteins | sample Coa_R1_4_FD_66440 | JGI IMG/M metagenome (GOLD analysis project Ga0070741, IMG submission 66440) | Surface soil microbial communities from Centralia Pennsylvania, which are recovering from an underground coalmine fire - Coalmine... | ecosystem: Environmental > Terrestrial > Soil > Unclassified ...
GTCTCCGCCATACGCGACTTCTGCCAGCGCGAGTGCGGCACGAAGGAGCAGCGCGAGCAGCTGACCAAGGGCTACACCGTCCATCACAACCAGCCGCTCTACTCGAAGATGGCCGAGCTCGGCTGGCTGGGGCTCACCATCCCCGAGGAGTACGGCGGCTCCGGCGGCACCATGCTCGACGCCTGCCTGTTCATGGAGGAGACCTCACGCGGCATGGCACCGATCGGCGGCTACGCCACCACCCTGATCGTCGCCGGCGCCACCAAACGCTTCGGAACGGACGAGCAGAAGAGCGAGATCCTGGGCGGCATCGCCAAGGGCTCGGTCGAGGCCATCGCCATGACCGAGCCGGAGTCGGGCTCGGACGTGGGCTCCCTCACCACCGAGGCGGTCCGCTCCAATGGGGGCTTCGTGATCAACGGCCAGAAGGTCTTCATCTCCAACGCCCACCTCTCCGACCACGTCCTCGTCGTCTGCCGCACCACCAAGGGCGAGAACAAGCACGAGGGCCTCTCAATGATCTTCGTCCCGGCCGGCGCCGACGGCATGGAGCTCCAGCCCATCGAGACGATGGGCGGCCGCGAGACCAACACCGTCTACTTCAACGATTGCGAGGTACCCGAGCAGAACGTCCTAGGCGAGGTCGACCGCGGCTGGATGCAGCTGATGGCCGGCCTCAACACGGAGCGCCTCATCCTGGCCGCGACCATGCTCGGCATCGGACAGCGCGCCTTCGACGACGCCCTCGCGTACGCCAAGGAGCGCAAGCAGTTCGGGCGGCCGATCGGCTCCTTCCAGGCCCTGCAGCATCGCTTCGCCGACCTGGCGACCGAGCTCGAGGCAGCTCGCCTGATGACCTGGTGGGTCGCCTCCCTCAACGACGAGGACCCCGATCGCATGCTCCCCAAGGAGGCCTCGATGGTGAAGCTCTTCGTCACCGAGACCGCCCAGCGCGTAGCGCTCGAGGGCATGCAGATGATGGGCGGCTACGGCTACTCCTCCGAGTACGACATGGAGCGCCTGGTCCGCGCCACGCTGGTCAGCACGATTTACGGCGGCACCTCCGAGATCCAGCGCGGGATCATCGCCAAGACGCTCGGGTTGTAGGGGCGGCCCCGGCCCCCGACCGTCGGATTCGCGAATCGCGACCCCCCGCCAGTGGAGCTTCTACTGTCCACGCCGTGAGGCGCATCGCTCCGCTGGCGGCCACGCTCGCCGCCCTTTCCGTCCTCGCCGGTTGCGGTGGCGGTCCCAACACGCAGCCCCAGGCCCAGGCGGGCCCGAACGTCGGCGCGCCGATCAACCTCGCCGACTGCACCGACTGGAATCGAGCCAACACCGAGCAGCGACTCGGGACGATCCAGGAGCTCAAGAGCTTCGCCGGGGGTCCGGTGGTGGGCACCAGCGGCGGCGCGCCGTCCGGAACAGGCGCGGTCCTCGAGGACAAGCAGGCTTACGACCTGTTCAACAGCTACTGCAAGGAGAGCTTCGCGCGCGGCTTCAAGCTCTACAAGCTGTACGAGCGGGCCGCCGCCTTCGCCGGCCATCACCAATAGCCCGCCACCGCTGCGATCGCTCGCTATTCTTCTGCTCACCTCGCGCCTGGGGCCGGGGTTTTTTTTCTGGCCGCATGACGGCAGCGAAGTGAAGTTGAGGAGACATGGCCTCTGACGTTCGAATCGGCGTGACACTCGCCTGTGAGGAGTGCAAGCGCCGCAACTACGAGACGAACAAGTCTCGGCGCAATTCGCCGGACCGCCTCGAGATCCGCAAGTTCTGCCGCTGGTGCGGTCGGCACACACCGCATAAGGAGACCCGCTAGGCCATGGCGAAGACGCGGGCACAGCGCAAGGCCGAGCGCCGCAGGCGCCAGCAGGCCGAGCAGCGCCGTCGCCAGGGCGACCCCTCCGCGGAGCGGGAGGAGCGCGCCCAGGAGGACACGCAGCTGGGTGTCTCGGGCGAGGTTGCCGAGGCGGAGGCCGCGATCGAGACCGGCGCTCGCGTCGACGAGTACGGAGAGAGAGTCGTCGAGCGTCCGGGTGAGATCCCCGACACCGGTGACTCAGCGGTCCCGGGCGTCCTGCCCGAGCCGGTGCAAGTCGAGCGGGCTCCCGAGCCCGAGGCCCCGGCGCCCTCCCGTGCCGACGTCGGGCGGCCCGAGGACGGGGCGACCGAGGCCCCTGCCGCCCCGAAGGAGAGCCGACGTGAGCGGCGCGAGCGCGAAAAGGAGGAGCGGCGCAAGGCGCGCGCCAAGGAGCTTCAGAAGGGCCAGGCCGAGAAGGCGGAGAAGCGGCGCGGCCCCATCCTCGGTTTCCTGCTTTCCTGCTGGGCCGAGCTCAAGCGCGTGCAGTGGCCGGACCGCGACACCCTGGTCCAGGCCTCGGCCGTGACGCTGATCTTCGTGGCGATCATGGCCGCCTACCTCGGCGCACTCGACGCCGCCTTCAACTGGTTCGTCAAGCAGCTGCTCTAGACGGGCCCGAGGAGATTCAGATGTTTCGCTGGTACGTGATCAACACCTATTCCGGACACGAGAACAAGGTCAAGCAGAACCTCGAGCACCGCGTGCACACGATGGGGCAGGAGCGCAACGTGCGGCAGGTCGTCGTTCCCACCGAGCAGATCTCGGAGATGAAGGACGGCCAGAAGGTCCAGACCGAGAAGCGCACCATGCCGGGCTACGTGCTGGTCAACATGGAGATGACGGACGACGCCTGGGGTCTGGTCAAGAACACCCCCGGCGTGACCGGCTTCGTCGGCTCCCGCAACAAGCCCATCCCCCTCTCGAAGGTGGAGGTCGACCGGCTGCTCCACCGCGAGACCGCCGAGCGCCCGCGGACGCGCGCCCAGTTCTCGATTGGCGAGTCGGTCAAGGTGATCTCGGGTCCGCTCGCAGACTTCTCCGGCGAGATCGCCGAGATCAACGACGATGCGGCCAAGCTCAAGGTCCTCGTCTCGATCTTCGGTCGCGAAACTCCCGTCGAGGTCAACTACGACCAGGTGAAGAAGATCTAGCCCGGCCCGATGGCGAAGAAGGTCCTCACAGTCATCAAGCTCCAGATCCCCGCGGGGGCGGCGAACCCGGCGCCCCCGGTTGGCCCCGCGCTGGGCCAGCACGGCGTCAACATCATGGAGTTCTGCAAGGCGTTCAACGCGCAGACGCAGCAGGACGCCGGCACGATCATCCCCGTCGAGATCACGGTCTACGAGGACCGCTCCTTTGACTTCATCACCAAGACCCCGCCCGCTGCGGTCCTGATCAAGGAGGCGGCGGGGATCGAAAAGGGGTCCGGCGAGCCGCACACCGAGAAGGTCGGCTCGATCACCGTCGAGCAGGCGCGCGAGATCGCGGAGCGCAAGATGCCCGACCTGAACGCCCACGACCTCGACGCGGCGACCAAGATCATCGCCGGGACCGCCCGCTCGATGGGCGTCACCGTGGAGGGCCTCTGAGCATGAGGCGAAGTGCGATGCGAGGGCAGCGGTGATGGCGCGCGGCAAGCGCTACCGCCAGGCCTACGAGAGGATCGACCGAACGCGGGCCTATCCGCCCGCCGAGGCGATCAGCCTGATCAAGGAGACGGCGGGGGCCCGGTTCGACGAGACCGTCGAGCTGCACGTCCGGCTCGGCGTCAACGTCCGCCACGCGGAGGAGCAGCTGCGCGGCACCCTCGCTCTACCGAAGGGACTCGGCAAGGAGGTCACCATCGCGGTCTTCGCCGAGGGCGACGCCGCACGTCAGGCGAGCGAGGCGGGGGCGGACTTCGTCGGCTCCGACGATCTCGCCGAGCGGGTCGAGGGAGGGTGGACCGACTTCGACGTCGCGATCGCCCACCCCTCGCAGATGCCGAAGGTCGGCAAGCTGGGCCGCGTCCTGGGTCCACAGGGCAAGATGCCGAACCCGAAGGTCGGCACCGTCACCGAGGACATCGCCAAGGCCGTCGACGAGGCGAAGGCGGGCAAGGTCGAGTACCGCACCGACCGCCAGGCCATCGTCCATCTCGCGATCGGCAAGACCAGCTTCGAGGCCGCCGATCTGCTCGAGAACTACGCCGCGGTCATCGAGGAGATCATCCGGGCGAAGCCGGCGGCCGCGAAGGGCCGCTACATCATCTCGATCACCCTGAGCACCACGATGGGACCGGGCGTCCGTGTGGACACCGCCCGGACCCGACGGGCGGAGATCATGCTCGGAGCGGGCGCGGTTGCCGACGGCGAGACGCCGAAGGAGGTCGAAGCCGAGGAGGCTCCAGCTGAATCTGCGGAGGAGACGGCGAGCGCCTAGACTCCACGTCTCAATAGCCGCCCGAGACCGCCGGCGGGACCGAGTTCCAGAAGTCCGGCGCAGGTGAGCGAGAGCGTTCCGGTCGTCCGACCGTTTCCCTCTGGCCCGCCTGCGAGCGGGTCTTTTCTTCGGCGGCACCGACCGAGAACGAGATGGACAGAGACCAGAAGACAGCCGTCGTCAAGGAGCTGGCCGAGGAGCTCAAGGACTCCGGGGCGATCTTCGCGATCGACTACCGCGGGATCAGCGTCCCCCAGGCCGCCGAGCTGCGGACCGGGTTGCGCGAGGCCGATGCCCGCTTCCGGATCGTCAAGAACCGTCTCACCCTCCGCGCGGCCGATGAAGCCGGGACGGAGGGTCTCAAGGAGTACCTCCAGGGCCCGACCGCGCTGACCTTTGTCAAGGGTGACGCCGCGCTCGCCGCGAAGACCCTCTACCGGCTCGGCTCCGAGTGGGAGCTGCTCGAGTTCAAGGGAGGACTGATGGACGGCGAGGCGCTCGATCCCGACTCGTTCAAGGCGATCGCGCGGCTCCCCGGCAGGGATCAGCTCAACGCCCAGTTCGCCGGCATCGTCGCCAGCCCGCTCACCGGACTGGTCCGTGGGCTCGGCTCGATGATTCAGGGCCTCGCCCTGCAGCTCGGCCAGATGGCGGAGCAGGGCCTGGTCGGCGGCGACTCTCCCCCAGCCGGGGATGAGAAGACCGCCGACGAGCCCGAGGCATCGACGGAGGAATCGCAGCCCGACCCCGACCCCGCCGAGTCCCCCGAGGAGACCTCCGAGGAGCAGGCGCCGGAGGGCGAAGAGGCGGGCCAGGGAGAGCCCAGCGAGACCGGCGAGGGCGACCAGGACCTGGGCGAGGAGCCAGCTGAAGATTCCAGGGAGGGTGAAGCGCCCGCAGACGAGGCGGCCTCAGACGATTCTGAGGGGGAGTCCGCCGAAGGCGAGGACGCTTCTTCCGATGAAGCCGAAACCAAGGAGGAAAGCGACTAGATGGCCACCAAGGTGACCACCGAGGAGTGGATCGAGGAGCTCAAGGGAATCTCGGTTCTCGAGCTCTCCGAGCGCATCAAGGCGCTCGAGGAGGAGTTCGGCGTCTCCGCGACCGCCGTCGCCGCCGCGGCGCCCGCCGCCGGCGGGCCCGCAGCTGACGGTGGGGGCGAGGAGGAGGCCGGGACGGTCGATGTGATCCTGACCGGCGCCGGCGACAAGAAGATCGGCGTGATCAAGGTCGTCCGCGCGGCCACCGGGCTCGGGCTCAAGGAGGCCAAGGCGCTGGTCGACGAGGCGCCGAAGCCAGTCAAGGAGGGCATCGAGCGCGATGAGGCCGAGAGCCTGGTCAAGGAGATCCAGGAGGCCGGCGGCACCGCCGAGCTCAAGTAGCTGAAGTCACGAACTGCCCCAGATCGACCGGATTCGGAGTAAGATCACCCAGCGCGCCCGTCAGGGGGTGTTAGCAACCCTTGACCAAAGGGAGCTCGTGCGTTACCATGCACGGTTCGCGCGCCGGTGAGCCCTGCTGCCCGAATCTTGCGCGGTCTCACAACCCTTCGAATACTTTGAGGAGTCGCCCAGTTGGCCGGAACCAACGCTGCCCCCGCAACCCGTAGGAGCTTCTCCCGCCTCAAGAACCCAGTCGAACTCCCACATCTGATCGATATCCAGCGGAAGTCCTTCGCGGAGCTGGTTGATCCGAAGGACGGGCTGCTGCGAGCGACGATCGACGACATCTCCCCGACCGAGGACTACACGGGGAACCTCGCGATCGTCTTCGGGGACTTCGAGTTCGACGATCCACCCAACACGGTGGACGAGTGCCGCGAGAAGGACATGACCTACTCGCGGCCGCTGAACGTCAAGGTTGCGTTTCAGAACCGCGAGACCGGAGAGATCCGCGAGCAGACCGTCTTCATGGGCGACTTCCCGTGGATGACGGAGCGGGGCACGTTCATCATCAACGGCACCGAGCGCGTCGTCGTCACGCAGCTCGTTCGCTCCCCCGGCGCCTACGTGATGGAGCCGAAGGATCGCGAGAAGCAGGTGTTCATCGCGAACCTGATGCCGGCGCGCGGCTCCTGGCTCGAGCTCGAGATCGACAAGAAGGGCCGCGTCTACGTTCGCATCGACCGCAAGCGGAAGCTGCCGGTCACCGTGCTGCTGCGGGCGATGGGCTACGTCGAGGACGAGAAGCTCCTCGAGATGTTCGACAACTCCGTCTACATCCGGCACACGATCGCGGCCGACACCGACCAGACCAAGGACGAGGAGGGCGCGCTGATCGAGCTGTTCAAGAAGCAGCGCCCGGGCGAGCCGCCCTCGGTGGACGCCGCCCGCTCCCTGCTCGAGCAGCTCTTCTTCGACCCCAAGCGCTACGACCTCACCCGCGTCGGGCGGTACAAGCTGAACGCGCGCCTGGACCTGGACATCGACCTCGACACCCGGGTCCTCACCCACGACGACATCATCGCCCTGGTCCGGGAGCTGGTCTCCGTTCCGAAGCTGCTCGGCATCCCGGAGGAGATCGACGAGGAGAACCCGATCAAGGATTACGCCGCGGAGGCCGCGACCTACCCGCGCGAGCCGATCCACGATCACCTCGACGAGTACGAGCACTTCGGCAACCGCCGGCTGCGCACCGTCGGTGAGCTGATTCAGGAGGCGTTCCGGATCGGCCTCTACCGGATGGAGCGGGTCGTCCGCGAGCGACTCACCACCGAGGACGCCGACGCCATCACGCCGCAGACCATCATCAACATCCGGCCGGTGGTCGCGGCGCTGAAGGAGTTCTTCGGCTCCTCGCAGCTCTCCCAGTTCATGGACCAGACCAACTCGCTGGCGGGCCTGACCCACCGCCGCCGCCTCTCGGCGCTCGGCGCCGGCGGGCTGACGCGCGAGCGAGCGCCCATCGAGGTCCGCGACGTGCACGCCACCCATTACGGGCGCATGTGTCCGATCGAGACGCCGGAGGGCCCGAACATCGGCCTGATCGGCTCGCTCTCCTCCTACGCCGAGGTCTCCGAGCACGGCTTCGTCACCACCCCTTACCGGGTGGTCAAGGACGGCGTGGTCACCAACCAGGTCGTGCACCTGGACGCCACGCAGGAGGAGGAGATGACGATCGCCCAGGCAAACGCCGAGGTGGATCCGGACACCGGCAAGCTCAAGGGCCAGTACGTCCTCTGCCGCCGGCGCGACGACGAGGCCGTCGCGGTCCCGCCGAAGCAGGTCGACCTGATGGACGTCTCGCCGACCCAGATCTGGTCGGTCGCAACGGCGCTGATCCCCTTCCTCGAGCACGACGACGCGAACCGCGCCCTGATGGGCTCGAACATGCAGCGTCAGGCCGTGCCGCTGCTCAAGCCGGAGCCGCCGCTGATCGGGACCGGGATGGAGCGGCGCGCCGCGATCGACACCGGCGACGTCGTGATCGCAGAGAGCGACGGCGAGGTGAGCGCGGTCGACGCCGACCAGATCGTCGTCACCCACGGCTCGAAGAAGGACGAGTACCCGCTCCACAAGTTCATGCGGTCCAACCAGGGGACGCTCATCCACCAGCGCCCGATCGTCTCGGTCGGCCAGAAGGTGAAGGCGGGCGAGGTGCTCGCCGACGGGTCCTCGACGGCCGGCGGCGAGATCGCGCTCGGCAAGAACTGCCTGGTCGCCTTCATGTCCTGGGAGGGCTACAACTTCGAGGACGCGATCATCATCTCGGAGCGCCTCGTCAAGGAGGACGAGCTCACCTCGATCCACATCGAGGAGTACGAGATCGACGCCCGCACCACCAAGCTGGGCGACGAGGAGATCACCCGCGACATCCCGAACCGCTCGGAGGAGTCGCTCCGCAACCTGGATGAGCGAGGCATCGTCCGGATCGGTGCAGAGGTCGCCTCCGGCGACCTGCTGGTCGGCAAGGTGACGCCCAAGGGCGAGACCGAGCTGACCGCCGAGGAGAAGCTGATCCGCGCGATCTTCAAGGAGAAGGCGCGTGAGGTCCGCGACACCTCGCTCAAGGTGCCGCACGGCGAGGGCGGCGTCGTGATTGACGTCCTCACCTTCAGCCGCGAGGCGGGTGACGACCTGCCGCCCGGCGTCAACGACCTGGTGCGGGTCTACGTCGCGACCAAGCGCAAGATCGCCGAGGGCGACAAGCTGGCCGGCCGCCACGGGAACAAGGGAGTGATCTCGAAGATCGTGCCCGAGGAGGACATGCCGTTCATGGAGGACGGCACGCCGATCGACGTCATCCTCAACCCGCTCGGGGTGCCGAGCCGGATGAACATCGGCCAGATCCTCGAGACGCATCTCGGCTGGGTCGCCGCCAACGGCTGGTATGACGACGGCTCGGAGGCCTACAAGGCAGCTCAGCGCAACGGCGGCCGCGTCAACGTGGCCACGCCGGTCTTCGACGGCGCGACGGTCGAAGACGTCGACGACGCGCTGGTCAAGTGGCAGGACGAGAACGCCGACCGGGGCATCGACCTCGGCGTCAACAAGTCCGAGCGACCCGGCAACCGCTGCGAGGGCAAGGTCCAGCTCTACAACGGCCGCACCGGCGAGCCCTACAAGGGCAAGGTGACGATCGGCTACATGTACATCCTCAAGCTGCTGCACCTGGTCGACGACAAGATCCACGCCCGGTCGACCGGCCCGTACTCCCTGGTCACCCAGCAGCCGCTGGGCGGCAAGGCGCAGTTCGGCGGCCAGCGCTTCGGTGAGATGGAGGTGTGGGCGCTCGAGGCCTACGGCGCGGCGTACACCCTGCAGGAGATGCTCACGGTCAAGTCCGACGACACCGTCGGCCGGGTCAAGGCCTACGAGTCGATCGTCAAGGGCGAGAACATCCCGGAGCCCTCGATCCCCGAGTCGTTCAAGGTCCTGCTCAAGGAGATCCAGTCGCTGGCGCTCGACGCCAACGTGGTCTCCGAGGAGGGCGACGGAGTGGAGATGGGGGAGGAGGAGGACGACCTCCTCCGCGCTGCCGAGGAGCTCGGCATCGAGCTGTCCGGAGTGCGGGCGGACGGCGGCGGCAACGGCTCGGAGGCCGCGGACGAGAAGGAAGAGCAGGTCGTCGCCGAGGGCGACGGCGGCACTGAGGACGCCGAGGAGGCAGCTAGCAAGTGATCGACATCAACAACTTCGACGCGATCGAGATCGGGCTTGCCTCCGGCAAGAAGATCCGGGGCTGGAGCTCCGGCGAGGTCACGAAGCCCGAGACCATCAACTACCGCACGCTCAAGCCGGAGAAGGACGGGCTCTTCTGCGAGCGCATCTTCGGCCCAACCAAGGACTGGGAGTGCTACTGCGGCAAGTACAAGAGGGTCCGTTACAAGGGGATCGTCTGCGAGCGCTGCGGCGTCGAGGTGACCCGCTCGAAGGTGCGCCGCGAGCGCATGGGTCACATCGACCTGGCCGCGCCCGTCTCCCACATCTGGTTCTTCAAGGGCGTCCCGAGCCGGATCGGCTACCTGATCGACATGGCTCCGAAGGAGCTCGAGAAGGTCCTCTACTTCGCCGCCTCGGTGATCACCTGGGTCGACGAGGAGGCCCGCTCCAAGGACCTCGCCAAGCTCGAGAAGGAGGTCGAGAAACAGGTCGGCGAGTACGAGCGCGAGCGCGAGCAGCGCACCCAGGAGCTCAACGAGTCGCTGAAGCGGCGCCTCGCCTACCTGGGTGTTGCCGACGGGGACGAGGAGGCCCCGCCCGCCGGCACCACGGACGGCTTCAACGAGGACGACGAGCTCTGGGCCGACACCGTCCCGAACGTCAAGCGGATGAAGGCCGAGGACCGGGACAAGACCGCGAAGGAGCTGAAGAAGACCTTCGAGGCGGAGATCTCCGACACCGAGGCCTACCTCGACGAGGCCGCCGAGCGGCTGCGCGAGGTCTGGAAGATCTTCAGCGAGATGAAGCCGAAGGACGTGATCAACGACGAGACCACGTTCCGGGAGCTGAAGGACCGCTTCGGCTCGCCGTTCGGCTGGGGCGAGTACTTCCGCGGCGGCATGGGCGCGGAGTCCGTCCGAGACCTGCTCGAGCAGGTGGACCTCGACGCGGAGGCCGAGCTGCTCGAGGAGACGATCAACACCTCGAAGGGCCAGAAGCAGGCACGCGCGGTGAAGCGCCTCAAGGTCGTGGACGCCTTCCTCAAGTCGCAGAACAAGCCGGAGTGGATGGTGCTCGACGTCGTGCCGGTGATCCCGCCGGAGCTGCGCCCCATGGTCCAGCTCGACGGCGGCCGGTTCGCCACCTCGGATCTCAACGACCTCTACCGGCGCGTGATCAACCGCAACAACCGCCTCAAGAGGCTGCTCGACCTGGGCGCGCCCGAGATCATCGTCAACAACGAGAAGCGCATGCTGCAGGAGGCCGTCGACGCCCTGTTCGACAACGGCCGCCGCGGCCGCCCCGTGACCGGGCCGGGCAACCGCCCGCTCAAGTCGCTCTCCGACATGCTCAAGGGCAAGCAGGGCCGCTTCCGCCAGAACCTGCTCGGCAAGCGCGTCGACTACTCCGGCCGCTCGGTGATCGTCTCCGGCCCGAGCCTGAAGATCCACCAGTGCGGGTTGCCGAAGCTGATGGCGCTCGAGCTCTTCAAGCCGTTCATCATGGCGCGGCTCGTCGAGCGCAAGCAGGTCCAGAACATCAAGGCCGCCAAGAAGATGGTGGACTCGATGATCCCGGAGGTCTGGGACGTGCTCGAGGAGGTCATCCACGAGCACCCTGTCCTGCTCAACCGCGCGCCGACCCTCCACCGTCTCGGCATCCAGGCGTTCGAGCCGGTGCTCGTCGAGGGCAAGGCGATCCAGATCCACCCCCTGGTCTGCCACGCGTTCAACGCGGACTTCGACGGCGACCAGATGGCCGTCCACCTGCCGCTCTCGGCGGAGGCGCAGGCGGAGGCGCGAATCCTGATGCTCTCCTCCAACAACATTCTCTCGCCCGCTCACGGCGCGCCACTGGCGACGCCGACGCAGGACATGGTCCTGGGTCTCTACTACCTGACCTATTCAAACGGGGACGTGGAGGAGCTCGATCCGGCTGAGCTCAAGCAGAAGCCGCATCCGTTCCGGACCGCGCAGGAGGCCGAGCTCGCCTACGAGAACGGCATCGTGCAGCTGCATGACTACGCGGAGTACCGCCGGGAGGGGCACGAGCACTTCCTGACCACGGTCGGGCGGATCATCTTCAACGACCGCGTGGAGCGCGCGATTGCGAGTGCCCTCGAGGAGGAGTACGACCCCGAGAAGTACCAGTTCGTGAATCGCTCGCTGAAGAAGCGCGACGTGAACGAGATCGTCAGCGACCTGGTCGAGGCCTACGGTGCCCCGGCCGTCTCGCTGGTGCTGGATTCCTTCAAGGAGCTGGGCTTCCACTTCGCCACGGAGGCGGGGATCACGATCTCGAAGAACGACGTGGTCGCCCCTCCGGACAAGGAGGAGATCCTCGAGCGCTACGAGACCGAGACCGAGGAGATCGCCAATCAGTACGACGAGGGCTACATCACCGCCGAGGAGCGCAAGGAGGCCGTGACGGCGCGGTGGGACAGCGCGACCGAGGAGGTCGGCCAGGCGATGGAGCGGAACCTCGACGAGCTGAACCCGATCTTCATGATGGCCAACTCGGGGGCCCGCGGCTCGTTCAAGCAGATCCGCCAGCTGGCCGGCATGCGAGGGCTGATGGCGAATCCGAAGGGCGAGATCATCGAGCGGCCGATCAAGGCCAACTTCACGGAGGGCCTGTCGGTGCTCGAGTACTTCATCTCGACGCACGGCGCCCGGAAGGGCCTGGCGGACACCGCCCTGCGGACCGCCGACTCCGGCTATCTGACCCGCCGTCTCGTCGACGTCGCCCAGGACGTGATCGTCCGGGAGGACGACTGCAAGACCAAGGACCTGATCGAGATGCCGATCTTCCGGGACGGCGGCGAGCCGAACCCGAACCTGCTCGGCCGCGTGGTCGCGAAGAAGACGACCACCAAGCGCGGCCGCGAGCTGCTGAAGCGCGGCGATCTGATCGACCACGCCGAGCTCAACGAGCTGGCGGAGGCGTTCGAGGCCGACGACGCCGAGGCGGTCGTGCCGGTCCGCTCGGTCCTCAAGTGCGAGGCGGAGTCGGGCGTGTGCCGCCAGTGCTACGGCGTCATGCCGGCGACGGGCGGTCTGGTGGAGATCGGGGACGCGGTCGGGATCATCGCCGCGCAGTCGATCGGCGAGCCGGGCACGCAGCTCACCATGCGGACCTTCCACACCGGCGGCGTCGCCGGCCTGGACATCACGCAGGGTCTGCCGCGAGTCGTCGAGCTGTTCGAGGCGCGCAAGCCGAAGGGCCTGGCGAAGATCGCGGAGGTCGACGGCAAGGTGACCGACCTCGAGGAAACCGACAAGGCCGTCAAGCTGACGATCACCGACGACAAGGGCGAGGAGCACGCCTACTCCTTCCCGCCTCGCACCAACGTGCTGGTCGAGAAGGGCAAGCGAGTCGCGCGCGGCGACCAGCTCAACGAGGGGTCGCTCTACCCGGCCGAGATCCTCGAGATCAAGGGTCGGACGGAGACGGAGGTCTACATCGTCGCCGAGGTTCAGAAGGTCTACCGCTCGCAGGGCGTCGACATCAACGACAAGCACATCGAGCTGATCGTGCGCCAGATGCTGAAGAAGGTGCGGGTGGAGTCCAAGGGCTCGACCGAGCTCCTGCCCGGTCAGCTGGAGGACCGCCTGGTCTTCAACGCGATCAACGAGAAGGTGAAGGGCAAGAAGACGAAGACACCGGCGCGTGCCGAGGAGGTCATCCTCGGGATCACCAAGGCGTCGCTCGCGACCGAGTCCTTCCTCTCGGCCGCCTCCTTCCAGGAGACGACCAAGGTGCTCACCGACGCCGCCCTGGAGGGCAAGCGCGATCGGCTCATGGGCCTGAAGGAGAACGTGATCATCGGGAAGCTGATCCCGGCGGCCACCGGGCTGAAGCACTACCGCTCGCTTCAGATCGAGCCCGTTGAGCCGGCGCAGCCTCCGGTCGAGGAGTTCTCCGAGGAAGAGCTCGCCAAGGAGCTGGACCTCGCCGGCGACGGCGAGGGCGCCGCGATGGAGGGTTTCGGCCCATCCTTCGCCGAGGAGCTCGAGGAGCTGGCATCCGAGATCGAGCAGCCCGGCGCCGGGCAGGCCGCCGGCGCCGGCGAGGGCGAAGAGTCCGAGGGCTCCTAGGCACTAGGCGCGCGGGTCCTGTCGCCGATTTTCATCGGCACGCGCAAGGGGGCGCGCCGACGGTGAAAATCGGCGCCACCCGCGCGACCAGCGGTTACGAGCGTCGGCTCTGTAGCGGGCCGGGTTTCGTCGCCGGCCGTGAAGGTCAGCCCGAAGGCGAGTTCGCCGGGTGCGTCTCGGCCCATTCGACGATGCGCTGCGACTCGTTGATCACCTCGCCGTCGTCGGTGACCAGCACCGGAACGACGGGGCTTCCGGTCAGCTCCTGGATCTCCCGGCGCTCGTCCGTCATCAGCTTGATCGGCCCGATGCCGAGGCCACGGGCCTTGATCACCTCGGGGTCATGGCCGGCGTCGCGGAGCGCCTTGTAGGCGTTGTGACACGGATGCCCGCGAGGCGGACGCGGCGTCTGGAGCGTGGTCCAGCAGACGTAGAGCTTCATCCGCCGGCCGGCGTGTGCTCGCGCCGCTCGTGCGCCGCGACGCCGGGCACCAGGCGCGGCTGGACGACCGGGGTGCGCGTCCGGCCGCCCGGCGGGCAGTCCGGCTGGGCCTGGGCGGCCCCACCGTGCGGGCCGCGGCGTGGACCGCCGCGCGGCTTGGTCGGGTCTCGGCGGAAGCGCCTGAAGCTGTGGTCCTCCGCATCGGCGGGTCCGTCCTCGAGCTCGGGCTCGGCCCTCACGGCCCAGTAGATCAGCCACATGCCGTAGAGGACCGGGATCTTGAGGATCACGGCCAAGAAGACGATCGGCACGATCTCTCCCATCCGGGCGAGTCTACCCCGCCGACCCGGCCGTGAAGCCGTCCCGGACCCAGGCTTCGAGCGCCTCCACGTGAGCGTCGACCAGCCCTGTGTCGGACTCGGTCGGCACCAGCAGCGTCGGCGCTTGGCGCTCCTCCGCCCACTCGTAGCAGCTCTCGTCCAGGCTGTCGTCGACCCAGGCGAGCGGACGCGAGCCGGCGTGCTCGTCGAGCGCCTGGAGCTTCCAGTGGGCCGTGCCGAACTGCGCCCGCCCGTCGAACCTCAGGTAGGGGAGCTTCGGGACGCCGAGGATCTGAGGCAGATGATCATTCGCCCGGTCCTCCCAGCCGCTTGCCCAGACCAGCTCGTAGGTGTCGGCCAGCCGATTGAGCCGCGGCCCGGTTTCGGTCGCGATGCAGTGCAGCATCCCGTCGATCAGATGGAACTCGCCCGGCGGGTTGCCGTGCTGTCCTGCCGGATCCATCGGCTGGTCGAACCCGAACAGGCTGATCACCCCGTCGATGTCGACCGCCAGCACCGGGCGGTCGCTCTGCTCGCGTCGGCGGAAGAGAGGCACCGTCCGGCAGCTTAGAAGCCAGTCGCTATCCTGCCCTGCCGTGCCGAACACCAATCAGCTCGTCCGCAAGGGACGAACTCACAAGAAGAAGAAGATGTCGACGCCGGGCCTGAAGTCGGGACAGGGGCGCAAGCGGCGCGTCGCCGCTCCGCAGCGGCGCGGCGTCTGCACCCGAGTCGCCACGGTGACGCCGAAGAAGCCGAACTCGGCGCTCCGCAAGATCGCCAGGGTCAGGCTCACGAACGGACTCGAGGTGACGAGCTACATCCCGGGGGAGGGGCACAACCTTCAGGAGCACTCCGTCGTGCTGGTGCGCGGCGGCCGCGTCAAGGATCTGCCGGGCGTCCGCTACAAGGTCGTCCGCGGCGCGCTCGACGCCGCCGGGGTCTCGGATCGCAAGCAGGGGCGCTCCCTCTACGGCGTCAAGGCCTCGTAGATGCCTCGTCGCAATCAGGCCACCATCCGGCTGCTCGAGCCGGACTCCCTCTACCGCAGCCGCCTCGTCCAGCAGGTGATCAACAAGGTGATGGTGGACGGCAAGAAGTCGATCGCCGAGCAGATCACCTACGACGCGCTCGCCCTGGTCGGTGAGCGGACCGGGAACAACCCGGTCGAGGAGCTGGAGGGCGCGATCAAGCAGCTCACGCCGGTGCTCGAGGTCCGCTCACGCCGCGTCGGCGGTGCGACCTACCAGGTCCCGGTAGAGGTGCCCGCGCGCCGCGCCCGCACTCTCGCCGTCAGGTGGCTTGTCGAGTTCGCGCGGCAGCGCGGCGAGAAGTCGATGCCGGAGCGGCTCGCGAACGAGATCCTCGACGCCTCGAAGCAGCAGGGCAACGCCTGGAAGCGGAAGGACGACATCTACCGCATGGCCCAGGCCAACAAGGCATTCGCCCACTATCGCTGGTAGGGCCCGCGTCTCCCCGGTCGAGGCCGCTGCGAACCGTCGCAGCTCAGCGTCCTCGACCGATCGCCTCGCTCACCCACCTCACCGGACGCCGGCTGCTCCGCTTCGCGTCCGCCGCCGTCTACCAACGCTCGCTTCGCCGATCGGACTGCGTCCTTGATCTGCTCGGTTCTCGCGGCCTTTCGTGAGTGCGGCCGCCGTGCGGTTGTCGCGAGCCCGTCGAGCCTGGCCGAATCGTCGCGAGCGCCGCGCCGCAGACGGTGAGCACGAGCGCCCCGACCAGCTCCAGCCAGAACCCCGCCACCGGCTTGGCCTGCGCATCGATGAAGGACTGGCGCGGGTCGTCGAGCGTCCCGATCTTGTTCACGTCCGGCAGGTCCCCGATCAGAAAGATGAGCAGGGCGACCAGCCCGCAGACGGCGACCGACACCGCGGCGACCTGTCCGAGCTGCTCGCCGCGTGCGGCCATCGCGATCACGAGGAGCACCAGCGCGAAGATCGCCAGGGTGAGCGTCGCGTAGCTGTGCTGGTGCTTCGCGCTGATCGCCTGGAGAGCCTCGCCGCCGGGGGGCGTGAGGTGGAAGATGTCGGTGAACTGCGAGACGGCGAGCATCGCGGCGGCGGCCGCGCAGGCCAGCACGAGCATCGTCTCGGTTCTCGGGCGAGCGGTCACGATTCGGCCGGCAGCCCCGGCGGGAGTCCCACGTCCTCGTCCCTCGCGGGGTGCCGGCCTCCTCGGCGCGTCCGGCGCCGCCCGACCGAGGTGCGGTCGCGCGTGTAGAGCGGCAGCAGGAGCCCGCAGAGGATCAGCATCGAGGACGCGGCGATCTCCGCCCAGAATCCCTGCAGGAGCACCGCCTGAGCTCCGTAGAAGGCGAGTCCCTCGCGGCCGGTGTCCAGCCCCTGCGGCAGGTCCACTCCGATCGCCACCGCGATGCCGGTCACCCCGCAGGCCGCGACGCCCGCGGCGAGCTGGCGCCGGCCCCGGTAGGCCCCGAGGATGAGCAGCAGAGCTGCCGCTGCGACCGGAATCAGGATCCAGACGTGGGCGCTGCCCGCCGTGGCCGTTCCCGTGATCGGCGCCGGCGCGGTCGCGCCCACCTCCCCCGCGTAGTTGGGCGCGTCCACCGCGACGCCGTGGTAGTCGGCAAACTGCGAGGCGGCCAGAGCGGCGGCGGCGAAGGCCCCTACGAAGGCGACGGTTGGCGCCGGGGTGACGTGGCGCCGCAGCCAGTCGGTCCCGACGATCCAGCCCGCTATCAGCATCCGCCCCAATCGCGCCAGGGAGACCTGCACGAGCTCCAGGACCAGGGCGATCAGTGCCGCGATCAGCTGGACCACGAGGAGGAGGGTCCGCGTGACGTAGGGGGCGACGCGGCCGAACAGGGCGCCGAGCGGCGTCAGCACCGGGCGCAGGCGCCGGCGCACCTCGAGCGCGCCGCCGCGCACCCGCACCCCGAGCTCGTCCTCGGTCTCGGCCCGGAGCCTGCGTCGTGCCTCCCGGCGGCGGCGGCGCTCGATGGCGCGCGCCTCCATTCGCGTCCGCTCGGTGAGCTCGTCCAACCTGCTGCGGGTGGGGCTGCTGCGCGCCCTTGCCTTGAGAGAGCGCTTGCGGCGTCCCAGCCGGAGCCGGATTCCCTTCCTGGAAGCCATTAGTCCGCTGCTATCATCATCCGTCGCCCGCGGGGGCCCGACAGGGAACCGTGGGCGTTCAACCGTTTCGATGGAGAACGGCGCGACATAGGAGCAGTTCGGGTCTGGAGAGTCGCTGTGCGCTCGGGCCCGCAAGGGCCTTTTTTCTGCGCGGATTCCGAACTCAGACTAGCCGTTCCGCCTCTCCCTTACGCCAGTAGACCAAGAGGATCAATGCCCCGCAGCTTTCCACTGGAGAAGACGCGCAACATCGGCATCATGGCCCACATCGATGCCGGCAAGACCACGACCACGGAGCGCATCCTCTATTACACGGGCCGCACCCACAAGATGGGGGAGGTCCACGAGGGCGCTGCCGTCATGGACTGGATGGAGCAGGAGCAGGAGCGCGGGATCACCATCACCTCCGCGGCCACGGCGTGCGAGTGGGAGGGGCACCGCATCAACATCCTCGACACGCCCGGGCACGTGGACTTCACGGTCGAGGTGGAGCGCAGCCTCCGCGTGCTCGACGGCGCCATCGCCCTGTTCGACTCCGTAGCCGGGGTCGAGCCCCAGTCCGAGACGGTCTGGCGCCAGGCTGACAAGTACCAGGTTCCCCGTATCGCCTACGTCAACAAGATGGACAGGACCGGGGCCGACTTCTTCAAGGCGGTCGAGACGATGCGCGAGCGCCTCGGCGCGAACCCGCTGCCCATCCAGATCCCGATCGGCCAGGAGGCCGACTTCTCCGGCGTCGTCGACCTGATCGAGAACAAGGCGCTGGTCTGGAAGGACGAGCTGGGCACGGAGTTCGAGTACACGGACATTCCGGAGAACCTCGCCGAGGCCGCCCACGAGCACCGCACCCATCTGATCGAGGCCTGCGCCGACTACGACGACGAGCTCATGGAGGCCTACCTGAACGACGAGGAGATCCCCCACGAGCGAATCGCGAAGTCGCTTCACAGGGCGACGCTCGACATCAAGGTGACGCCCGTCCTCTGCGGCTCCTCGTTCAAGAACAAGGGCGTGCAGCCGCTGCTCGACGCGATCGTCGAGTTGCTCCCCTCGCCGCTCGAGGTGCCGCCGGTCAAAGGTCTCGAGCCGGCCAAGAAGGGCGAGAACGGCGGTCAGACGGAGGCCGAGCGCCCCGCCGACGACAACGCGCCCTTCTCGGCGCTCGCCTTCAAGGTGATGGCGGACCCTTACGTCGGCAAGCTCACCTACTTCCGCGTCTACTCCGGCAAGCTCACCGCCGGCTCGCGCGTGCTCAACGCCTCGACCGGTCGCACGGAGCGGATCGGCCGGTTGCTGATGATGCACGCGAACCACCGCGAGGAGATCGAGGAGTGCTACGCGGGGGACATCCTCGCCGGCGTCGGCCTCAAGCAGACCTCTACCGGCGACACCCTCTGCGCTCCCGACGCCCCGATCGAGCTCGAGCACATCGAGTTCCCGGAGCCTGTGATCGCCGTGGCGATCGAGCCGAAGACAAAGGCGGACCAGGAGAAGCTCTCCTCGAGCCTCGCCCGGCTCGCCGAGGAGGACCCCACCTTCCAGGTCCAGACCGACGACGAGACCGGCCAGACCCTGATCCACGGGATGGGCGAGCTCCACCTCGAGGTGATCGTCGACCGGCTACTGCGCGAGTTCTCGGTGGACGCCAACGTCGGTCGGCCGCAGGTCGCCTACCGCGAGACGATTCGCGAGCCCGTCCAGAAGGTCGAGGGCCGCTTCGTCCGCCAGACCGGCGGCCGCGGCCAGTACGGCCACGCGGTCATCAACATCGAGCCGGCGCCGGGCGAGGGCTTCGACTTCATCAACTCGATCAAGGGCGGCACGATTCCCTCGGAGTTCATCCCCTCGGTCGAGGCCGGCATCGAGGAGGCCCTCCAGTCGGGCGTCAAGGCCGGCTATCCGATGGTCGACGTTCGCGTGGAGCTGGTCGACGGCTCCTACCACGAGGTCGACTCATCGGAGATGGCCTTCAAGGTCGCCGGGTCGATGGCCGTTCAGGAGGCCGCCCGCAAGGCCAAGCCGGTGCTGCTCGAGCCCGTGATGGCGGTCGAGGTGGTCACGCCGGAGGAGTTTCTGGGCGACGTGATCGGCGACCTCAGCCGGCGGCGCGGCAAGGTTCAGGGCCAGGAGCAGCGCGGCAACGCGCTCGCGGTCCAGGCCTTCGTGCCGCTCGGCGAAATGTTCGGCTACGCGACCGACCTGCGTTCCTCGACCCAGGGGCGCGCCAACTACACGATGCAGTTCGAGCGCTACGAGGAGGTCCCCGG
>Ga0070741_10009024_pt1 | contig 19626 bp, 21 predicted proteins | sample Coa_R1_4_FD_66440 | JGI IMG/M metagenome (GOLD analysis project Ga0070741, IMG submission 66440) | Surface soil microbial communities from Centralia Pennsylvania, which are recovering from an underground coalmine fire - Coalmine... | ecosystem: Environmental > Terrestrial > Soil > Unclassified ...
TGAGGGACAGACAGGAGACCAATGTGTCGGCTCTCAGAGGGCGACCGGACCTCAAGCGGGGATGAGCTCTGCAGCGGCTTTTGACCCAACCCGGACCATGGACGGCCGTGAAAATCCCCGACGTGTAGGCTGGAAGCCATGTTTCTCCCGTGGTTTTATAGGGACGGCTTTTGATTGGACTGGGCGGGGCTTGCCGTGACTGGTGGGCGCGTTGAGAGACGACTGGCGGCGGTACTGGCGGCTGATGTCGCCGGTTACTCGCGACTCATGGGAGCGGATGAAGTCGGCACGCTGGCCGCGCTGAAAATGCTCCGACGCGAGATCATCGACCCGGCTATCAACACCCACAAGGGGCGCATTGTAAAGACCACCGGCGATGGCATGCTCGTCGATTTCGCCAGCGCAGTCGATGCAGTCACTTGCGCCATGGCCGTACAGGAGAAGATGGCCGAGCACAACGATAATGCAGCTTTGAAAATAGCATTCCGGATAGGCATCAATGTCGGCGACATCATTATCGACGGCGACGATATCTTCGGCGACGGGGTCAATATCGCGGCTCGGGTCGAGAACGAGTGCGAGCCCGGCAGTGTTTATCTATCCGGTAGTGCATTTGACCACATTAGAGGCAAGACCAATTTTGCCTTCGAGGATCTCGGGGAAAAGGCACTTAAAAACATAGATCGACCCGTGCGGCTCTACGGTTCGCGAATAGGACCGGCGACACCGTCCAAGAGTCCCAAGTCACCCGTGGCGCGTAGCCAGCCGTTGCCATTACCGGACAAACCCTCGATAGCTGTCCTACCGTTTCAGAATATGAGCGGCGATCCCAATCAGGAGTATTTCGCGGATGGCATTGTCGAGGACATCATCACCGCGTTATCTCGGTTCAAATCGCTGTTCGTCATCTCGCGTAATTCAAGCTTTACCTACAAAGGCAAAGTAGTTGAAATCAAGCAGGTCGGGCGCGAGCTTGGTGTTCGTTACATTTTGGAAGGAAGTGTTCGGAAGGCCGGCGGCCAAGTTAGGATTACTGGCCAATTGACCGAGGCTTCTTCTGGAGCAAATTTATGGGCAAATAAGTTCGACGCGCCTATCGAAGACGTATTTGAGATGCAAGACAGCGTAACAAGGAGCGTGGTCGGAGCCATTGCGCCCCGGCTCCTTGAGGCGGAACTGGAAGCGGCTCGGCGCAAACGGCCTAACGATCTTCGCAGCTATGATCACTATTTGCGAGGGCTCTCACACCTGCATGAATTTACGCCCGTTTCATGCGCTCGTGCCCACCTAGAAGCACTGAGAGCGATTGAACTTGATCCCAACTTTGCCTCGGCCTACGGTTTAGCTGCCTTCTCGCTTTACGTTCGTAAGTCCAACCTTGGACAAGAGCTCTCAGAAGCAGAGACTACGGAGGCTGTTGAACTTATTGAGAGTGCTCTCGAATTGGATCACGATGACGCCGTCTTGCTTGCAACTGCCTCGATTATTTTAGCTAATATAGCAGATGAATTCGAACGAGGCCTGGTACTGGCTAATAGAGCGATTGCGCTGAATCCCAATGCTGCGGGAGCGTATACTGCCAAGGGGTGGAGTTGCCTTTTCCTTGGAGAGTTTGACGATGCGCTTGAAGCTTTTACCGCAGCCATTCGCTTGAATCCGCTCGACGGGTGGAGCCTCCGTGGCGCGTTAAGGGGCTTGGCCAGCTCATGTTCGATGTCGCGTCGCTATGTTGAAGCATTGCGGTGGGCAGACCAATTCTTGCTTGAGATCGATCCAAAGGACCTTCTGGCATTGCTGATCGTCTGTGATGCCAAGCTAAAATTGGGTCAGCTAGATGAGGCGCGCAATATCGCCGACAAATTCCGCAAGCTTCATCCTCGTGCGACCGTGGGCTTGTTAAGGGCAGCTTATCGGCATTTTCGACGGCCGGATGATTTGGCCCGAGTCGATGAAGTTATTGCGTCGATCGGCCTTCCTGAATGATGCGCTATTCGCAGGGCTGCTTCTGACGCTCCGAGGTACGCCGGTGCTCTTTTTAGTGCGCTGCATTTGTAAATATTGGCACTTTTCGGACATGGCCCAATGTGCGAACCAGTGCGCTATAAGCCTCATAGCGGACGTGACGCCCGCCACAATACGCTCGACCGCATCGCATCCCTTTGACAGCGCGGACGCTTGCCGATGTCGGACTAAGCCATGCGCCCGGAGCGTTGGCAGGCGCGTGATGGGCGCGGCGGCGCGCTTGAATGGCCAATAAGGTAGGGCATGTCCTGCTTCCGGGGGTAAGCGGAAGTCTGACTAAGGGCCATCAGGTCAGCTTTTGGACCCGAAGCGGAAATGCGATCCCTATCGAAAAACTCCCAAAAGCCGCTTAGGATGCGCATTCGGCAGGTTTAGGTCACTGGCATGAGACGCCGCAATCTAATCAAGCTTCTTGGTTATGCTGCTTTGTCCCTGCCGTGTGCGGTCGCAGCGCAATCGACAAGGGTGCGCAGCGTTGGTCTGCTCGCGCTCGGAAATCCGGACCCTGAATCCTTCTTCGGATCAATCAAGGCGCAGCTGAAGACGCTGGGTTATGTCGACGGAGAGAATCTTCGACTGGAGTTGCGGTCGGCAGGCGGACGGCCGGATATGCTTCGCGACCAAGCCGTCGAATTGGTGCGTACCAGGGTTGACGTCATCGTCGCCTGGCAGAATGCGGCGGTCGCCGCCGCGGAGCAAGCCACCAATAAAATTCCAATCGTTATGGCGGGGGCGGGCGATCCGCTTGGCACCGGACTGATTGCGAGTCTCGCCCGGCCGGGCGGCAATGTCACCGGAACATCAGGCTTCGGCGCCGAACTCGGTGGAAAGTGCGTGGAGCTTGCACAAGAAATACTGCCCTCTGCACGCCGGGTGGCTGTATTGGCCTTAGTTGGCGATGGATTCGCAAAATCTTTCCTTGAGCAAATCGAGATAAGCGGCAGAGGCCTCGGTATCGAAATATACCCGATCTTGCTCAGGTCTGGACAGACGCTGGACACTGCGTTCGAGGAAATGCGCGGGCAGTCGATCGATGCCGTCATCATACAACCGTCCCTCTTGCGCCAACGCGCCGGAGAACTAGCATTGAAGAACCGCCTACCATCCTTATCCGTTGACAGAATGCTGCCTGCTACGGGCGGCCTGATATCTTACTCATCGGATCTGACGGAACTTTTTCGTCAAACTGCGCTGTACGTTGACGAGATACTCAAGGGCAGCAAGCCGGAAAATCTGCCGGTCGTGAGGGCGAATAGATTTCAGCTGGTGATCAACCAAAGTACCGCGAAGGCGCTTGGCCTCACGTTCCCCGCGTCCTTATTGGCTCGCGCGGATGAAGTGATCGAATAGCTGACCATGTCTGGTCTTGGCACGAAACGGACCTCCAACGATGTCCACTGTCTGGTCGCTAACAGGGGTAGACCGGACATGGCGCTGACGGCCCATGTCCGCAGCGATTGACCCAGAGCAGACTCTGCCCGCTTGCGGTTCAAGGCAAACCAAATCACTATAACGACGTAACGACGTGGTCCTTGGAGGGGGTGCGTGCGACGGCGGGATTTCAATGCGCTGATTGGTAGCGCAGCGGCTTGGCCGTTTGCGGCATTCGCGCAACGTGCCGCAATCCCCGTCGTTGGTCTGTTGAGTCCCGAAGCACCGACATCGTCCGACGTCAATGGACTCCGCGAAGGACTGCGGCAACTTGGTTACATCGAGGAAAACAACGTTCACATCGAGTATCGATTTGCAAAGGGTAACTTCGATCGGCTCTCGCAGTTTGCAAAAGAACTGGTCGCTTTAAAAGTCGATTTGATCGTCTCGTTTGTCACGCAGGCATCGATAGAAGCCAAGAAGGCAACAGCGACGATCCCCATCGTAATGGTTGGGGTTGCCGATCCCGTTGGTTCCGGGCTCGTCGCTTCTTTCAATCGGCCCGGCACCAATGTTACTGGGACCTCTTCGGTTGCAACCGACGTGGTCAGCAAGCAACTTGGACTTCTAAAGGAAGTCGTGCCCAACACGACTCTCATGGCGGCCCTCTGGAACCCAGCCGATCCTGTGTTTCAGACGCAACAAAGGAAACAGGCCGAGAGTGCTGCTCAAAAGCTTGGATTGCAGCTTCAATTTTTGGAAGCACGCTCGACGAGCGAGTTTGAAGCCGCTTTTGCAGCAGTCGAAGGGATTCGGGTGCTGTTTATCCTGATAGACCCGTTATTTATTACCAATGCAAAGGCGCTCGCGGAACTGTCTGTGAAATACCGTCTCGCGAGTATATTCGGCTACAGGACCTTCGCAGACGCTGGCGGGCTAATGGCATATGGGCCAAATTACTTCGACATTTACAAGCGTAGTGCTTACTACGTTGACAAAATTCTGAAAGGTGCCAGTCCTTCAGACTTGCCCGTCGAGCAACCGACCACGTTCCAATTTGTCGTCAATCTGAAGGCTGCAAAGACGCTCGGCATGACTATCCCCGCCGCAATAATCGCCGCCGCCGATGAAGTGATCGAATAACCTCGTTCAGTTCCGGATTTCGCACTTTCGAGACACGCCGACTGGCGCTAATGATGTCCGTTGTCGGGGCAGGATCGGAAGTCTGGATACAGCTCGGAAACCACGCGATTGACCCCAATGCAGACGAGAGGCAGATCGCTGATCGTTTAGTTTTGCGGCGGTGCGTCAAGCGTTTCGTCCACGATCCACGCGCGAGAGCACTTCTCGATTTGCCTACATCGTGGTAAGCTGTTACGCGATGGTTGCGCAGGTCTTGGGACACCATGCAGCGGCGCCAATTCATTGCTGGACTTGGCATAGCAGCGGTGTGGCCCGACGTCGCGCGAGCGCAACAACCCGGCCAAATGAGGCGGGTTGCCTATGTGACCTCTCTTTCCGAAACTGATCCAGAACAGCAGCGACTGGTCTCTGCGTTTCGCAAGGGTCTTGAAGACGCCGGCTGGGTCGAGGGTAGCAACGTCCGTATCGACTACCGGTTCGGCGGCGGCGATAGAAGCGCTATGCCTAAGCTGTTAAAGGAGCTGCTGCAACTTCACCCTGATGTGGTTCTTGCTGCGACTCCGTCCGCTGCCTCTGCGGCGCGTCAGCAAACTTTATCCATACCAATCGTATTCGTGCAGGTGCCTGATGCCGTATCCGCCGGCTATGTAACTAACCTTGCGCATCCAGACGGGAACATAACGGGCTTTACCAATTTCGAATTTTCCATTGGTGGACGATGGCTGCAGATTATGAAGGATTGCGCCCCCGATACCACGCGGATCGCAGTCATGTTCGATCCAGATAACCCATCATGGGCTTCATATTTGCGCACCATAGAAACGGCGGCCCCGTCCTTCAAAGTCCAACTAACGCCGCTGAGCGTGCGCAATCCAACGGAGATAAAGGACAAGATTACCGAATTTGCCAGCGAGCCCTATGGTGGTCTCATCGTGCTCCCCAGTCCTGTTACCCTGCTGTACCGAGGAGCGATTATTTCCGTAGCCGGGCAGCGCCATTTGCCAGCGGTTTATCCTTATCGCCACTTCGCCGCCGAAGGCGGTCTCTTATCCTACGGCATGGATTTGGCCAGCCTTTACAAGCAGGCAGCATCCTATGTTGATCGCATTTTGAAGGGCGCAAAGCCGGCCGATTTGCCGGTACAGCTCCCGACAAAGTTTGAGCTGGTGATCAACCTCAAGACCGCGAAGGCTCTTGGATTTGAACTACCGGCATCACTGGTGGCCCGTGCCGACGAGGTGATCGAATAGTCGAGGCCAACGTCGGCTATTGGCACAAAACAGACATGCCGGAGGTTGCTTGCAATGTCCGCTCCTGAGAGTAGAGCGGACAATAGTGGGGGGTTGATCGAATTTGAGTACACGACTCGGGAATTCTAAAACTCCACCGTCCTTGCACCCAGGCGGAAAGACTTCTCCGCATCCGGCCAAGGAACCGATCGGCCACCTACGGTTAGCTTATCCGTAGATCATAAGGGGCAGATCTCCCTGTCGATGCGAGATTTCCCCTTTTCCAGCCTCGATTTGGCGAGCCAGGGTAACAAGGGGGTAACGAGCGGTCTGCGCGGGCCGGAGCGGACCCTTCGCTCTAACGCGGTTTTCGGTGCATCGATTATCTGAAAAGCATGCTGCACCGCAGACCCTAACAGCCCTCCGGGCTTCCAAGGCCGGAGAGGGGTTTACCTCTAGAGCCGGACGGTCCAGAGCCGAAAGCAAAATCCCTTACCGGTGAGTCTCCTAGGCCGGAGAAACCTCCCCCCTAGCCTTCGGTACCAAGCGCCGGGTAAGCAAACCGCATCGATGCTCGCCCCGTGCTGCGAAACGTAGAATCTATAGGTCCCGGGGAACTACCTCGTCGAAGAGACGCCCAGCGAGAGTCCGATCGATCCGGCAGGCCCTTCCCTCTAGCACCGCCACCGAAGGCCCGCTCTCCGGCCTCCCTACGCCCGCCGGGCGGATCGCCAAAAGCTTTGACGCGACAGTAACACGCGGTAAAGTTGATCGTAATCGCTTACCAATCAAGAACGCGGGCGGTTACACCTTTAGGCGGAAGTCGCGGATTCCAAAGCGCGCATCTCCCGGAAGCAGAGTTCGCGTTCGCGTCCTCGCCGACACAGTGAATTTGATTACTGTTCGTAAGTTGTACGGAAGTAACCGATAGGAGAACTAACATGCACAAATTCCTAAGGTCTTGTATCTTACTCGCCGTAGGCGCGTTGTTGTTCCTAGAACCAACGCGGCCTGCCCATACTGAGAGCGTGATTCCCTTGGGTAACAATAGGATCGCACTTATAGGACGCGGAGTAGACGACCATCTCAGATGTAATCTAAATGGGACGCCTGTTCTGAGCCTTGATTTTGGGCAAGCAGCGAAAACAGTTGAACTGACTGCGCAACTGAAGACAGGGAGCAACTCGTTGACCTGCCAAGTGACCGATGATCAAGGCGGCGCTTGTTATTCCTATGACGTTAGTCTTATAGAAGGCCCTAAACTTGAAGGCCCTGATGAAGATGTTACGGAGGTGTTGCATGAGTGGTCAGCGTGCTGCCAACGCCAATCATGCAGAGGATCTAATCCTGTCTTGAATCGAACGATATTTATAAACAAGCCTTAACTGTCCGCCCAGAACCCGACAGGCGACGCCTCCACTGCACTCGGCAGCGGCCTAATGATCACTGGCATCCTTGCCCGTCGCTGCCGATGTCATCTTTTGGCTCCTCGGTTGACTATGCGCTGCATGATTGAGTGCTAGGCAATTGATAGCGGGCCCAATTTGGTAGCCCCTCCGGAGGACGCCGCGCCCTATGGCGCGCTCACCGACGGCTGCGGTATATAAAGGTCACCAAGCAGAGTCCTCCGATAGCGATCGACTGGATATCGGAAGTGGCACAAAACCCGATCCTGCAAAAGGAAGCACCAAGAAGAGGATAAGATTTGAGATCGGATGGGCATGAAGATTTACAGTCTTTCTTTGTGCCGAGATGACGTTATCGGGAGTCTTTCGGGCTTGGCAAAAATTTTACTGTGCCACTTGGGTCATCGCACGGCCGTTGAGGTTGCCAATCGCCGTCCACACATTCGCATAGGTCTCCGCCTATACAGATTTGGGTCCCTGGCGGATAGTTTTGGCCGTCGTAGGCGCAGGTTGGCGGACCGTCTTTTGGATTCGCATTAGTCATGATGATGATCGCTCCTTCTGAAAACGCTGATGTTCACTCCGTTAGTTTTTATGCTTGGTGAGGCCTTGCCCGGGTATAGGCGTCATATTCGCAGTGTGTGAATGGGTTTTCCTTCGCCTGCCGCTACAATAAGAGTCATTGTAGCATGTGCCGCCACCAGCATCGCAAACCTCAGTAACACGGCAGAGGTAGCCCCCTGCACTCCCAAAGGCTGAACAACAGCACTCACCGGGACCGCAACAAAACCCAGCGGTTGAGAAGATAAATGAGATGGCCATTGCTGCGGAAGCAATAAAAACGAGCCTTCTGCGTTTCATGTTTTCCCCCTTCCAACTCTTCAGTTTGTCGAAGGGCCTATGTTGCTCGCGATAGCAGGCGGCCCGGAGGTCGGCATATAGATTCTGCGCTATCTTCCGCGTATGGGCTAAGCACACCCCGCGCTTCCGGCGCAGAAACATTCCACGTTTCCACAGTCTTCGTCGCTTTGACATGATGGTTTGTAGCAACTATCCGGGTTCAAATCTAATTTAGCCAATGCTGACTTATCCAGCCAAGAGTATGGAAACCATTTATATGCCACACAGTTGCTTCCGCGAACTTGAACATCAACGTAACTCAGATCGTGGACGAAGACTTTCCTGTATCGCAACGGTCCGGATTCTGGATCCGGTAAGAGAAAGAGCCCCGCGCCCATTTCAGATCGTAAATCGATTTTCTTATCTGCTAAAAGTTTGAACGCCGCCTTTGAGGTCTGGTTCTGTCCTCCATACTCGCATGACATATCGTCTATCTCCCAATTTGCGTGCAAAAGAGTGCGTATTATCGGTATCGAAGCAAACTAAAGCCCAGAGGATGGCGGGAAGGAAGCTCACGGCCCACCGCAGAGGAGTTTCGCGCAGCGGGTAGCGCAAGACAAGCGGGCTGCACTGAAAATTTTCGTCAGCTCGTGGAAGTTGGACGATCGCACTGCGGGGCGAGCTTTATGCGGCGCGACGATCGCGCTCGCCGTCCATGCGAAGGTCCGGGAACGCCACTTCCTACGCTGGAGCTGGTTCAGGCGAGAGTTACGCTCCAGCTGCTAATCAAAGCGCACCGATCGAATTCGGTTGCGCCAATCACCCGCCCCTCGAAAGCAGTTCGCCAACTCACAAGCTATCATTTTGTTCAAGATCCGCAAACACTGATTGCCAAAATTTTGCTTCTCACATAGAGAAACCGGTCCTCCATCAACAAATACGCGCACACTTTTTGCGTCAATTGTTGGCGGTAAGGTCGGAGAATTAGATGTGATCTTTTCCCGCACTTTGTCGGCAGCCACTAACGTCACACTACGCGGCCTCGATTGACCATTCACCGTGGAAGAGACAGTTATCAATGAAGCGATCGTCGAGATAGCCACCCAAGCGATTCTGATATTTCGAACCAACTCAACCTCCTCTCAACGTGAGGGACTGGCTTCAAATACTGAATGACCTGTGATCGGTCAGTCAGAAGGTTCCGCGGCACAGTCGAAAATGACGCTTCATTTTCAACGCAGGCTGTCGCAATCGCACACGCGCATTAGTACTAACAAAAGAGTCGCCCCACTTTTGATGAGTTCAGCTTTTCTTCGCTCGTTTGGATCGCGCTTGGGAATGTTGGCTACATTGAGATGATATTTACTTTCTAATGATGGCCTCTCAAAGATTACATCTAATATATGGTGCGCAAGCTAAAACTGGATTTGAGTAGAAATTAACTGGATAGCCGCCACCGCACCGTTGGGCTTTGCTGGTCGCGTCGGCGAGGCTAGTTGCAGAGGGAATGATCAATAAGTTTTGGTTGTCGGGTGAATTAATATAAGCGGTCGCATTCGTGAATTCTCCTGCGCAGTCATCGTCCGCCAAGCGCTCTAGCCCCTTGGCGCCTTTGGCGACCTGAGTGCAGTTGCACGCTCCACCGTGGGCGGTTTCGACTGTGGTGTTCTCTTTGATGTGTATCTGCGCCATTGAGGTATCCTCCGGTTTCAGTCAATGAAATGCGGGGCCAACACCGCTCGTGAAGTTGTGGTAATAATAGGCAGACGCGCCTTGGGAACTCATTGCTGCGCGCGTCGGGAAAGCGCCCTAGCGCGGGGGCAAGCGCCCTAGGGCACGTCGACCATCTTCACGAGATGCACTTGTACCGTTTTTCCGCCGACGTTCATTTGTAGCGGCTTGCCGTTGCCCAAATCTGATGGCCAATCGGCTAACATCTCGACATCCAATCCAGCCGAATGCCGGTGGCCAGTCACCGATACGCTACCACTATGTAAAGTGAGCGTCATCCTAGCGGCCAGGCGGCCATTTGATTCTTTATAAGTGCCTCCGAAGCGGTTTCCATAAATATCGAATCCAGCCATTACGCCATTTCCAACATAAAGGGCGCCCAAACCGGCGCCATTTTCCCCCGAGTATTGAATGCCATACATCATTGCCATCCGTACCTCCCTAACCGTGCCAAGCGGGGCATACGCGTTGCGATATCGACCGGCTTCACCGTCATCGCGCCATCTTATTGAGCAGTTATTACGATTGAACTTCCAAGGTAACGGGCCACGGGCACAGTTTTCAGCAAACGGCTCCCGATCTTGCCAACGAAAATCGGCATTCCAATTTAGGATGGAATCGAACCTTGGCTATTCAATACAATGGCAAGCAAAACACGATGAAGATAAAGATCCCACCAACGGGATCGGTCCGAGCGCGGCAACCTCGAGCGCCTCATCGGGGACAATGTATGTGAGAATGGCTTCCTCAGCTCGATCCATGAAATCAGAAGGGTCATTTGTTGGAAGATTATCCATAGAAATGGTCCTTGCTTGTGCAGCCAGTTGCTTGTGCAGCCAGTTCCTTGTGCGGGTACCTAGTAATTATGACACACAAGAGTTGCACTGTAAAGCTAATTCGAGTGCGTGGACTGACCAAGCTGCAGCACCTATGTCGGCCAGTTGGCACGTTGGCCTGCAACGGCGCACTCTTCTGGCGCGGCTGCAAAATCCAGTCGCGCAATTTATCGAAGATCAACTCGACTTTAAGCGCTTGGTGTTCATTCCCAAATCAAAATGTTCGGTAACGTTGGATCGGCTTGTCGTAAGCAAGCGTATCCTACGCCTGCAAGACCTTGAAAGAGTCCAAGATTGAACTGGCGGCTACCCACGGTGAAGCGGTAGCCGCTGGTTAGAGTTGCCGATTCGACGATAGCTAGCATTCGCCGCGCGGCAATATCGCGGAGATTGTCGACCCCGAATGTATCTGCGGCTTCACGAAAGAATTCGATACTGCCCAGAGTACCACAGCACATGGTGTCAAAGTGATGAGGCCATCCCCTCTCGCATCCAACGAGCGCATTACGCGCGTCTGCGTCTAGAATCTGGCATTTATTTTCGCTTCTATCCTGTTTCGCCGTTCCGAGCTTGATCATGCCGATACGAGCTAGACCGATTCCAGGTGCGCCGTGACACCACTGGCAGGAAAACGATCCTTCCCGGGTAGGGCGTAAATCCCGCCAATTGCTGGTTACAGCATCGAAAGTAGAATTCTCAAACGTGATGCATTCCGCACTTGCACTTGCGAAGTCCTCTCGTTTGGCTGCGGTTGATAGGCAGGCAAGGGCGTAGGCAAACCCGGCCGAACCGTGAGATATGCCGTTGAGTGGCCGGTCCCTAGCACCTTGCGATATCCAACTGCGGTGTCCGTTCGCTGCCACGCGCGGTTGTGCCAGCAAATGTTCGCCACATTTGATCGCCCGACTGAGAACCTCGGTGGATTGGGTGTCGCGGTAGAGGCGAAGCAGCGCAAGAATGGCGCCCGCGGTCCCATCGATGACGTCTAGCAACTTGTCCGCCGCGATTAAGTCATCGGTAAACAGGGCGGCGACTTGGTGTGCGTCCGCCAGTAACTCCTCGTCACAAAGGCAGTTCGCCATGATGGCTAGCGCGTAGACGATCGACCCAAGTCCGCAGGCGCCCCCGATACCCAGGGAGCGAGCAAATCTGGCCGCGTTCCGACCTTTCAGGCTTTTGCGGACATTCGCCATCGCTGCAAGAGCAAGTTGTTTCGAGGAACAGCTACCGGACACTTTAGCATGTGCGGCCAAAAAGAGAGCGATACCGGAAGTTCCGTTGTAGAGATCGGGGCCGAGTGGGAGCAACTGGGCTATCTCCGAATCTCCGAGCCAGTCGAGGCCAACCCATGCAGCGCCCGGCCCGCTACGGATCGCATTGCTCGCGATCTCGCCCGCAATTCTTGTAGCTTCTGAGACGAAGATCTCTCTCGTTGGTGTTGTCTCTGATATGGGGACAACGAGTTGACGGTGCTTGATCATCGACTTAGCATTTGATCGAGCCACCGTGTTTGTATTCTGCCGGATGACCGAGACTTGCCAAGCGAGTTCGTGCTCGTCGAAACTCTTTGAGCGAGCTAAGGCGCGTACGAGGCCCGGGACAGCGTCGGTGCGAACAGACGTTCCTGCAGCATCGGATATTTTACTGTCGTCACTAACTGATATGAAATACGGAAGGTTGAGCTGCAACAGAGCTTGCCGCTCGGAGTGCTGCAAGGGCCACAGCAACTCGGAATCTTTATCCCAATTCGCAAATCTTGCAAGAAAGTCGACTTGTGCCGACCAGACGGCACCATCGTCCATTGTCTTGTAGTTTCTCAAGCGTTCAAGCAACATATAATAAAAGCGGGTGGGTCGTTGAATTTTGCGTACCGGCAGTCCTGTAAACATCCCGAAAAGCCACTGCTGTCCCTTGAGGTTTTTTAGGCGGATAAGAAATCTGGCATAGATCTCAAAGCCGGCGACAAAGTCGTCGATATAATCGCCGAATTTCACCTCGTCGCCGTTGAAGTGCGGCAAGTTCGGCAACGTTGGACCATCCTTTCTCTTTCGGATCGGCCGCATCTTGTCGGTATTGATATCGTTCCACGTAATGCGGACCTCGGTCGTAGAACCTGTAGTCAATCCCCCCGTGGCAAAAACTTCGTTGCTATGCGCTCTTTCATAAATGGGAAGCAAGCCAACACTCATTACCGAGTTCGTTACCGCATCCGTCGCGCTCTCGAACGCTTTCGCTTCAGCGTCGTGTGACTTTTTTTCGTCCGGTGACGGTTGGAGGATCATTTCAAGGTCGATAGGTATAGGGTGGTCAGCGGCGGCAATCATATTTTCTTGGTGCATGTCAGTGCCTGCAAATAGATAAAAAAGTGCGAGCCAGGCACCTGCGCGAAGAAAAAACTGCTTTACGCCTGCGGCGTCAATGCAGCCCTGATGATGGACGAATTCGACCCAACCATAACCGTCGCGTGTGACAACGCGCGCGGCATTCAGTTCAATTGGCGCATTCGCCTCATTGAGTCGCATTACCAAGGCATGCCATGCGGCATCAAGGCGCAAATCTTTGGGCTTATAAACGATACGTTCTCCGTCTGCGAAGTGGACGATCTGCACTGAACGACCACCGTTGTGTGGATCAGATAAGTTGCCTTCAATCGCAGAAATCTGCCCACGACTACTCGGTAAAAGATGGCACCTGATATCTTTGAGATCTGGGCCAATTCTCATGAGGAATTCTCGAGTTGAATCTATCCACTGCCTAGTCGTCGTGCTGATGACGCGTAGCAGCACAGGCTTCTCTTCGAAAAGTTGTCGCAGACCGCCTCCTCTTAAATCGCCGATAAACTGGTCGTAAAATTCAGTGCGTCTAAGTTGTCGCCCCGCCGTCGTAGTGTTGCTCGACGCAAACGATTTGCGCGCTCGTGCGAAGCACTCGTACACCGCTGGTGCGCACAAATTCGACAATGACATGAGCAAATTGTGCCGCATGTCGTGACGTGCAGATTTGCTCAAAATGATCCGCGCAGGGCCATCGACGCCCAACCAAACGCGCGCGTCGGCTTGTTCGACTACTGGGATCAATATGGATTCGAATGCGCAGGGGGCGAACCGTCCAGAGTCCACCGGGGCTCCTTCGCCCGCGCTGCGCATCGCCGACTCGATCCATACCGCATCGTGAATCCAAATCGGCAGCGTCGCGAAACGTGAACGTACCGTCGCTAATCGCTGAAGGACTTCCGCAATCGACAAGCGGTCACGGTCCAGTCTTCTGGCGAACAACGCCCAATCGCCGCTGGCACAAGAGCGGCACCAGGCGGATAAGCGCAGAGCCGCTTTGTCGGTGTCACCCTTTTGCCCGGGCAACGGTTCGAAGTTGCTGGACAGAAGTTCGTCAATTGTTGCCGCTCGAACGATCAAGCGTTCAAAAAACGCTTCCATGGGGATACCACGTTGTCATTTTTGTGTGAGACGCCCAATCAGGGTTTAAATGTCTAATAAGAAGTTTGGAAGCCCCTTTCACGCTCGACTCGTTCAGGAGTGCCCGGCGTGGTCCGTAAGTGTGTTTGAGATTGGACTCACGATAGGTCGGGGGCATTCAATATCAAAGCACTCGAACAAACGTATATGCGAGTTCTCGACTAACCTGCCATCCTAACTTGTTTTGGGTAGTGAGAGAGGCTGTGTTGTTCGATTGTGTGGTAGCCAAGATGCTTCGGTGACCATCCCGTAGGATGATCTGCATCGCCCTGGCGGCTATCGTCTTTGCGAGCCCCAAACCCTGCCATGATGGCGCTACTGCCACGTTAGTGATTGCGGCTGCGCCGCCGACGAGCGCCCATTCCGCAAAGCCAACCAGGCAATTGTTATTCCATCCCAATACGTATTCGCGAGATTGCTGGCCTGGCCAAGGCTTCCACAATCGAGGAATGCAGAGCGGGGCCGCGAAGCGCGATTGATGAAATGCGCACTCGTGGAGAGTTACTATCGCTTGATCAGTTTCAAACGAGCCACCGGAATAACGTTCAAGAAGAACCTGCGCGAGCTCTGTGGCTCGGACAAATTCGCCTTTCCATTCCGATCGCAATACTCTCGAATGTTGAAAGAAACCTGATGATTCTAAAATCGGCTGCAAGATACAAAGCATTTCCTGTTCGATGTTGATGAGATGCCAAGTATCGCTTCTTCCCTTGTCAATTTCACGAATTTTTTCAAGCAACGACTCGAGCCAGCGAAAGCCCAACGCTGCGGTTCCAACTTCTGCGTAAAGGAAGCGCGTTGGCATCCATCCGCGTCTTCGAAGAACTTTTGTGAATACGGTTGCAATAATGTCCTGCTCCGAGCGCACGACGTAGTCGTCTCGCTTGATATCTTCGTCTTCAGAGAGCATCTCAGAAACTTGCTCGCGGTCGCTGAGCCATGTGCAATCAGGATGCAGCGATTGCCAGAATCCCAAGACCGCATTTAATTCGCTTTGATCAAAAGCATTGATGGATATCATCATCGAGCACACTTGTATCTACGATACTATTCGCATCGCGACAATCCAGGTTGGTCTTCTCGACGGCGTTTAATTGGCTGGACCGTCAATCAACATTCCCAGATGCAAATTGAATTGTTTGAATAGCGCAAACGCCCTTAGTTTGAAATGCCATTCCTACCCTATTTCTCGAATCCCAACATCAGAGTTTTAGCCAGATTCCGGGATCGGAAAGAAACTGCTACTGACTAATACAAGGTCAGGGCCTACTATGCTCGTGGTCAAATCGACAGAAGTGCCGCGTCAAAATACGTTGGCGTCGATCCTCCACCCAATCCCTACGCGAAATTTGGTACCGACAGCCACCCTTATTCTCTTCAGGAATGGCAGAACGCAAAAGATTATCTCTATGAGTTCGTCGACGACCCTGTCGCTCTCTTGCGAGATGGGGTTCCGAAGTCTCTGCCCCACGGAGGATTGAAACGCTTTATCGAGTTCGGGAATGGGGGCCCGAAGCTGCCCGCAGCGGGGCGGATATCTCGATATTTGGCTACCCGCTTTGGATACTCTCTGCTTAGGCGGAAAGTGCGACCGCCTCCCAGAGGGGAAATCCTGTCTTTCAATAAAGCTCATTGCGCCGTTGAGCCTCGTTAACCCCCGGCGCGACCACCGGATCAAATTTGCAACTGCGAGCGTTCGGACGAAGATAGCGAGGCCCTAGAACGCGGCGCGGAGTGCTGAATTGGACGTACTCGGGAAAGCCGGCCCCCTACCTTGGAATCTAACTTAACTACGAACGTTCCTACGACGTTTAACGATGGTCTCGCCTAGGTCTGGTTCATCCCCAAAAGCAGAAATCGGACCTTGCAGCGGGAATGCTGGCTGTGGACGGCGAGTTCAAGTTCAAACCGGACATCGGTGCGGTGAACTCAGCCCCCGGCTTACAATAGCTCTCCCTTGCGCCCGGTCAGGCCAAGCATGTCAATCACGGCCGGAACGCTGTTCGCCAGCGCCAAGCTTCCGCTCCGTTGCTATCTCGCTACCATTGCGATCTTCACCCATGAGGTGAAGGGCAAGTCCGCGCTGGCGCCGTCCCGTGATCTCTGCGTCTCCTACAAGTGCGCGTTCGTCCTCCTGCACAAGCTGTGGGAATCCATGGCGGATGAATTGAAGGGCCGCGTTGTCTCGGCGGGGAAGGTAAAGAGGCAGAGGTGGATGGGGGCTATTTCGGTGGGTTCGTCAAGCCTGCTAATGTCAAAGCACATCGCCGTGATCGGCGTTTTGCCGGGAACCAGTCGGGGAAGCGCAAAGTTGTCGTGATAGTTCGGGAGCGCGGAGGCAACTCCGTACCCGCAGTTTTCAATTCGGAGAGCCAAGCCGCCTCATTCATTCGCGCGCGTGTCGCGAAGGGCACGATTCTTCATGCCGATGAGGCGGGATCATGGGATAACCTTCATGAGCGTTTCGAGGTCAAGAGAATCAACCATCAAGAGGCATACAGCCTCGATGGCGCGTGCACTAACATGGCTGAAGAATACTTCAGCTGTCTGCGTCGCGGAGAGATCGGCATTCACCACCACATCGCCGGTCCGTATCTGCTCCGATATGCGCAGGAATCCTCATGGCGTGAGGACAACCGCCGCGTCTCGAATGGCGATCAGGTGAACCGGATTGCTGCGCTGGCCTTGAAGCGCGGGAAGAGCGTGGATTTGACGGGCTATTGGCAGCGACACATTGTGAGCTATTCGCCTCCCCATTTGGCTGTTAGGGGCTTCGGATACCAAACCCCGTTCCGTTGCCAGATTTTCTTTTTCAGCTTTAGCAGGTGCGCGCAGTCCGCTCGTTGATCGCAGGGTCTACAGCTTGGGCAGCCTTAATCAGGTCAATGCTTTTTTGCCGGGCGTGGAAACAATGCAGGTTTCGATTATCTGGATGGCCTCGACGCGGGCCTCCCGTTTAGAGGGGCATGATGCCAATTGCTATGCTGCCTGAGGCGTAAGCCTTGATTTCAGCCACTTCCGATCAGGCCCCAACATAAGTCCGTTGGTTGCCTTTGCGACGGCAGCAAGCGCGTCTTTCCAGCGCTGCGCGTATGCATCGCGCGAAGCGGATTTCACGATCTTGCTAATCTCGTCTACTGGGTCGCTCATCGGTGCTCAGTGCCGTGAGAATCAAAATCAATCACGCTGCGGATCACGACGATTTTCCTCTCTCATTTCTTCTATAAGCGACCCGAGCCTGTCCTCAGGCATATCAAGGCCCCGGAATCTGATTTCTGCGGCGGCATCATCCATATCGCGCTGATTACTCTTTGAGCGATCGTAGAACCATCGTCGGACCATTGCGCTCCAAAGGTCGAAAAGTTCTTCCTTACTAACGTGGGCAAGAGAGCGTCCTCGCTCTAGGTAAGAGCGTGTTTCCTCCATTAGGGCGTACTGGATGAACTCTTCGATATCGTCGTTGTCGTTCATCGGGTCGCACCTTTTTATGCTCGAACGTAATATCCCGTAGCAAGACCGCCGGCCGCTTTAATTTTGGCCTCGTCGATCAACGCATCGAATACGTGTGGTGGTACGATCACTTTAAGGCCCATGCCCGGTATTTGCAGCTCGGCCGCGCTATCGCCGCGGCCACGATAAAGCCGGGCGCCACCATCCATGTATTGCAAAATGTCGGACGTGCTCAGAGCTTTTTCTTTCATGATGTTCGTCGCCGCCCTGTACTGCCGGGTCCCTGAAATATTTTGGGGCATTCAATCCCGGCCACGTAGTGAGTCAATCCGGAAATCAAATTTCATAGCTGCCTACCTTGGGGGCGGCTTCATGTCAGAGCAGGCGGACTCGCATCCCCCATGACTCCGCCGATCGGGCGAGCGCGCAAATTATCAATCCCAAGCGGTCTGTGACGGCGCAGAGCTACTGTCTGTCCGCTCCAGGCGGGTCAGGAACGATTCCGGTTATTTACAATTGACCCTGTTCATCCCCAAGAATGGAGCAACGCATGGAACTCTCAGGCAAGAGAATTGCTATTCTGGCGACTAACGGGTTCGAGCAGTCGGAACTGGAAGTGCCGCGTGATACGTTGAAGGCGGCTGGTGCTACGGTCGAGATTGTCTCGCTTCAGGCAGGCGAGATCAAAGGTTGGGACAAAAAGGATTGGGGCCGCTCGGTCAAGGTCGACAAGACGCTCGATCAGGCGTCTGCCAATGACTATGACGCCCTCGTGCTGCCGGGTGGGCAAATTAATCCCGACCTGCTGCGGGTCGAGCCCAAAGCCCTGTCATTCATCAAGGAGATTTTCAATGCCAAAAAAGTGGTCGCCGCCGTTTGCCATGCGCCATGGTTGCTGATCGAAACCGGCATCGCTAAGGGCCGCAAGATGACCTCCTTCAAATCGATCAAGACCGATGTCGCCAACGCGGGCGCCAAGTGGGAGGATTCCGAGGTCGTTGTTGATGAGGGCATCATCACTTCGCGCAACCCCGGCGATCTAAAGGCCTTTACCGTCAAGATCATTGAAGAAGTGAAAGAAGGCCGCCATACGCAACGCAGTGCCGCATAAGTTGGCGGGTCGCAACCCTCGGCGGATTGGGCGGTAACAGGCCATCAACCAGTTTGCGCTATCGAAAATCTGTCGCGGATTTGTATCGCGTGTTGCGACCCTGCTGTAAGAAGCCCGCCGGCATAACTCACCCGGCGGGTTTTTTTATTGAGCAGTGTAGGCATCAAATGCGTGCGCGAGAAAAACGGCCGCGCTGCAGCAATCAGAAATACAACAACGATCGTCAAGCGCTTCCCCGTTCTGAGTGGACACACGCAAGGATAGGCGCCGCTTTGTTTCAGGATTGCTTCGTGGGCCGACCAAATGGTTTCGTTGGCTGGCGCGGTTTCTTCTCGCCGGAGCGCAGCGAGGTGGGCAGAACCGGAACCCTCGCTTCTTTGTGTTCTGGCGCGCTAAATCTGGCGGCCCAACGCTGTTCGAACCTTCTTTGGGCGGCCAAGGGAATAACACTCATTACTACCTCTTCGGTCTTTTTACGCGCTCAGTCACGGACAGTTTCCGAAGCCGTACGACCGGGGGAGGGGCACAAGTGTGTTGCGAATAAGGGGAAAGCGGATTTTCCGCCGGTGTTGAAATTTGATCACACCATCAGCTCTGCGCTAAGCTGTTTCGCAATGCCAGAGCCGATCGACAAACTGCTCCTTGCACGCGCCTTTGATCTGGCATGGGAACAGTTTTATGGATCCGATAACTCCGCCCCACTACCGGAGGACATCGCGCGGCCCGCACTTGCAAAATTCTTGGTCGAGATGGCCAAGAGCGGAGTAAGGGAAGAAAATGCCCTCGCGGGCCGCGGGCGTCTTGCACTTGGTCGCCCTTACAATGGAGCGACCAGACAGATAAGGCCGCTCGTGGCCTAAGCTGAATTTGGCAGCGGCCTTGGGCGCCGGGGCGCGCCAACGATCATCGACGACGGGCGACGGCAATGCCCAACAAGAAAGCCACCAACAGCGAACCAAGCGGCGCTTCCCGCGCTATGTTGCTCAGGATGCTCAAGGGCATCCCGGGCTTCCG
>Ga0070741_10009025_pt1 | contig 19624 bp, 20 predicted proteins | sample Coa_R1_4_FD_66440 | JGI IMG/M metagenome (GOLD analysis project Ga0070741, IMG submission 66440) | Surface soil microbial communities from Centralia Pennsylvania, which are recovering from an underground coalmine fire - Coalmine... | ecosystem: Environmental > Terrestrial > Soil > Unclassified ...
CCCCCAGCTCGGCCACCACCGACGCCAGATCCCCTTGCGGCACAACGACGTTCTAACCCACTGCGCGCGATCAGTGGTGGATTCGCGCGAACAGCGCGACCTACCCCGCTATCCAATTACAATGAATCTTCAGCTTCGGACTGCCACGCTCGCCGTCGTTGCCCTGCTCGCACCGATGCCGGCTGTTGCCAGTGCCTCGACACTTTTGAAGCTGCCGCTCTTATGGAGGGGACAGGTTGTCGACGCAAACGGCAATGCAACCGCAGCGACCGTATCGGCGGTGCTGGCCCCACCCTCGGGGCTCATTCCGATGCGGGACGACGTCGCGGCAGGAGTTGCCCCGGTGGTCTCGATACCGCTCTCTACAACAGCGGCGGGACGGGACGGCAGATTCGAGTTGCGATCGGCGTTGCCGCCCGTTCCAACCCCGTTCATGCCGGGCGGGTGGATGGACGTCATGCTTTTCATCGAAGGTCACGATGGCGGTTGGGCGGTCGCCATGGACTCCGTGCGCTTCGTCAACGCCGGACCCGGGGCCTGGGTCTCCAAGCTGTCCAGTGAGAAGCTGGCACCTCATGTCCCCGCGCACGACACTGACGGCGAGCGGCCGACCGTCATCAGGCTGCAACCACCGGTGAGCCCGGCGGAACAGCGGCGGCGATCCGCCGGGGTGCTGAACGTCGCCTCCGGCGGGCCGGGCGCCCCCTACACCGGTTGCACAGCCCTGTATCGGGAAGGAACCGTGAACGCCAACCGTACGGTGGCGGACATCGACATGGGCCGCGACTGGTCGTTCCGCCTCGAGTACCAGGAGACGCAGACGACCTCGTGGGACGTCGGCTACGACAGCGACGGGAAGGGCTGGACCGTCGGCGGCACGCATTCCTTCACGCAGAGCTCCTCGAAAGGGTTCAACGCCGAGGTTGGCCCCTTCCCCGAGGAGTACTACCGCCAGTCGTATCAAGTGGAGTTGGAACATGCCAAGATCCTCTGGCGCTGCGCGAAACAGACGAGCCCCGGCCCGTTCTACGTCCGCACGGTTCAGCCGGAGCGATGGACCAACGGCACCTACAACCAAGGTGACCCCCATGTAATCTGCCCGCAGCTTGAAAATCGCCGACCCGTCGCCATCGGAACACTCGCCTGGCGCGACGAGGGCTCCGAATCGAGGTGGTCCGCCTCAGGTGACGCGTTCGGGTTCAAGGGAGGCGCCGCCGTTGGCTATACCAAGCAGATCAGGCTCGGGTGGAGGAACCACACTCGCGACCCTCGTTATCTCTGCGGCGAATCCGGAGACCCGTTCAAGGACCGCACCCGGGTGATCGCCCTCATCGACACGACTGGCGGGCCCGTGTGACACGGCGCTTTCGGCCAGTCCGAAGCGTCGCGGTCCTGGGACTCGCGGCCTTCATCGTCGTCGGCGGGGCATTCGTCCTTCGCCATCGCGGCAACGAGCGATGGGGTTCCGCTCTCGAGGCCGGCGACGGCGGGGGCGCAGGAGGCCCACTCGTCCCCGGCGCGCCACTCAGCTTCGGGCTCGTCACGACGGGCAATGTCAGCGACGATCCCGTCCAGCTCCTGTCGGCCCGGCTCCTGTGGCTCGACCCGGGACTGAAGCTCCTCGGCTTCGCCGCCAGCCGGGGCGACGCCACCGGCGGCGTCCCCATCACCGCCCGGGAGTGGCCCGTCCCCAACGGGGTGGCCCTCGACAGGTTTGCCCCCTTGGCGCCACACGACACCCTGCATCGGGTCACCATCGTCTTCGGGCTGACGGTCGAGCCCGGCCGGGAGGGCAAGGCCCTCGGCGTCGTCGTGCGGTACCGCCAGAACGGCCGGTCGAGGGAGCAGCTCTTCAAGCAGCAGGCCTTCGTCTGCGCGGTTCCGGTGCTGGATCCGAACGCCAATTGCCCCGGCCACGCCACCGACTTCGACGTGGCGAAGGATTTCGACGCGGAGCTCGCGGCTCGTCGCCACAAGGGTTGACCGCAACCGCTCAAGTCGCGCCCTCAGGACGACGAAAAGGTACAGATCGTCGGACACCGGTCTGAACAGCCGGCTCCGGCGCCGAAAATCGTTTGACCTCAACCCCGGTTGAGCCCGTACCTTCGACCGAGACCGTCCGATCCGGAGGACTTCGCCGTGCCTGAGAACCTCGTGCTGACCAACGACGCCCGGCGTCCGGTGGCGGCGCCGCCGCGCCGTTACGCCGTCGAGGCCCACGGCCTCGTCAAGCGCTACGGGGCGACGACCGCGCTGGCGGGTATCGACCTCGACGTGCCGATCGGGACGGTGACGGCGGTGCTCGGGCCCAACGGCGCCGGCAAGACCACGGCGGTGCGGATCCTCACCACCCTGACCGAGGCCGACGGGGGGCGGGCCACCGTGGCCGGCTTCGACATCGCCACCCAGGGCAACGAGGTCCGGCGCCGGATCGGCCTGGCGGCGCAGGACGCCACCGTCGACCCGCTCCTCACCGGGCGGGAGAACCTCGTCATGCTGGGCGAGCTCCACCAGCTGAACCGGCGGGCGGCCGCCGCCCGGGCCGCCGAGCTGCTCGAGGAGTTCAGCCTCACCGACGCCGCCGACCGGGTGAGCTCGGGCTACTCCGGGGGCATGCGGCGCCGGCTCGACCTGGCCGCCACCCTCGTCGCCCGTCCCCAGGTGCTGTTCCTCGACGAGCCGACCACCGGGCTCGACCCCCGGGCCCGCAACGACCTGTGGGCCGTGCTCGACACCCTGGTCGACCGGGGCACGACGGTGGTGCTCACCACCCAGTACCTCGAGGAGGCGGAGCGCCTGGCCGACGACATCATCGTCATCGACCACGGCCGCATCATCGCCCGGGGCGACGCCCGCACCCTCAAGCGCCAGGTCGGCGGCGACCAGATCCACGTGGTCGTGGTCGACGCCGGCCGGCTGGCCGACGCCGCCGACATCGTCGCCCGCCGCTCCAGCGCCGAGCCGGTCGTCGATCCCGCCGACCGGTCCATCATCGCCGCCATCAGCGGCGGGCTCGACACGCTGCTGGACGCCGCCGCCGAACTCCGGCAGGCCCGCATCGCCGTCGACGACATCAGCCTGCGCCAGCCCACCCTCGACGAGGTGTTCCTCACCCTCACCGGATCGAAGCCCGACGACGACCCCGATGCCCGAAGCGATGCCGAGGAGACCAGCCGATGACCGCCACCACCACCCTCCCGCCGGTGCCGCCCGTGCCTCCGGTGCCTCCGGCCGCCGACGCCGGTCTCGAACCGCCCCGGGGGGTGCTGCACGACACCTGGGTGATCGCCCGGCGGGGCCTCGTCCACATGAAGCGCCAGCCCGAGGCCCTGAGCGACGCCACCATCCAGCCGATCATGTTCGTGCTGCTCTTCGCCTACGTCTTCGGCGGGGCCATCGCCGTGCCCGGCGGCGGCAACTACCGGGAGTTCCTCATGGGCGGCATCTTCGCCCAGACGATCGTCTTCACCGCCTTCGGGGTGGCGATGTCGCTGGCCCATGACCGCAAGAACCAGGCGGTGGACCGGTTCCGCTCCCTGCCCATCGCCAAGGGGGCGGTGCTGGCCGGCCACGCCGTGGCCAACCTGCTGAAGACGCTGATCCCGATCACCCTCATGTCGCTGTGCGGCCTGGCCATCGGCTGGCGGATCCGGGCCAACCTGGCCCACGCCGCCGCCGGCTACCTGCTGCTCATCGGCTTCGCCTTCGCCATGATCTGGGTCGGCGTGCTGCTCGGCAGCGTCGTGCCAACTCCCGAGGGCGTGACCGGCATCGGCTTCGCGGCGCTGTTCCCCATCACGTTCATCGCCAGCACCTTCGTCCCGACGAAGACGATGCCCGGCGTGCTGCGGACGGTGGCGTCGTGGAACCCCGTCACCACCCTGGCCGACGCGGTGCGGCTCCAGTTCGGCAATCCCAACACTCCCCCCGCCCCCGGCGACCCCTGGTCGATCGCCCATCCCGTCGCCTACTCGGTGATCTGGATCGTGGTCATCGTGGCCGTCTGCGCTCCCCTGGCGGTGCGGGCCTACCAGCGCTCGATCAGCAAGTAGCCGAAGGTCACAGGTTCAGCACGTCTCGCAGGGCGTCGTCGAGCCGCTGGAGTTCGTCGGGGGTGACCCGGCCGACGGTCTCGCCGAGGCGGGACAGGTCGACGGCGGCCAGTTGCTCGACGAGCACCCGGGTGGCCGTGCCGGCCACGGTGATCTCCGGGCGGAAGTCGGCGGGGCGGGCCGACCTCGAGGTCGGGGCGACCACGACGGTGGACAACGGCAGATGGTCGGACTGGAGGACGACGGCGAGGCGGCCGCCACGCTGCTCCCGGCCTTTGGCCTGCCGGTCGGAGCGGAGCCGGTGGATGTCACCACGCACGGAGCGCCGCCATGTCGGCCTGCACCCGGCGCATCTCGGCGAGGTCATCCGGATCGTTGGCCAGCATCTCCGCCTGCGCCCGCAGCCGCTCCGCCCGTCGCCGGGCCGCCGCTTCGGTGAGGGCTCGCCGGATGGCCTCGCTGCGGTCGACGCCGTCGGCCGTCAACTCCCGCAGCGCCGCGTCAGACGCTTCGTCGCTCCGAAACGTGACCGTTCCCATGTCATCATCGTAACACGAAACAGATTACGTAGCGTCTTACGCAACGGCCAGGGCCCGGAACCCCGAGAGTGAATCGCTTGACCATGGATCCCGACGGCCACGAGGTCGAGCTCGTCCAGTACTGAAGGCCGTCGCCGGCGCCTTCACCATCCGGCACGGCACCACCGGCGAGGCACGGAGAACGCGCCGGCCGTCTAGGCCCAAACGAAGAAGGGCCAGACGATTGGGGGGCGCCACGGCGGCGCAGCTGCGAGACTGCGGTCATGAACAAGGGACGGATGGAGGCGTTCAGCGACGGCGTCATCGCCATCCTGATCACGATCATGGTCCTCGAGCTGCACGCCCCCCACGGGTCCGAGCTCTCCACCCTCAAACCGCTGGCCCCGGTGTTCCTCAGCTACGTGCTCAGCTTCGTGATCCTCGGGATCTACTGGAACAACCACCACCACCTGCTCCACGCCGCCAAGGCGGTGAACGGCGGGGTGCTGTGGGCCAACCTGCACCTGCTCTTCTGGCTGTCGCTGTTCCCGTTCGGTACGGCGTGGATGGGCCAGAACCATTTCGACCCGGTCCCGACCGCCGTCTACGGCGTCGTCCTGCTGGCGGCGGCCGTCGCCTACTACCTGCTGCAGCGGGCGATCTGCGCCCTCGACGGGCCTGACTCGCCACTGGCCGCCGCCCTCGGCCGCGACCTCAAGGGCAAGATCTCGCCCGTCCTCTATGCGGTGGCCATCCCCGCCGCCTTCGTCAACCGGTGGATCTCCGTCGGCCTGTATGTCGCGGTGGCCGTGCTGTGGTTCGTACCCGACCGTCGACTGGAGCTGCGCCCGCAGAAGACGTGACCGACCGCCGCCTCGACATCGCTCCGATGCAGCGCTGAGGGCTGGCGCTGCTTCGTGACGAAGACCGCGATCAGGAGGACGGCGCTGCCGAGCGCCGTCCAGACCCGAACATGGAGAGGAAGCCGATCGGCAGCCGCCGCAGCAGCCAGACCGTCGGGAGGAGACCGGAGGCGACGAACGCAGCGTGGGGCGCCGTTACTCCTGGTCGAAGCGGTGGCCGCAGAAGCGGCACAGGACCGCCGCCGCCTTGACCTCCTCGGCGCACATCGGGCACGTCTTCGTTTCCGTCGGGGCCGTCGGCGCCGGGGCCGCCGGCGCCGGGGCCGGCTCGGCCCTCGCCGTGGACGGGGCCGTTGTTTCGAGTGACGGCTCCGCCGGTGGCGGGGCGCTTCCGGCCAGGGCGGTGCAGAGGCGGCAAAAGTCGGCCTCCTGCGAAGCGTCGTAGGGGACGGTGAGCTGGTCGCCGTCGACCGTCGACACGACGAGCACCCCGCGGCCGTCCCGGCCGGTGGCGAGGGCGGCGGAGGTGACGTCCTCCAGGAAGACGTGGACGTCGCCCTTGAGGGCGATCCCGGCCAGGTCCTTGTGGTCCCGCAGCCAGCTCTTGACCAGTTCGTCGTTGGCCCGCAGCGCCTCGACGACGGCCCGCCGGTTGTGCTGCAGCGCTTCGCCCAGCGCCCGGGCCGGGCTGATCTCCTCGTCGGTGGAGGTCGAGCCGGTCCCCGTCTCCTTGACGGCGCCGACGATGACCCTGGCCAGGTCCTTGTTCTCGGCCAGGGCGGCGGTGATGACCTTCTTGCTCGGGCCGTCGAACACCCAGGCCAGGCTCTTCGGGTTCCGGTAGAGCGTCAGGCCCCGCTGGAGCAGCTTCTTCACTCCGCGGTGGCGCACGATGAGCTTCCGCCCGACGATCTCGACCGTCGAGTCGGTTCCTTCGGCCATGAAGGGCGCGTCGTCCATCCTGAGCCTTCCCGCTTCGGCCGGTACGCCGCCGAACAGATTACGGCCCGCCGGTCCTATGCCTCTGAAGGCAGCTCGACTATGCTTCTAGCAGCACTTGTTCCCTGCTTCTAGGAGCAGTATGCGGGTCGAAAGCTCTCCCTTCGTCATCGCCGGTCCAGCGCCGGCCGCGGACGTCGTCGGGCGCCAGGAGGTTCTGGCCGCCATCGCCGATCGCGCCGCCCGGGGGCGCTTCGTCCTCCTGACCGCGCCCCGGCGCTACGGGAAGACGACGTTGGTGCGCCGGCTGGCCCACGACGCCGGCAAGCGGCGGGACATCGCCGTCGTCATCGTCGACCTGCTCGGCGTCCAGACCCTCGACGACGTCGCCCTCCGTATGGCGCAGGCCTGGGCCCGGCTCCCGACCGGCGTCCTCGGCAAGGCCGCCGCCCGTGTCCTGCCGTTCATCTCCGGGATCAGCGTCACCGGCGGCGTCGTCACGCTGGCGGTGCGGCCCCGACCCCCGCAGGCCCCGGAGCCGGGCACGCTCGAAGCAGTCCTCGACATTCCTCGGGTGGTCGCCGAGCGCATCTCGGGACGGGTGCTCGTGGTGCTCGACGAGTTCCAGGCCGTCGCCGCCGTGGAACGGGCCGACGCCGTCATCCGTTCCCAGATCCAGCACCAGACGGACACGGTCTCCTACCTCTTCGCCGGTTCTGACCAGTCGGTCACCGACATGCTCTTCACCGACCGGGCCCGGCCGCTGTACGGCCAGGCCGAGAGGATCAAGCTCGGTCCCTTCGACCCGGACGCGCTCGCCGACTACGTCGAGGCCCGCCTGGCAGAAACCGGACGTTCGATCACCGCCTCGGCCGTCGCCACCTTCTTGGCCATGACCGGCGGCCACCCGCAGCGGTCCATGCTCCTCGCCGACGCCATGTGGCACACCGTGGACGCCGACGGCGCCATCGACGTCCCCGAGCTCGCCGTCGCCCTCGATGACGCGCTGACCCGCAGCGTCGACGAGTTCACCGCCATCCTCGGATTGCTGAGCGAGGCGCAGGCCCGGGTCGCCCGGCTCGTCGCTTGGGGCGAACCCCTCACCGGTGCGGCGGCCCGGCGGCTGTCGCTGTCGCAGGGCAGCGCCCGATCCGCGGCGGCGGCGCTGGTGGACCGGGGGCTCCTCCATATGGACGACCGGCGGCACTCGGTCGTCGACCCGCTCCTGGCGGAATACCTCCGCCGTCTCGGGCCCCGCCCCTGAGCCGATGCTCAGGGCGGCTCCTCCTCCTGCACGCAGCGGGGGCAGCCGCACCACCGGCGCAGCAGCTCCCAGGTGAAGATGCCGGTGTGGTGGCCGTCGTTCCAGCGCAGCTGCAGGCCGTAGTTGCCGGCGAACTCGGCGTCGTCGACCCGGAGCTTGTCGGCGGTCCCGGGAGGAGCGACCCACGACGGGCCGCCGGCCTGGCGGGCGTTGCGGCACTCGGCGCAGGGGCAGGCGGCCCGTAGGTCGGGCAGGCGGTAGCGGCTGGTGTGGCCGTCGGCCCAGGTGACCGTCAGGCCCTGCTCGCGGTCGACCTCGACGTCGTCGGGCGGGGCGGTTCCGTAGGGCTCGGGCACGGCGACAGTCTCGCACCCGGGCGGCGGCCGGCGCGCCGCCCGTCCGGATCAGGACCGGCCCGCCGGTCCGCCGGAGCGCCGGCGGCGGGTGGTGGAGGCCGTGGCCCGGGGGATCTCGACCTCGGCGGCGGCGATCTGCTCCCTGGCCCGGACGTCGACGGGCGGCTCCTCTTCCGTGAGGTCGAGCTCGACCGGCGGCGCAGGGACCGGCGACGCAGCGACAAAGCGCCGCTGCGCCAGGTCCTGGTAGGCGCCGAGGAACCCGGCGGTGGCCGAGGCCCACCAGTTCCACAGCTCGGCGCTCGGTACCGCGGCGGGGCCGAACGTGGCCCGGACGGCCGCCACCGCCATCTCGTTCGTCTCCACCGACAGCAGGATCAGCTGCTGGCCGGTGCCGGACCACAGCTCGGCCAGGTCCCGGCTGAGCTGGGCATACGTGCGCACGGCGGCGAAACCGGGGAGCGCCTGGAGGTCCCACGCAGTGTCAGCGGTCATGGCGTTTCTCCCTTGGTGGACGGGCGGCGCAGCCTAGGCCCCGCCGTCGCCGCCCGGTAGAGCACCCCCGCCGTTTTGTGCCCGATGAACCGTCGATCACGAAACGAGCCGGGCCACCGGACGGCGGTCGCAGCCGAGGCGAACGGGCTCGTCGCGGAAGCGGTGCAGCAGCTCGACGTAGTCGGTGCGGTGGAGGAGGAGCTGGCCGAGGCGGGCCATGTGGTCGCTCTCGTCCTGAGTGTCGATCATGACGACGCCGGCCTCGGCCAGGCGGCGGGCGAGGTCGACGACGCCGGCCTTGGAAGCATCTGGGAGGCGGTGGAACATCGATTCGCCGGCGAACACCCGCCCGGTGAGAACGCCGTAGCAGCCGCCGACCAGCTCGTCGCCGGCCCAGACCTCGAGGCTGCGGGCGACGCCGGCCCGGTGCAGTGCCCGGTAGGCGTCGTGCATCGCCGGGGTAATCCACGTCTCGGGCCGGTCGGCGCAGCCGGCGATGACGGCGTCGAAGGCGGCGTCGACCGTGGTCTCCCAGCCGCAGGCCCGCAGGCGGCGGCGCAGCGACCGGGGCACGGTCACCTGGTCGGGCAGGAGGATTGGCCGGGGATGGGGCGAGATCCACGGCAGGAGCAACCCGGCGAAGTCGGTGCCGGGCACGACGGGGACGTCGCCGCAAAGCGCCAAGCGGCGCAGGTCGCGATCCAGCGCCGCTTCGTCGGCGGCGGTGGCCGGCCAGGGGAAGCAGCCGGCCCGGTAGGCGGCCAGCAGCGTGGTGACGTCGAGCCGACCGCCGAGGGCGACGAGATCCCGGGGGGCGCCGGCCACGTCGAGCCGGTCGAAGAACGCCGCGGCGTCGGTGTCCATCAGGACCGCAACGAGTCTCAGCGGCCGCGCTTGGCCGAGGAACCGCGGACCTCGTCAGCCGGGTACCGCTGCGCGTTGGCGGCGACCTTCTCCACCGCCGCCGCCAGCAGGTCGACGCCGACGACGTCGGCCAGGCGCACCAGATAGATGAGGACGTCGGCCATCTCCTCCCCCACCGCCGCCCGTCCCTCGGCGGTGGCGAAGCGGGCGGCGATCTCGTCGTCGCTCCCCCACTGCACGTGCTCGAGCAGCTCGCCGACCTCGACGGCCACCGAGACGGCCAGGTTCTTCGGGGTGTGGAACCGCTCCCAGTCGCGCTCGGCGGCGAAGCGGCGCAGGTCGGCGGTGAGGTCCTCGAGCGTCACAGGGCCGTACCGTACCGCTGGCGTCGGAGCCGGCGGGTGGTCAGGCCTGGTGGTCCCGGTCGGCGCCGGAGGGGAGGGGGCAGCCGCAGAGGCGGCAAACCTGGTCGCCGGCGTGGACCGCCCGCTGGCAGTTGGGGCAGAGCCCGACCGGCGGGTGCACGGCCCGGAACCGGCAGGCGAGGTAGGCGACGCCGAAGAGGATGGCCAGCAGGAAGGTCCCGACGCCCCAGGTGGCCGGGGAGAGCGGGCCGACCCGGAGGCCGCGCTCCTCGAGCAGCTGGGCGTCCCGCCAGACGACGAAGCCGAGCAGGGCGGCGATCCCCAACGCGACCAGCATGACGCACCTCCGCTTCTTTCAGGGAGCCTACGCCCCCACATTCCGATCATCGGCGTCACCGGGCCGAGAATTGAGCCTTTTCAACCAATTCACAGAATGTGGACGGGATCAGCTCCGGCGCCGATCGGCCGATCCAGGACGGTGATCCTTGTGAACGCGAACCGGAACCCGGCGGCGAACCGCTGGCTGGCCGTCGGCCAGTCGGGCCTGGTTGACGCGCGCCAGGCGGGCCGCGACGCTGCCACCGACGCCCTCACCGGCCCCGATCCGAAGCTGCTGGTCGTCTTCTGCAGCGAGTCGTACGACCTGGCCGAACTCCTGGCCGGCATCGGCGAGATCGCTGGCGACGTCCCGATGATCGGCTGCTCCACCGCCGGGGAGATCTCCGCCACCGGGCCGGGCGACGCCGGCGTCGTCGTGACCGCCCTCGGCGGGCCGGGCTTCGCCGTCGCCACCGCGGCGGCCGACGCCGACGGCGGCCAGCTCCGGGAGGCCGGCACCGAGGTGGCCGCCGCCCTCGACGCCCTCGACGCCGCCGACGCCGCCGACCCCGCCGACGCCGGCCACACCGCCGACCCCGGCCACACCGCCGACCCCGGCCACGCCGGCCCCGTTCGCCCCCACCGTGTCCTGCTGCTGCTCAGCGACGGCCTGGCCGGCGACCAGGCCGAGATCGTCCGGGGCGCCTACCGGGTCGTCGGCGCCGGGGTCCCCCTTGTCGGCGGCTGCGCCGGCGACGACCTGCGCATGGCGGCCACGGCCCAGTTCCACGACGGCCGGGTGCTGCGCCGTTCGGTGGTGGCCGCCGCCATCGCCTCCGACGCCCCGCTCGGCATCGGCGTCCGCCACGGCTGGCGCCGCGTCGGCGACCCGATGGTCGTGACCAAGAGCGACGGCAACCGGGTCCACGCCCTCGACGACGCCCCCGCCCTCGACGTCTACCTCGACCGGCTCGGCGCCCCGGCCGACGCCCGCCACGACCCCGCCGCCTTCACCCGCTTCGCCCTCACCCACCCGCTGGGCCTCAGCCGCCGCAGCGGCGAAGAGGTCCGCTTCGTGGCCGGCGCCGACTTCGGCGACCGGTCGCTGCAGTGCATCGCCCAGGTGCCCCAGGGTGGGCTGACGTGGTTCATGGAGGGCGACGACGCCTCCGTCCTCGCCGCCACCGACGGCGCCTGCGGCGACGCCCTGGCCGCCCTGGCCGACATCGCCACCGGCCGGTACGACCCGCCGATCGGGCTGCTGGCCTTCGACTGCATCGCCCGCCGGGGGGTCCTCGGCGATCCCGGCATCCGGGCCGAGGTCGACCGCATCGCCTCCTTCGCCAACGGCGCACCGGTGGCCGGGTTCTACACCTACGGCGAGATCGCCCGCACCCACGGCATCGGCGGCTTCCACAACCAGACGCTCGTCGTGCTGGCGGTGGCGTGATGAAGGCGCCGAAGCCGCCGGGCGGGACGAACGCCACGGGTCCTCTGCGCCGCTCCGGCCCGTCCGAATGGCACGTCCAGCAGATCGCCGAGTTCCTGGCCGCCGTCTCCGCCTACGAGGACGAGGCCTCGGCCCTCGACGGCGCCGTCGAACGGGCCGCCGAAGCGCTCGAGGCCGAGGTGGCGGCCGTCGTCCGCCTCGGGGACGTCCCCGCCTCGGTCGGCTTCCGGGCCGGCCGGACCCCGGTGGAGGACGTCGTGGCCGCCGCCTCCGGCGCGGCGCCCGTCCTCCGGGTGCCGGGGGTCGGGGACTGCAGCGTTCTCACCGCCCCCGTCGATGACGGCACGGCGCTGCTCCTGGCCCGCTCCGGCGGGCCGTTCGCCTCCGACGAGGCCTTGCTCCTCCGGGGCATGGCCCGGGTGCTGGCCCAGGCGCTGCGGATGCTGCGCAGCATGGCGGTGCTCCAGGAGCGCCAGACGCTCCTCGAACGCCTCTTCCGCATCCAGCGGTCGATCTCCCACCGCCTGCCGATCGGCGACGTGCTCGACTCCATCACCGACGGCGCCGCCGCCCTCCTCGGCGACGAGTCGGCCAGCCTCCGCATCCGGGACGAGGCCGACCCCAACCGGACGATCCTGCTCTCGTCCACCGGCCTCGACGCCTCGGTGATGAGCCCCTTGCAGCGTTCGACGCTCGACCACGGCCTGAGCGGCCAGGCGCTCCTCCAGGGCCGGCTCATCATCGCCGACGACTACGCCGACTCGCCCTACGCCCACCCCCCGCTGGTTGCGGCCGGCATCCGCTCGGCCATGGCCGCGCCGGTGTCGCGCAACGGCGAGGTGGTCGGCAGCCTGCTGGTGGCGTCGTTCCGGCCCCGGCGCTACTCCCCCGCCGAGCAGGAGATCCTGCTGGCCTTCGCCGAGCACGCCTCGCTGGCCCTCAACGACGCCGCCGCCGTCGAAGGGATGCGGCGGGCCTTCGACGACGCCGTCCACCAGGCCACCCATGACCCGCTGACCGGGCTGCCGAACCGCAGCCTCGTCCTCGACCGGCTCGACCAGGCGCTGGCCCGGGCCCAGCGGACGGGAGGGCGCGTCACCGTCCTGTTCAGCGATCTCGACCGCTTCAAGGTGGTCAACGACTCCTTCGGCCATGCGGCCGGCGACGGCGTCCTCCTCGGCGTCTCCGAGCGCCTGCGGGCGGCGGTGCGGCCCCACGACACCGTCGGCCGCCTGGCCGGCGACGAGTTCGTCGTCGTCTGCGAGGACCTGAGCGACCGCGACGCCCTCGACGTCGCCACCCGGGTGGCGGCGGCCGTGGCCGAGCCGATCGTCCTCGGCGGGCGGGAGAGCGTGATCACCGCCAGCATCGGCATCGCCCACGCCGAGCCCGGCACCCGGGCCGAGGACATGCTGCGCGACTCCGACATCGCCATGTACCGGGCCAAGGAGCGGGGCCGGTCCCGCATCGAGCTGTTCGACGCCGAGATGCGCCGGCGGATGATCGACCGCCTCGAGACGGAGCGGTCGCTGCGGACGGCCATCGCCGCCGGCGAGCTGCGCCTCGACTACCAGCCGCTGGTGTCGTTCGACGGCTGGAAGGTCATCGCCGCCGAGGCGCTGGTGCGCTGGGACCATCCGGAGCGGGGCGTGGTCGCCCCGGCGGAGTTCATCCCCCTGGCCGAGGAGAGCGGGCTGATCCTGCCCCTCGGCCGGTGGGTGCTCACCGAGGCCTGCCGGCAACTGGCGGTGTGGCGGGCGTCGGGTCGGCCCGACCTCCGGGTGACGGTCAACCTCTCCGCCCGGCAGTTCGCCGACCCCGACCTCATCGGGGCGGTGGCCGAGGCGCTGGCCCGGGCCGGCCTGCCGCCCGACGCCCTCTGGCTGGAGATCACCGAGAGCGTCCTCATGGAGGAGGTCGAGGCGACGGCCGAGACCCTCCGGGCCCTGAAACGCCTTGGCGTCCACCTGGCGGTCGACGACTTCGGCACCGGCTATTCGTCGCTCAGCTACCTCAAGCGATTCCCCGTCGACCTGCTGAAGATCGACCGGACGTTCATCGACGGGCTCGGCAGGAACCCCGAGGACGGCGCCATCGTGCTGGCCATCGTCAGCCTGGCCCGGGCGCTCCGCCTCGACGTGGTGGCGGAGGGCGTGGAGTACTTCCACCAGCTCGAAGCGCTGCACCATCTCGGCTGCGACGCCGTGCAGGGCTTCCTGCTCGGCCGGCCCGGCCCGGCGGACCGGCTGCCGGCCCAGGCGCCGCCGGCGCTGCTGTCCCCCGTCGGCTGACCGGCCCGCCTGGCGCCGCTCCGGCCGCCGGTGGTGGTCGGGTCAGGCGTGGACCGGGTGATCCCGCTTCCACCCCTCGACGACGGTGATCGGGACGACCCGTCGTGGCAGTCGCTGCTTTACCAGTACCTGGGGTTTCCGGGGGTCTTCTCTCCTTCAGCGAAGAACATCAGTCGGGCAGGAGCGGAGCGGTGCGGTCGTCGCCCCGGCCGAGGAGCACGGCCCGGGACAGCGAGGTGGAGCCGAACCGGGTGCGGACGGCGTCGACGGCGGCGTCGAGGGCTTCGGGGCCCCGGACGGCGGACGGGCCCCGCCGCAACGGGAGGACCAGCTGGCGCACGCCGTCGTCGTCGAGGTTGGCGACGGCGATGCCGACCAGCGTGAGGCCCCGGGCCTTGATCAGCGGTGCCGCAGCCTCGAGCAGCGAACGGGCCGCAACCAGGACGTCGGTGGTGCGGTCGGTCGGCCGGGACAGCGTGTGGGAACGGGTCACCCGGGAGAAGTCGTCGAAGCGCAAGCGGAGCACGACGGTGCGGCCGACCCGGCCGGCGGCCCGCAGCCGGCGGGTGACCCGGTCGACCAGCCCGACGAGGACGGCGTCGACCGCGTCGGGCCGGTGCCCGGCCAACGCCGCACTGCGGCCGAGGGCGTGCTGGGCGCCGATGGATCGCCGTCGCCGGCCGACGACCACCGGGCGGGGATCGCGGTTGTGCGCCAGGGCGTGGAGATGGCGGCCCGACGCCAGGCCGAGCATGGCCACCAGCACCGCTTCGGGCAGTGCGGCCACTTCCCCCACCGTGGTGATCCCCCGGCTGCGAAGCTTCTCCGCCGTGACCCGTCCGACGCCCCAGAGCCGTTCCACCGCCAGGGGATGGAGGAAGTCGAGCTCGGTGTCGGGAGGCACGACCAGCAGGCCGTCGGGCTTGGCGACGGCGCTCGCCACCTTGGCCAGGAACTTCGTCCGGGCGACGCCGACGGTGATGGCGAGGCCCACCCGCTCCCGCACCACCCGGCGCAGGGCGGCGGCGATCACCTCCGGCGGCCCGGCGGAGCGGCGCAAACCGCCGACGTCGAGGAACGCCTCGTCGATCGACAGGCCCTCGACCAGCGGCGTGGTGTCGTCGAAGACGGCGAAGACCGCCCGGCTGGCCTCGACGTAGGCGTCGATGCGGGGCGGCACCACCACCGCCCCCGGGCAGAGCCGCCGGGCCTGGCCGGCGGCCATGGCCGTGCGCACGCCGAAGGCCTTGGCCTCGTAGCTGGCGGCCAGCACCACGCCGCCGCCGACGATGACCGGCCGGCCCCGCAGCCGGGGGTCGTCGCGCTGCTCGACCGAGGCGTAGAAGGCGTCGAGGTCGGCGTGGAGGATGGTCGCTCCGTCGGTAGACACGAACACATGTTCGCACCGGCGTGTGACAGTGGCAACGGGGCCGCGCCATGATGGCGGCGTGCACGGCCCGGACGACCCGCAGCGGGCCCGGCAGGCGGCCGAGGAGCTGGCCGGCCGAGGCGTGGTCGGCGTCGCCCTCGGCTGGGTGGACAACGCCGGGATCAGCCGGGTGAAGACCGTGCCCGTCCGCCGCCTCGCCGACGCCGTCACCGCCGGCGTGGGCATGTCACCGGTGTTCGACGTGTTCCTGGTCGACGACTCCATCACGACCTCGGCCCACATCGGCGGGCCGGTCGGCGACCTGCGCCTCTATCCCGACCTCGACGCCCTCACCGTGCTGGCCGCCCAGCCGGGCTGGGCCTGGGCGCCGGCCGACCGCTACACCCAGGAGGGCGAACCCCATCCCGCCTGCCAGCGGCGCCTGGCGGCGACGATGGAGGAGCGGGCGGCGGCGGCCGGGCTCGAGTTCCGGATGGCGTTCGAGGTCGAGTGGTTCGTCGGCCGGGCCGGCGAAGGCGAGAGCGAAGGCGAGAGCGGCGGCCTGAGCCCCGGCTGCACCGGACCGGCCTACGGCCTGGCCCGGCTGGTGGAGCTGTCCGACTACGCCCGGGAGCTGCTGACGGCGCTGGAGGAGCAGGACGTTCCGGTCGACCAGTTCCACCCGGAGTACGCCGCCGGCCAGCTCGAGCTGTCGACGGCCGCCGCCGATCCGGTCGGCGCCGCCGACCGGGTGGTGCTGGTCAAGGAGACGATCCGGGCGGTGTCGCAGCGCCACGGCCTGCGGGCCTCCTTCGCCCCGGTGGTGGTGGCGGGCCAGGTCGGCAACGGCGGCCACCTCCACCTGTCGGCCTGGTCGGCCGAGGCCCGCAACCTCTTCGCCGGCGGCGACGGCCCCTACGGCCTGACCGCCCGGGGCGAGTCGTGCCTCGCCGGCCTGCTCGACGGCCTGCCCGCCCTGTGCGCCGTCGGCGCCCCCAGCGTCGCCAGCTACCTGCGCCTCGTCCCGCAGCGGTGGGCGGCGCCGTGGCAGTGCTGGGGCCGGGAGAACCGGGAGGCGGCCCTGCGCCTCGTGACCGGCGCCGCCGGCTCCGAGGCGACGGCGGCCAACGCCGAGATCAAGTGCTTCGACGCCAGCGCCAACCCCTACCTGGTGGCCGGCGCGGTCACGGCGCTGGCGGCCGCCACCGCCGACGAGGGCCGGACGCTGCCCGCCGAGGTCACCGTCGACCCCGCCACCCTCCCGCCGGACCGGCAGCCTCCCCGGCTGCCGCAGAGCGTCGTCGAGGCGGTGGAGCACCTCGAGAAGGACGGGCGCCTCCGGGCCGCCTTCGGTGATCCGCTGTTCGAGGCCTTCGTGGCGGTGCGGCGGGCCGAGGCCGAACTGTTCGACGGCTGGAGCGCCGACGAGGTCGCCGCCGCCACCCGCTGGCGCTATTGAGCGGCGAACCGGGCGGCGTGCTGGGCGAACTGCCGCTCGTCGACGGCCACTGCCACGCGCTCCTGGCCGCCGGCCCCGACCCGGCCGGGTTCGCGCTGGCCGCCACCGAGGCCGACGTCCCCTGGCCGGACGCCCTTGCGCCGCTGGACGGGCCGGTCGGGCTGGCCATCCGCCGCTGGTGCGGCCCGGTGCTCGGGCTGCCGGCCGGAGCGTCGTTCGACGACTACCTCGCCCGCCGGGCCGAAGTGGGCCACGGCGAGGCCACCGCCCGGCTCCTGCGAGCGGCGGGCCTGTCGCACCTGCTGGTCGACACCGGGCTCGACGGGCCGGAACTGGCGCCGCCGGCCGATCTCGGCCGGGACGCCAAGGCCGAAGTCCGGAAGGTCGTCCGGCTGGAACGGGTGGCCGAGCGCCTGACCGCCGACGGCGTGAGCGCGGCCGGCTTCGCCGCCGCCTACGCCGACGCCCTGGCGGCGGCCACGGTCGACGCCGTGGCGGTCAAGTCGGTCCTGGCCTACCGGGGCGGGTTCAGCGCCGAAGCCGGCCGCCCGAGCCGCACCGAGGTCCGCACGGCCGCCGGCCGGTGGCTGGCCCGAACGGCGCCGCGGGCCGGGGCGGCAGGGGCGCCGACAGCGCCGCCCCGCCTCGACGAGCCCGTCCTCCTGCGGTTCGCGCTGTGGTGCGGCGTGGACCGGGGGCTGCCCGTCCAGATCCACACCGGCTTCGGCGATCGCGATCTCCGGCTGGCGGCGGCCGATCCGGCGTTGCTGCAGCCGTTCCTGGCCGGCGCCGAACGCCGGGCCGTGCCGATCGTGCTGCTGCACTGCTACCCCTACCACCGCCAGGCCGGCTGGCTGGCCCAGGTCTACCCCCACGTCTACGTCGACGTCGGCCTGACCGTGGGCCAGGTCGGCGCCCGGGCCGGCGCCGTCCTCGCCGAGTTCTGTGAGCTCACCCCGTTCTCCAAGCTGCTGTTCTCCACCGACGGCTACGCCCTGCCCGAGCTCTACCTCGTCGGCGCGGCGCAGTTCCGCCACGGCTTCGGCCGGCTCCTCGATGCCTGGGTGGCCGAGGGAGCCATGCCCGCCGACGACGGCTGCCGGGTGGCGGCCATGGTCGGCGCCGGCAACGCCCGTCGCCTCTACCGGTTGTGATCACCGCAACTGCGGCGTCGCGGGCCGTTCACCACCAAGGCGGGCAAAGGTGAAGCGGTGGTGGATGACGGCGTCGGCGGGGCGTGGAAGAGTCTCGGGCCGATCACCGCCGCCGTCGGCATCACCACCCCGCCCCGGCATCACGCTCTGGGAAGTCCACAACTACCTGACCGCGGGGTAGCGTCAGCCGCCCTGGCGGAGCCACCCGGCGAGGAACGGGTCGGCCACCGCCCAGGCGCCGGTCCGCCGGACCACGAGTTCGGCATCCTCGAGGCTGGCCAGGGCCCGGTCGACCGAGGCGGCGGTGGCGAGGCCGGCCCGCCGGGCGAAGGCGGCCGAGTACACCTCGGCGACCGGTGACCGGGCCAGCAGGTCGAGGACGCGCCGCTGCCCCGGCGCCAGCCCTTCGAAGCGGTCGGCGTAGAGGGCGGACTCGTGGGCCACGGCCTGGCCGAAGCCGGCGTCGACGGCCGTGACGTCGATCGACGCCGCGGCGGCGTCGAAGGCCTCGTAGGCCAGACGCTGGACGTCGTTGGGGACGGGGCCGGCGAGGGAAAGGAGGTGGGTGGCGGCGTCGGGCGGCATGAGCTTGCCGCCCCGACGGGCCTGCCGGCGGAGATAGCGCCACATCACATCGTCGGGCAGGGGGCCGAGGGCCAGATGGTCGAGCATCCGGAAGAGCGGCGCGTCCGCCGCCAGGACCAGCCGCTCCATCAGATGGCGCTTGGAGCCGGCCAGCACCAGCGACACCGAGGGATGCTCGTCGGCCAGCGCCTTGAACAGCGAGGGGAAGTGCCGGCCGAGATCGGTCACGGCCTGGAACTCGTCGAGCATCAGCGCCGCCGGCCGCGCCGGCGCCTCCTCGGCGAGCAGCCGGTAGACGTCGGCGACGACGGTGTCGACCTCGGCCGGCGCCAGCCCGGCCGAGAAGGAGAACCGGGGGGTGCCGTCGTCCTCGAAGGTGACCTCGGGACTCACCCGGAGCCGTCGGACGAACTCGGGCACCGCCTGCCGGGCCCGCCGCCAGCGGCCGCCCCGGGCGGCGAAGGCGGCGCCGGCCAGCCGGGCAGCGAAGGCCGCACCGTCCCGGCAGCGCAGGACGTTGACGCCCACCACCGCCGCTCCCTCCCGCCCGACCACGGCCGCCGCCTTGCGCAGCAGTGACGTCTTGCCGTATCGCCGGGGCGAGATGACGACGACGCTGATCCCCGCCCGCATCCGGGTCGCGAGCGCGTCGAGCTCCGCCTGACGGCCGGCGAACTGCGGGCCTTCGACCGGGGTGCCGTAGTGGTACGGGTTCGGCATCAGACTCACTCTGCTCAAGTGCGTTATGCTGATCAGCATACTGCTCAGCGGCAGAGCGCGGCTCGGGAGCCGTCCCGTGATCGACCATCTCGTACTGGCCACCCCGGACGTGGAGGCCACCGTCGACTGGCTGGCGGGGGGCTCGGGGTGCGGCCGGAGGCGGGCGGCCGGTGGCGCCCGCCACCCGTCCATCACCGCCCCCACGGGCGGCCGGCTCGTCAGCCTCACCCGCCGGCCATCCTGCTCCCGACGCCGTCGCCGCGACGCTGGCGGCGCTGGCGGTGTCGATGACCGTCTCGATGGCCGGGGCACCGGAGCTGCTCGCGGTCGTCGAGGGACCGGGCGGCACCGCCGAGTGGCGCTGAGGGCTACATGGGGTGCGAGCCGGTGCTCGCCGTGGCGTGGGTCGGGTCGTGCAGCAGCTGGTGGCCGCTCGACTCCCAGGCCCGCATCCCGCCCTCGAGGTGGGCCAGCCGGGTGTAGCCGGCGGCGTGGAGGGCGTTGGCGGCGATCTCCGACATCCGGCCCGTGCGGCAGTAGAGCAGGATTTCGGTGTTCTTGT